>Ga0075467_10003952_pt1 | contig 11166 bp, 10 predicted proteins | sample DEB08_DNA_9_FD_75067 | JGI IMG/M metagenome (GOLD analysis project Ga0075467, IMG submission 75067) | Aqueous microbial communities from the Delaware River and Bay under freshwater to marine salinity gradient to study organic matter... | ecosystem: Environmental > Aquatic > Marine > Coastal ...
CGAAGACGAAGACGAAGACGAAGACGAAGACGATATCGCTCTGAACGCCGCCATTGCAAAGGTTACAGCTGTAGACAGGCAGCAGGTAGCCGAAGACGAAGACCTATCCGACAGCTTTGCGATCAAGGCACCCGAAGGCTCCGTAGACAATTCGCTCGACGATGGGGACGACTTCGAGGAAGACGAACCCGAAGATATCGCGATGGCAGAAGCCTCAGATACAGACCGCAAGCCGTCTCGCCCTCTTGAGCCACTCTCCGATAGCAACGGCAACGTCGGCCGTCTCCTGCAGGAAACTGACGCGAAATTCAACGAAGATGATGGAATCCGTCGTCGTCGCGTGATCAGCCAAATGCGCGCTGCCGTAGCCGCAACCAAAGCCGATCGCATCCTGTCGCGCATTATCCCGCGCGATGAACAAGAAGCAGATGAGCAAAACGCCTACCGTCAGGATTTGACCCGCGCTATGACGCGCCGGCCCAGCTTTTCAGATATGACCAAGGCCGAAGCCGCAGCGCGGCCCGCACCGTTGGTTTTGGTTTCGTCGCAACGTGTGGACCAAACTGACGTCCCCAAACCGCCATCGGAAAACACAGCGCCACGGCGCGTGTCGGTGAGCGAAGACACCATGGCTGAAGCTTCTAACTTCCGCGAGTTCGCCGCCAATATGGGTGCGACGGAATTGCCTGACCTTCTCGAGGCAGCCGCTGCCTACACAGCCTTTGTCGAAGGCCAGGCACACTTTTCGCGCCCCGAGATCATGAAGCGCGTCGCGCGTGTTGATCCAGCACTTGAAGTGAGCCGCGAGGCCGGCTTGCGGTCCTTTGGCCAGCTCTTGCGACAGGGCAAAATCCACAAACTTCAGCGAGGCCAGTTCACCGTGCCGGCAAGCACCCGCTTCAATCCTACTCAGCGGATTGCTGGAGAATAAGCCCCTGACAGGTATAATGAAAACGGCCCCGCTTAGGGGCCGTTTTTGGTTTTAGACGCCTGTGGCTGCAATCGCGTCTGCAAGAATTGGCACGGTCGCCTCGTTCAGACCTGCAATATTCATGCGGCTGTCGCCAACCATGTAAATGCCGAACTTCTCGCGCATCTCGACGACCTGCTCTGGCGTTGCCCCAAGCCGCGAGAACATACCCCGGTGATCGGCGATAAAATCGAACTGATCTGAATTGGTGCGGTGGCGCAGCGTTTCCGCCAGGAGCGTCCGTAGCTTCAGCATGCCTTTGCGGACGTCCTCCAACTCGGCCTGCCAATCGGCCCGCAATTTAGCGTCGTCTAAGATTGTCGATACAACCCGCGCACCATGATCCGGCGGGAACGAGTAATTCTGCCGGTTCAAAAAGGCCAATGTCGCCTGCGCGGACGCCTTTGATTTCTCTTCCTGCGTGATTGCAATCAACAACCCGGTCCGCTCGCGGTACACTCCGAAATTCTTTGAACAACTCGCGGCAATAATGACTTCGGGCAATTTCGACGCCAAAAGCCGTGTCCCATAGCCGTCTTCCTCAAGCCCGTCGCCAAACCCCTGATAAGCGATGTCGACAAAGGGCACCGCACCGGTTCTTTCAAGCAATTCAGCAACCATATTCCACTGTTCGGCGGTCAGGTTCGCGCCTGTCGGGTTGTGGCAGCATCCGTGCAGCAGCACCAAATCCCCGCGCTTCACGCCCTTGAGATCGTCCATCATGCCCGCAAAATCGACCCCGCGCGTGGCGCCGTCGAAATAGCGATACTCGCGCATCGGTACGCCCAAGTATTTGATAATTGAGGGATGATTTGGCCAGGTTGGGTTGGAAATCCAGATCGTTGAAGCACGATCCGCGTACTGCATCAGCTCAAGTCCCTGCCGCACAGCCCCGGTTCCGCCCGGTGTCGCAACTGCTGCGACCCGGCTTGAATCAACACTGTCTGCGAGAATCAACTTGCACATCGCCGTCGAAAAGGCCGGGTCACCCGCAAGCGAAGTATAGGCTTTGGTCTCCTGGCTTTCGACGATCCGTCGCTCGGCTGTCTTCACAGCGCGCATCACGGGCGTCACCCCTTCGGCGTTCTTGTAAACCCCCACGCCCAGATCAATCTTTGTCTCGCGCGGATCGTCTTTGTACATCTGTACAAGGGCGAGAATTTTGTCGGCGGGTTGCGGCTTCAGATTGTTCAGCATGAGTGAGTTCCTCAGGATGGAATGCGCGACAGATCACGGTCGCGGGTCAACGTGCGGATGTGGTCCTCACGCCGTACAGGCGTGAAACCGTTTTTTTGATAGGTTTGCAAGGCGCGGGGATGATCCAGCGTGCAGGTATTGACCGTCATCCGGGTGGTCCCGGGACGGCCCCATGCGGTTAAAATGGCCGTACGAAGCAGCCATTTGCCTAGACCGCGTCCGACCGCCTCTGGCACCATCCCGAAGTAGGAAAGATCGACAACACCTTCGCCTTGGTCTTCCAAAAGAAAAAACCCTTGCGGCCAGCCGCGCCCGTAGAGAACAAACATCGACATGTTGTCCGCCGCCAGCCACTCCCGAATGTCGGTGTGCTCACGCTTGTGGATATCTTCCCACGCATAGTCACGCCCCACCGCATCATAAAGCGATAGGAAAAACCAAACCGGGGGCGCTTCGGCGTGCAAAAGGGACACCTGCGCGCTGACCGGAAGATGCGGCCAATCCCACGCTGGCTTCTCGGTCATCTCCAGATAGGTGACAGAATAGGGAACCTCGGTGCCGGCGAGCTGGATCGTCATCCGGTTTCAACCTTAAGATCATCATACATACCCCACTCAGACCACGAGCCGTCATAAAGCGAATGCTGCCGATGACCGATACGCTCCAGCGCAAGCGACAATACAGCCGCCGTCACACCGGACCCGCAGGTCGTGATCGCGGGCTTTGACAAGTCAACGCCCGCAGCCTCAAAGGTTTTGCGAAGCGCCGCCGTGGGCTTCATCGTTCCAGCTTCTGTCAGAAGAGATTGAAAGAATACATTTTTTGACCCCGGTATATGACCGGACCGCAGCCCCTCTCGAGGCTCCGGTGCTTCGCCGCGAAAACGACCGCCAGAACGCGCATCAATGATCTCGTGGTCTCCAAGCTTTGCCGCCGCAGCGACTTGCGTCACGTCCCGAACCAGATGGTTTTGCCGCGTCACTGTTATATGCCGGTCGCGCATAACCGGGGCCATATCCTCGGTTGGGCGTCCCTCGGCGGTCCACTTTGGATACCCGCCATCAAGCACCGCAACATCTGTCTTTCCCATGAGGCGACACAGCCACCAAACCCGCGCCGCCGACATCAACCCGGCGCCATCGTAAACGACAATCTGGTGCCCGTCTCCAACGCCCATCGCCCGCATGCGGGAAATAAACTTTTCTACCGGAGGGGCCATATGCGGCATTTCCGATCTCAGGTCGCTGATCTCGTCGATATCAAAAAACCGCGCGCCCGGAATGTGGCCCCGCTCATACTCGGCTTTTGGATCGCGACCCGCGTTTGGCAGATACCACGAGGCATCAAACACCCTAAGATCAGGATCCTTCAGGTGTTGTTCCAGCCAAACTGTGGACACAAGGGTTTGTGGATCATCTGTCATCATTTCCCCCAAGCTATGGTCAGGTGTCGTGCTACGCTGGCATCCGCGTCTTGGCAAGGTTTCGAGGCCCCAAGAGCAGCGCTTGACGCCCCTTTGTGCGCGCCCCATCGTGCCGGGAGAAGGTCGGAAAGGGGCTTGATGATACCGAAAACAATGCGCGGCGTGCAGTTGACGGCCCATGGCGGACCCGAAACGCTGGCTTACAAAACTGATATACCTACGCCGAAACCCAAAAAGGGCGCGGTCCTGATACAAGTCGCCGCCGCCGGTGTGAACAACACAGACATCAACACCCGTGTCGGCTGGTATTCCAAAGGCGAAAGCGATGCGGATGACGCAAGCTGGACCGGCGCGCCCCTTCGCTTCCCGCGCATTCAAGGCATTGATGTCTGCGGCGATATCGTCGCTGTCGGCGAGGGCGTCGACCCGGCCCGCATTGGCGAACGCGTTCTGGTCGAGCCATGCCTCCAGGAGCACAACGGGCAAGCGCTTGAAACACCATGGTTCTTTGGCTCGGAATGCGATGGCGGATTTGCCGAGTACACCACCGTCGCTGCCCGTCACGCCTATCCGATCGACAGCACGCTGTCTGACATCGAACTTGCTTCATTCCCCTGTTCGTATTCAACGGCCGAAAACATGCTGACCCGCGCGAGCGTGGCAAAAGGCGACCGCGTACTGATCACCGGGGCTTCAGGCGGCGTCGGATCGGCGGCGATCCAGCTTGCCGTCGCACGCGGTGCAGAAGTCATCGCGGTCACAAGTCCGGCAAAGTCCGCCGCCCTTCTGGAATTTGGCGCAAGCAAAGCGCTCTCGCGAAATGATGATCTGATCCAAGCCCTTGGAGCCAACAGCGTAAGCGTCGTCATTGATCTTGTCGCAGGCCCGGAATGGCCCAAGCTTCTGGATGTTTTGCGTCCGGGCGGACGCTACGCCGTCGCAGGCGCGGTTGGTGGACCACTCGTCGAACTGGATGTGCGCACGCTTTATCTGAAGGATCTCACTTTCTTCGGATGTACGACTTTGGAACCTGAGGTATTCGGGAACCTTGTCCATCTCATCGAGACCGGAGCAATCAAACCGCTCGTGGCCGAAACCTTCGCTCTGGAAGATATTGCCGTGGCGCAAGAAGTCTTCAAACAGAAAGACTACATCGGGAAAATCGTATTGAAAGTGCGAAAGGCCTAGCCGTTCTGGCGCAGCACGGCGCCTGCCAGATATAGCGACCCGCAGATCAAAATCCGCGCTTCAGGATCGCTTTCAAGGATGTCCGCCATCGCGGCATCAAGCGATTTTGCCACGTGTGTCGAAAGTCCTACCTCCCGCGCAGCCGCTGCAGTTTCCTCGGCTGGCAAGGTCGCCGCTTCGCCCGGAATAGCAATTGCATGAAGTGTCTCGGCGTGTTCCGCCAAGGGACGCAAATAGCCAACCACATCCTTGGTGGACAGCATTCCGCAGATTAAATGTGTCGCGCGCTTCGGCAAGCCAGCAAGCGTTTCCGCAAGGGCTTTGCCCGCCGCTGGATTGTGGCCGCCGTCCAGCCACAACTCGGCATGTGGCGCGCGATCCACGAGCGCGCCTTCCCGCAAACGCTGCATTCGTGCGGGCCAAAACGCCTTGCTTACCGCGCCCTCGCAGGCTGCCTCGTCAAATCCAAGATGCCTCAACGCTGCGATTGCCATCCCGGCATTCCCAAACTGATGTGGCCCGCGCAAATTTGGCGGCGGCAGGTCCAAAAGACCTCTTTCGTCCTGATAGACAAGCCGGCCGTTCTCCTCACCCACATGCCAATGCTGACCGTAGGCCAAGACGGGCGCGGAATATCGCATCGCCTCTTTTTCGATCACCTCAAGTGCTGCGTCGTGTTGAGGGCCAACCACAACAGGCACGTTTTGTTTGATAATCCCGGCTTTTTGATACGCGATCTCAGGGATGGTCTCGCCAAGGAATTGCTGATGGTCCAAGTCAATTTTGGTAATGATTGTAAGTTCAGGCTTCGCAATCACATTCGTCGCATCGTGGCGTCCGCCCAACCCGACCTCCAGTAGAGTCCAATTCGCTTTTTTGCGTGCAAAGGCCAGAAACGCAGCCACGGTTGTGATCTCGAAATAAGTGATCGAGCCGCCGCCGTTCGCGGCGTAAACTTCGTCAAGAAAACTCGACAAAAGGTCTTCGCTTATGACCTCGCCCGCAACGCGAATGCGCTCGTGAAACCGTGCCAGATGAGGCGATGTGTAAGCATGTGCGCTTTGGCCTGCCGCCTCGATGCCCGCGCGGATCATCGCTTGGGTCGAGCCTTTGCCGTTGGTACCGGCCACATGGATCACTGGGGGCACTGATAAATGCGGATCCCCGACCGCACTGAGACACCGCCACATCCGATCCAGCGTCAAGTCGATGATCTTGGGATGAAGCGCCATCATCCGGGCGAGGATGGCGTCAGACGTATCTCTCGTCATTGTCGGCAGTTCCTGCGGTCACGGTTAGGAAAGTTTAAGATCACTTTTGCGACGAAAGCACCCAAGAAGGCGAAGCCAAAGGGTCCGAAAACGTCAGCTTTCGGCCTTTTCTTCATTCGCTTCCGCTGCCAAGCTTTCTGGAGACGGCAAATCGCCCATGACCGGCGGGCTCATCCCGGTCAACATGCGCAGGATCGTCACCAACTCGTTTTTCATATCTCGCCTATGCGTCACGCGATCGAGCATTCCGTGATCCAATAGATATTCAGCCCGCTGAAAGCCCTCGGGCAGCTTCTCTCGGATCGTCTGTTCAATCACCCGTGGTCCCGCAAAACAAATCAGGGCATTCGGTTCGGCGATGTGGACGTCTCCAAGCATCGCATAGGATGCTGTAACGCCGCCAGTCGTTGGATGCGTCAGAACGACCACATAAGGCAGCCCGGCTTCCTTCACCATTTCGACTGCCACAGTCGTGCGCGGCATCTGCATCAGGCTGAGAATACCTTCCTGCATGCGTGCGCCACCAGCGGCGGAAAACAATACCAAGGGCCGCTTCAACTCGACGGCACGTTCTGCCGCCGCGATGATCGCATTGCCCACGAACATCCCCATCGAGCCACCCATGAAGCCAAAATCCTGTGCGACGGCCACGATCGGTGTGCGCCCCATCTCGCCTTCGGCCACCAGCATCGCTTCGGCTTCGCCGGTGCTGCGTTGAGCGGTCTTCAGACGTTCGGGATATTTCTTCTGGTCACGAAACTGCAGCGGGTCGGCAATTGGCGTCGGCACCTTAACTTCGACAAAAATGCCGTTGTCGAACAGCGCATGGAAGCGATCACGCGGTGTGATCCCCATATGGTGATCACAATTGGTGCAAACGTTCAGGTTCTCGGCCAATTCGCGGTGGAACAACATGGCTCCGCATTCCGCACATTTGGTCCAGAGATTCTCCGGCACCTCTCTGCGCGAAAACAGCGAGTTAATCTTTGGCCTGACGTAGTTAGAAATCCAGTTCATAAGGCGCCCGTGACCTTTAAGGTTTTACCCCAGATAATTGGCGCGCGCGGTGATTGCAATCAGTCAAGCACACGGCGGATCAACCACCACACAAAAATGAGTGCTCCCAAATCGGCCAATATCCAGGGGCTCAGATCTGCAATCTCCTCGATCCCTGCCGTAGAACGAAACAAACCAAGCCCGGTTATCGTGCCGTCGACCGCAATGATGGTGACCGCAATCGTGTTATTGGCGAAATGAAATCCCCAGGCCGCACCGATGCTTCCGGTGCGCGCCGTCAGGTCGCCCGCAAGCAGGCCGAAAAGTGCTGCGAACCCAACATAGGCGATGGCCACATCCGGCGGAAGCGTCGGAGAATAATGGGCCGCGCCAAAGGCCAAAGCGGGCACAACAAGCCAGACAACAGGGCTGCGAAACCGTGCCGCCACTTGCGATTGCAGGTACCCACGGAAAAATAGCTCCTCGGCCCCCGTCTGTGCCGCCAGCGCAAAAAGCGCGAACGGCAGCCACGCCAGCCAAAGGCCAAAGTCCATATTGCGCTCGATGGCGCCGTCCCGCTCGGTCGGGACAAGCATCAAAATCGCGGCAATGCCCCCCGTTATCGCGGCAGCCACGACAAAATGGCGCAATGTTCGCGGTGCGGCGCCGGTCAGGGAAGCAGTATTTCGGCCCTGCCAGAACCGTGCAGCCAGAAGCGTTGAAAGCCCAAGGCCTCCAACAATCAGCAAAAAGATGATCGCGCCACCCGGCGTCGCCGGATTGCCGCCGGTGATGGCTCCTAAAGCCGCAAATACGGACGTTTCTTGGGTCAGTGAAAGCGCAATTGCTATGGTAAAAAGCCAAGAAATCAGCAAAAAAACCGCGGTAAGTATGCCCGCAATGATGCGCCATAGCGCAGGACGGCGAGCGGCCGCGGAAATCATCGGAGCAAAGCGTGCGTATGCCATTGAAACTCCGAGTTCTAGCCAAAGTCCAGAAAGTTATACGGTTTAAGATAAGGCAATCTTAACCAAAACCCATCAAGCAAAGCACGAAAGTATGAAGCTGATTGGGTCCACGATACCACACTCCCTTTCGGCGTTGCTATCGCTTTGCCTTTTGGTTCTTCCAGTGCCCTTCGATGCCGCACATTGACCCGCAAGAGGCATACGCTCGATGCTGGACGCTATAGAGGCCGCTCAGAATTCCGTGCCCTCGAAACACGCCGCCAGAAACCCGACCGGCAACCTCACCGGCCAATACCTCAGGGGCAAAGGCCGCTACCGCGCAGCATCTGTCGCAGCGACGGCCTTTGCATTCCTGCGTCACCGGCATCGTCTCGCCGGCGGATCATTGGCCACAGAGCCCCGAAAGCCCGAGCGCTTTACCGCCCCCGCGAACCAGCCCCGCTGACGGTTTCAGCCCCTGCTCCTGCCGTCCTTCTGGCGTCCGCACTCTTTGCGCTCAGCCGGGTATCCGACCGCTCACGTCGCAACAAAACGAACTAAATCACCGCCAAAACCCGGAAATTTGCCCCCAAGCCTTGCCGTGGGCGGAAGCCTCGCCTATCCCTCACGCGTTCGTCCCCGGGAGGCAAAACCAATGACCAAAATAGACAAATCTCATCTGCCCAGCCGTCACGTCACCGAAGGCCCGGCCCGCGCGCCGCATCGCTCGTATTTCTACGCGATGGGAATTTCCGAGGAAGAAATAAACCAACCCTGGGTCGGCGTCGCGACATGCTGGAACGAAGCCGCGCCCTGTAACATCTCGCTGAACCGTCAGGCACAGGCCGTGAAGATGGGCGTTAAGTCGGCCCAAGGCACACCGCGCGAGTTCACCACAATCACTGTCACAGACGGAATTGCGATGGGTCACGAAGGCATGCGGTCTTCGTTGGCGTCCCGTGAAGCCATCGCGGATACAGTCGAGCTGACCATGCGCGGTCATTGCTATGACGCGCTTGTCGGCCTCGCAGGCTGCGACAAGTCTCTTCCTGGAATGATGATGGCAATGGTGCGCCTCAACACGCCGTCGGTCTTCATTTATGGCGGATCGATCCTACCGGGCCGCCTTGATGGCAAGGACGTCACTGTGCAGGACGTGTTTGAGGCCGTCGGCCAGCATCAGGCAGGCAACTACTCGGACGAACAACTCGCGATCCTTGAACGCGTCGCCTGCCCTTCGGCCGGTGCCTGCGGCGGGCAGTTCACTGCCAATACCATGGCCTGCGTTTCCGAGGCTATCGGTCTTGCCCTGCCAAACTCGTCCGGCGCTCCCGCCCCATACGAAAGTCGCGACTCCTATGGCGAAGCCTCCGGTGTGGCCGTGATGAACCTGATTGAAAAGAATATCCGCGCCCGCGATATCGTCACGCGTCGATCCCTGGAAAACGCGGCTCGTATCGTCGCCTGCACCGGTGGCTCCACAAACGCGGGCCTCCACCTTCCCGCAATTGCCCACGAAGCCGGAATCGACTTCGACCTCGATGACGTCTGCGACATCTTCCGCGAAACACCCTATTTCGTCGACCTGAAACCGGGCGGCCAATACGTCGCCAAAGACCTCTACGAAGCAGGTGGCGTTCCGGTCGTTCTGAACGAACTGCGCAAGGCCGGGCTGATCCACGAAGACTGCATGACAGTAACCGGCCATTCGATGGGCGAAGAACTAGACCGCATCACCCGTAAAGCGGATGGAAAAGTCATCTTCGAGGTCGAAACCCCGATCACTCCCACAGGCGGCGTTGTCGGCTTGAAAGGCAACCTTGCACCCGAAGGCGCGATCGTCAAAGTCGCGGGCATCCCGACCCAGCACCAACGCTTCGTCGGCCCTGCCCGCGTGTTTGAAAGCGAAGAAAAGGCCTTCGAGGCCGTTAAGGCCCGCACCTATAAAGAGGGCGAAGTGCTGGTGATCCGCAATGAAGGGCCCGCAGGCGGCCCCGGCATGCGCGAAATGCTGGCCACCACCGCCGCGCTTTCCGGTCAAGGCATGGGCAAAAAAGTTGCTCTTATTACCGACGGTCGTTTCTCGGGCGCGACGCGGGGCTTCTGCGTCGGCCATGTCGGGCCTGAAAGTGCCCACGGTGGCCCCATTGCCACTTTGATAGACGGCGACATCATCACCATCGATGCGACAACTGGCGAGTTGTCGGTCAATCTCACCGACGACGAACTGGCCGAGCGCAAAGAAAACTGGAAGGGACCGAAAGAGACGATCTATGCGTCCGGTGCCCTTTGGAAGTACGCCCGACTGGTTGGGTCTGCCAAACTGGGGGCTTGCACGCACCCCGGCGCCAAAGAGGAAAAGCATGTCTACATGGACCTCTAAAGTCTCGCTTCTGGCCGCGGGTTTGATGCTAGCGGCCTGCAGCGCAGGGCTAAACGTGACGCGAAATGCACCGATGCAAGTTCAGCTTCCTGACGGGATGGTCATTGCCGGAGCACGCGGATGGTGCATCGACCAATCCACCTCGCAGGCGCGATCTGGTGCAGCCGTCATTGTTCTTGGCAGCTGTGCGGCGATTGCACGAAATGCGCTTTTACCCAGCCCAAAAATCGAAGCCATCGTAACAATCTCGGTCGAGAAAGAATCGATTTCAACGCCCCCGGTCGAAAGTCTCGCGGCCTTTTTAACCTCTGAACAGGGCCGTGCCTTGCTTGCCCGCGACGGACGCGCCGCCAGCCTCGACCTCCTCGAAGTTGCAACACGTGACGACACCCTATTTCTGCACGCCCTCGACAAAAGTGGTGGCCCGTTGAATGCAGGCGAAGACTACTGGCGCGCTCTTTTCGACATCGAAGGCCGGTTCGTGACTGTGTCCCTTATCAACGTGGCCAACAGTCCGGTAAGCCGCAATCAAAGCATTGCCACGCTTAATGCTCAGATAAATCAGCTTAAAGCTGCCAACGATACCTGACGCTCGCACGAATTATCCAAAGATAAACGATCCCAACAGAATCTCCATCGCTGCCTGCATATGGGGGGCTCTAGGGTGCAGGCAACATCATGTGTTCAAAGCGGGTCAGCAATTGTGCCAACGAAAATCACCAACGAAGTACAGACCTTTGTCGTTAAGGACGCTGAGACAGGATAGGCACTGGCGCATGAAACCATCATCC
>Ga0075467_10003953_pt1 | contig 11165 bp, 12 predicted proteins | sample DEB08_DNA_9_FD_75067 | JGI IMG/M metagenome (GOLD analysis project Ga0075467, IMG submission 75067) | Aqueous microbial communities from the Delaware River and Bay under freshwater to marine salinity gradient to study organic matter... | ecosystem: Environmental > Aquatic > Marine > Coastal ...
AAGGAAGCATTTGCGATTTAAAATTTGAATTTTCTATAATGAAATCATGGATTTTATTTTCTAGCGCATCATATTCTTTAATAAAATAATTATCACAGCCTAAATCTTCACATTCTATTTTTTTGGTAATTTGATTATTATGCGAGCTTATCTCGACTATGAGATTTTTTGTTGAAGTTTCATGATGCGCTAAGGTTTTTTTAAATCGCTCTAAATATTCAAACAAATTGATAACATTGGGTCTAAAAACCTGAGATTTTAGTAAATGCATATAAAAGGAATATTCTACTAAAAACGATTCTAGTGTTGTGTTATATTGGAGCATTTTATATTGTAGCTCTTCAATGGTTTTTTCGGCATTAAAGCTTCTATAAGTATTTTGAGTTTCCATAGTATATGCTATTTAAATCATTAGTTTTTCAACATCTGTTAGTTTTGGGATGGTTACATGCCAATTATAAGTATCTTTAATTTTTACCCTAAAAGTATCCAAAGCAGTAGGTTCACCATGGATTAAATATACTTTCTCTGGTATATTTCTAATACTGCTCATCCATTTAAACAAATCGTCTTGATCTGCATGAGCTGATAGACTATCTATGCTTTTTATAGTCGCTTTTACAGGATAATATTTACCAAATAGTTTAATCTCATGTGCACCTTCTAACAGTTGTCTTCCACGAGTACCTTCAGCTTGAAAACCAACTAATAAAACTGTTGTTGATGGCTCGTCAATTAGCTGTTGTAAATAGGTAAGTACTCTTCCTCCAGTTACCATTCCGCTTCCAGCAATAACTATTTTGGGTATTTTATCGTCAATGGTTTCCCAGGTTTCTTTATAAGATTGCACAATATTTACATGATTACACATGGAATTATAGTCAGTATCAGAAAGCTTATGCCATTTTGGAAAACGTTTAAAAACCTCTAAAACATTATTACCCATTGGACTATCTATAAAAATAGGAATGTTTGGTATTTTATTTTTTTTATAAAGTCTCCATAGAATATACATTAGGGTCTGTAAGCGTTCAACCGCAAAACTTGGAATAATTAGATTGCCTCTTTTATAAATGGTTTCTCTTATAAGATCTGCTAATATGTCCTCAACATCTTCATCAGGATGTAACTTATTTCCATAGGTGCTTTCAATAAATAAAAAATCTGCCCATTCTGGTGTTTTAGGATCATCTAAAAGGTAATCGTTCCATCTTCCAATATCTCCTGAAAACACAAATCGTTTTCCGTTAATATCCAATTCTATAAATGTTGCTCCTATAATATGTCCATTATACTGAAAGCGATAGGATATATGTTCAGATAATGTGATCCATTTGTTTTCAATTTCTACTTCAAATAACCTTACGGTGTTTTCTGCCTCTTTAATAGTATAAAAAGGGAGCGCTGGATCATGTTTAGAATAGTGTTCTTTATTTGCTTTATCTGCCTCTTCTTCCTGAATTTTAGCACTATCTTTTAATATAATTTCTGCAATAGCTAGAGTAGGAGCAGTACCAATAATTTTTCCTGAAAAACCTTGTCTTAGCAAACGAGGTAAATAGCCAACATGATCTAAATGACCATGAGTGAGTAACACAACATCAATGTTTTCAACATTAACAGGAAGATCATCCCAGTTAAGTTCTCTCAATTCTTTTAAGCCTTGGAACATACCACAATCAATGAGTATATTTTTCTCTGAGGTTTCAATTAGAAACTTAGAACCTGTAACAACTCCAGAGGCTCCTAAAAAGTTTATTTTTACAAATTTCTCCATTTTTTAGAGGTTCTTAATTGTACAAAGTTGTGACATCTCATTTAGAATTCTTTCTTTCCGTACATCGGAAACACCAAGATGATCTAAATAGAAGTTGTCATGTATTAATTCTCGGCAGAGCACGACATCTCTACTTAATAAAAATTGCTTTTCTCTATTGGATAGTAAAGTGGATACTGTTATTGGATATAGACCCAATCTGTCTATTTTATCTTTTAAACCATCATTTTTTGGGTAATCCCAACTTAAAAGTTTTAAGCCTACACATTTTCCATATTGCAAAGCATCTTCAGTAAATCGTGTATTGGTAACCACCCAACCTTCATTCAGAATTGTATTGTGTGGTTTAGAATCCCAATGATCTTTTACATCTTTAAAGCGTGCTGCTATATATAATGGAACTTTAACATTACATTTTTGCCCTTGCTCACTATGAAATTTACATTCCATTATGGTAGTATCACCATTTTTATGCGCCACAACATCAATTTCATGAGTAACACATTTGCCTTGTAAGATTTTACTAACTTCTGTTTTATACCCTGAATATTTATAGATGGCTGAAATAAAATTTTCAAATGGAAAGCCAGTTGGACCTAGTTCATAAATTGCTTTTTTGAGCTTATATTTTGAAGCGAAATAACTTTTCTTTTTTTTAAGTAATGCAAATGCTCTATTATAAATTTCCTTGGTAGAAATACCTTGATATAATTCGTCACGTACTTTATCAATAATTTGATCTACGGTTTCTTTATCTGCCCCAGTTTTTTTTAACGAAGTTCTTAATTTATCTAATGAAAATTTTACTTTTTCACCAGATGATTTTGTGATTTCCAAGTTTTCACGTTCCATATCTTTCTTTTTAAAGAAAACTGCCAAAAAAATAATATTTTGACAGTTTTCTACTAACTAACTAATAAATGGACTAACATTTAGCGAGACTTAAAGAAGTCTCTAACCCATGCTTTTACTTGATTTTCGGTCATGCTATCTGCTTTTTTCACACCTTTTATTTTGGTGCTTAAAGGCTTATGATTTTTATGTAATTCTTCACTAAATTTCTCATTAGTGTCTGCAGGACCAAATATTACTAAAGCATCAGTATCTTTAATTTCTGAAGCCAAAGATTTATAGTACTGTTTTAGTTGTTGTTTTTCGCGATCCAAGTATTTACTGTCCTGTACAACATCTTGTGGGCCACCTTTAAATCGAGTTCCAGAACCACCATGAGGGCGATAATGTTCCACATTCGACATAACTGTATTTAATCTCTCTTCACCATTTTCTAGAGTAATTATAAGTGCTTTGTCCTTATCTAACCAAATGCCTGTTTTTTTCATTTTCTAATGTTTTTAATTTCTTAAATCATGCATTACTAAAATTGGTACTTTAGAGTGAAATGTGATTCCTTTAACCATTGGGTTTGTTAATATACTTCCAAAAAAAGCGTGCTTTTTATTAATAAAAGCAACCATATCGCTATCTCTGCTTTCTACAAAAATATTCACTGCAGATTCTACAGAGTAATGTGATAAAGAATGGAATTTATACTTAACATCTTCAAAAATTTCTGTAAGCATTTGTTTATGCTCTTTTTGGTTTTTATCTAACCCATTTTCTTCAGATATATGAAGTATTGCAATAGTTGCATCACATTTTTTTGTAATGTCTGTCAAGTAGCTTAATTCACGTCTCTTATAATGTGTTTTATAGCTTGTTGGAAATACAATTTCTTTAGGCAAACTATGTTTAGCACTTTCTGGCACAACAATTACTGGACAATTACGAACTTTTTCCATTACATAAACTGCAACGCTACCAAAAACGGTTCCTTTTTCATTTGTTTTGCCTTTGGTTCCCATGATTATCATTTCAATATCCTTCTGTTCCACAACATCTTTTATAGCTTCTATAGGATCGTTATAGACAGAAATCGTTTTAAAACTGTGTTTAGGGTCGCCATGTTCATTTATAATAAGTTTATCCAATATTTTGGATAAATTTGATTCAGATTCTTCTTTGGCTTTTTCATAAAAATCACCTCCAGATTCGATATTAATAATGTTTTTTATAAGACTATTTGTTCCAGTAAACGCATTAAGTAAATAAAAATCGCATGCTTCATTTTTATACAATTGTAAGGCATAGTTAATAGCCAACCATGAGTTGTTGGAAAAATCGGTAGGAAGTAAAATTTTACGTTTCATGATTAAATTATTAACAGATATAAAAATAAGACGTAGTTAATGGAATTGAAATGATATAAATCAGTTTAAGGCCTATTTCCCTGAAGGAATTACCAAAAAAGGAATATTTAAATGAAACCCAATTTGGTTTATAGTGGATTTAAAAAACAAGTTTTCGAAAAAGGAATGCTTGTTGTTTATCATAACCAATAAATTAATGCGTGCTTTTAATTGAAAATTGGTAATGGCTTCAGGTACATTTTGGTTTTTAACATCGTGAAAAAGGTGAGCTATTTTTTTAAAACTATTTTCCAGGATCGATTTGTTTTTTTCTTGAACTTGTGTTAAACCATTTCCAATATAAACATGCAAAATATTAACCCTGGATGTGTGTTTTTTAGCAATTTCAATAATAGGGTTTAAATGTTTTTCTTGATACTCAATTTCATAATCTGTTGGGAAAAGTATTTCGTGAGGTGTTTCAAAAGAAAAATCACTTGGAATTGCCATTACAGGACATTTTGCATTTTTAATCACATGGATTGTGTTTGAGCCAAACAATACACCAGTAACACCACTTGCGCCTTGGGTTCCCATAACGATAATATCCATTATGTTGTTTGAGTAAAGGTCGTCGATCTCGGATGTAAGACTATTAAAAGACGATATTTTTGTAAATGTATGTTTTGGATTATTAAATTCTGTATTTATATTTTTTTGTAGTTGGTCCAATCCTTTATGAGAAGCCTCTTTCATGGCATCAATAAGCCCAAATTGAGCTGAACTGGTTTGAATGTATTCAACATGATAAATTACAGGTGTATATGTATTTAGTAGCACAAAATTGCATTCTTGATCTTTAAATAATTGAAGCGCATATTTTATAGCATTCCAAGAATTATCAGAAAAATCGGTTGGTAAAAGTATTTTTTTCATGGTAGTTAAAATTTAAATTAAACAGCTACTCGTCTTATATTTTGTAATGCCAAAAACGGAATGTCTAAATGCAAACTCATTTTGTCTATAGTAGATTGAAACAGTATGCTTTCTAAAAATGAATGTCTTGTATTAACCATAACCAACATGTCAATCTTATTTTCTTTAATGTATGTGTATATGGCATTAGTTATATTTTTATTGTTAACTGTTTTAAAATTTATGCTGTTTTTACATAAATTTTCATTTATAAATTCTCGGTTATCTTCCTGTCGTAACGACAGTTTTCTACTTTTTGAAATGTATAGCATATCTATTACAGCTCTATATGGCGAAGCCATTTCGCATAATAATTTAAGCTCTCTTCGTTTGTAAGGAATCATATAATCGGTAGGAAACAAAATATGTTTTGGTTGTGTGTATTTATAATTAGCAGGAATTGCCAAAACTGGACATTGCACATATTTTAAAACTTGTAATGTATGACTCCCAAAAGTTAATTTTCTATCATCTGTTTCTCCACGTGTTCCCATTACGATAATGTCTATGTTTTCTTCATCTACAATTTTATCAGCTTCGTCCATAAGCATACTATTAGCAGATATTGTCTTGTATTTATGCCTAGGGTTTGGTGAAATTTCCTTTATTTTTTTTAATGTGCTTTCTAACTGTTTTTGAGATTTGTCACTAATAATTTGTGTTACTTTTTCAAGTGTTTCTTGGCTTAATAGAGAAGTATCAGCATAAATTTCGTCTTGATAAGCGTGCATTATAAAAAAATCGCTTCGTTCATATTTAAATAACTCCAAAGCGTATTGTATTGCATTCATTGCATTTTCTGAAAAATCTGTAGGAACTAATATTTTTCTCATGGCTATAATGTTTATTAGTTATCTAAAAGTACAGTATGCAATAGACGTGAACAATGATATTTATCAGATTGATAACATTAACAATCTTCAATTGAGTTTAGATGACATTTTTGAAGTACTTGGTTGCTTTTACTACCATATCGATAAATGGTAATGCCTTTAAGTTTATATTCCCAAGCAGTTTTATAAATTTTTGAAACATCCTCTTTAGTTGCATTTCTTGGGAGATTAATAGTTTTTGAAACTGCATTATCGGTATATTTTTGAAATGCTTGTTGATGCAGTAAATGATATTGCCATGGAATTTCCAAGCTCGTTTTAAAAATGGCTTTTATTGCTTCTGGAATTGAATCTATATTCTTTATACTTCCAGCTTTTAAAACGGTATTTTCAAGCTCTAAGTTCCATAAACTTAATTGTTTCATTTTTTTAACAAACAACTTATTTATTTCTGTTTGAGTTTGATTATTTAATATACCTACACGTTTATATGCTAAAGCAAATAAGGGCTCAATAGAGTAGGAGGTGTCTGCAATTACAGATATGGTTCCTGTTGGAGCAATACTATTACAAGTGGCATTTCGCATTTGAGTTTTATGAACATGAATGCTATTTTTCCATTCTGGAAAAACACCTCGCTCTTTTGCAAGGTTTTCTGAAGCTTTATAACTTTTGGTTTTAATAAACTTCATTAATTTTTCTGCTAAGTCTAAAGCTTCTTTTGATGTATACGGTATTTTCAATAAAATCAGTAACTCAGCCCAACCCATGACTCCTAATCCAATTTTTCTATTAGAAGTTGTTATTGCTTTTATTTGTGGTAACAAGTAATGGTTTAAGGTTACAATATTATCTAAAAATCGAATGGCTAGATGAACTGTTTTAGATAATGTGTCCCAATCTATAAAATATTGTTCATTTTTATGTACAATCATTTTAGATAGGTTTATAGACCCTAAATTACAACTCTCATAATCCAGTAAAGGTACTTCCCCACAAGGGTTTGTAGTTTCTATCCTTCCTAAATTTGGTGTTGGGTTTGATTTATTAATTGTATCCAAAAAAACAAGTCCAGGGTCTCCAGTACGCCATGCTTTCTTAACAATAAGCTTCCAAAGTGATTGTGCTGCTAAGGTTTTAGTAACTTTTTTTGTTCGTGGATTTATTAGTTGCCAATCTAAATCATTATTGACAGCATTCATAAAAGCATCATTAATACCAACCGAAATATTGAAATTCTCAATAGATTTTTCATTGGACTTTGACGAAATAAATTCCTCTATATCAGGATGGTCTATATTTAGAATTCCCATATTTGCACCTCGTCTTTTTCCACCTTGCTTTACATACTTTGTAGCAGTATCGTAAATTTTCATAAAAGCCACTGGACCAGACGATGTACCACTTTTTGAGCTTACCAAATCGTTTTTAGGACGAAGTTTGGAGAAATTAAATCCAGTACCACCACCACTTTGATGTATTAATGCTGCATTTTTTAGAGACGTAAAAATACTATCTAAACTATCTGTAATTGGTAATGCAAAACATGCACTTAATTGTCCATTTTTGCAGCCAGCATTCATAAGTGTTGGTGAATTAGGGAGGAACTTTAAATTACTTATAAGGGAGTGAAATTTTTTTTCGTAAAGAGCACTTTTTTCATTTTCACAACTTGCTGCAAATTTTGCCACACGCCTGAACATTTGTTCTGGAGTTTCTATTAATTTCCCTTCCTTATCTTTTATAAGATAGCGATCCTCTAAAATTTGTATGGCATTATTAGAAAGGGTACTCATATTGTAAAATTGAGGGTTTGTTCCCGATTATAATCTTGTTAACCCAAATTTATTTAATAAATCTTTATTAATACTGATATATATCATTTGGTAACTTGTTAGTAGTCACCAACTTTATAACTCACCAAAAAACATATTGTCATGGCACTTAATTTTAATCAATTTGCAGCAGAAGCAAATACTTTTTTAAAGGAATACTCAAAAGAAATGAATCTAGCTACCGATAGAGAGAAAGCTGGACGTATTTTATCTGCTATTTTACATGCTTTACGAGAGGTAATATCAGTCGAAGAATCTATCCAGCTTATTGCACAGTTTCCAATGTTTTTAAAAGCAGTGTATGTAAATGGATGGACAACTCATAAAAGGGGAAAGGTAAAAAACATGACTGAATTTATTGATTTGTGCAGGAAATATAGTGGTTTAACCTCGGTTCACGATTTTGAGTCTGATGAATTAGCAGAAAATTATATAGACACAACATTTATATTATTACGTAGATACATTTCTTTAGGTGAACTTGAAGATATAAGATCCGAGCTTCCTAAAGATTTAAAATCTATGGTATACCATAATATTATGTTTTAATTAATCACACAAAAAATGACGCTATGGAAACTTTAAAAAACAAAACTGTAATCATTACTGGAGGCTCAGGGGATATAGGTAAAGCCACTGCAAAACTTTTTTTAGACGAAGGAGCTAAAGTGATGTTAGTTGCCCGAAATGAAGACAAACTAAAATTTGCTATTAGTGAGTTAAAATCTGAAAATGTTTCGTACTGTGTTGCAGATGTTACAAAAGTTGAAGACACAAAAAAGTATACTGAAGCAACACTTACAAAGTTTGGTGGCATAGATGTCTTTTTTAATAATGCAGGAATAGAAGGTCCAGTAAAACCTATCAAGGAATATCCAGAAACTGATTTTGATAAAGTTATCGATGTTAATGTAAAGGGCGTTTGGCTAGGTTGCAAATATGTAATTCCGAAAATGAACGATGGAGGAAGTGTAATGATAACATCATCTGTCGCTGGGCTAAAAGGCTTTTCAGGTCTGGGAGCCTATGTTACGAGCAAGCATGCAGTTGTTGGTATTATGAGAGTTGCGGCAATCGAATTTGCAAATCGAGGTATTAGGATTAATACCATTCATCCTGGACCAGTTAATAACCGTATGATGCGTTCTTTAGAAGAAAGTATCTCTCCAGGTCATGCCAAGGACGTGCAAAAAGAATTTGAAGCAGATATACTCTTTAAAAGATATGCCGAATCCGAAGAAATTGCTCAATTAGCCTTGTTTTTAGCTTCAGATGCAAGTAACTATATCACAGGTGCCATGCAAGTAATTGATGGAGGAATGAACGTGAACTAATATGCTAAAATATTTTAAGACTTGTTTGGTGGCCTAAACCGAATAATAAAATGAGTACAATAAAGACATATAAAGAAATTGATATTCCTATAGGTGAAATTCACGTAAAGGGAAATTTAAGACAAGCACAAAATAGTAAAGGCATTATTTTGTTTTCTCATGGCAGTGGTAGTAGTCGATTAAGTTCAAGAAATAATTATGTTGCCGATATTTTATTGCATAATGGATTTTCAAGCTTATTATTCGACTTATTGACACCACAAGAGGATGCTATTTATGAGAATAGGTTTGATATAGAACTCCTCACAGATAGGTTGGTTAGTGTTACTAAATGGGTTAGAAATAACAAAGATATTAAGCAATTACCACTAGGTTATTTTGGTGCAAGCACAGGAGCTGCATCTGCCCTTAGTGCTGCTGCTAAATTAGAAAAAGCTATCTCTGCTGTTGTATCTAGAGGAGGTAGACCAGATCTTGCTATGAAAGATTTAAGTCAGGTTAATACACCTACACTTTTATTAGTTGGAGGTAACGATGGTGTTGTTATTGAGTTAAATAAAAAGGCAAAAGCAAACATTCCCGGAATTTGCGAATTAAAAATTATTGAAGGCGCTACTCATTTATTTTCAGAACCTGGTAAACTGGATCTTGTTGCAAAAGAAACCAGCGATTGGTTCGATACATATTTAACCTTATAAAAAGTTATATGATGTTTAAAGATAGAATTGAAGCAGGAGAACAACTCGCTAATAAATTGTTAGAATATAAAAACAATAAAAAGGCAATAGTGGTTACTATTCCTAGAGGAGGTCTACCTATTGGACATATTATTGCAAAAAAATTAAACCTTCCTTTAGAAATCGTTCTTTCAAAAAAAATTGGGCATCCACTTCATAAAGAATTTGCAATTGGCGCTATAACCCTAGATGACATTATATTAAGTGAAAATGCCAGAGATATTTCAAATAGTTATATAGATACTGAAACCAGTAGAATTCGAGCTATTTTAAAAAATCGTCAAGACATGTATTACGGTTCAAGCACACCAACAAATTTGAAAGACAAAACTGTAATTTTGGTTGATGATGGCGTTGCTACAGGTCAAACATTAATATCCAGTATCAATCTTATTCACCAACAACAACCTTCTCAAATAATTGTAGCCTTACCAGTTGGACCTCCTTCGGTTATTGACAAAATTAAAAATATGTCGTCGGTAAATAACACTATTTGCTTGCTTACACCTTTTAATTTTCAAGCTGTTGGGCAATTCTATAAGGAATTTTATCAAGTTGATGATAGCGAAGTCATTAGATTATTAAAGGAAGCTAACCAAACGAAAATTAAGGATTAATAAACGTTTAAATTCATTATACCATGATACTTCATGATTTTAGTAAAGAAAATTCAATTTTAAATCAGTTTATTGCTGAATTAAGAGATGTCAATATCCAAAAAGATGCCATGCGCTTTAGGAAAAATATTGAGCGAATTGGTGAGATTATTGGTTATGAATTAAGCAAAACCTTGAATTATAAAGACAAAAAAGTAGAAACCCCTTTTGGCAATAAAACTGTTTTAATGCCTCAAAACAATCTTGTATTATGTTCTGTTTTGCGTGCAGGTTTACCTTTGCACCAAGGGCTTTTAAATTATTTTGACAAGGCCGAAAATGCATTTATTTCGGCATATAGACATCATAGAGATAATCAGGATGCCTTTGAAGTTATTGTAAAATATTTAGCTGCTCCAGCTTTAACGAATAAAACACTTGTGCTTACAGATCCAATGTTGGCTACAGGCAAAACCCTGGAAAATGTATATAGTGCTTTAAAGAAACATGGTATTCCAAAACAAATGCATATTGTTTCGGTTATTGGTTCAAAAACTGGAGTGGAATATGTAAAAAAGATTTTTCCAGAAGACACACATTTATGGATAGCCACAATCGACGATACCTTAAGTAGTAAGGGTTATATAACCCCTGGGCTTGGTGATGCTGGAGATTTATCATTTGGTTTAAAACTTTAGACAAATACCCTATAAAACAAAAAAACGGGAAGCGTAAACTTCCCGTTCCAGAAGAGATTAAATTGTTAGAAAACCTAGCGGCTTATTAACACATAAAACTCTTCATGACCTCCTAAATTACCAAAACTGGCAATTAAGGCTTGTGTTTTAAAGAAACAGGAAGCCGAAACTTCCTGTTTCATCTGAAGACTTTA
>Ga0075467_10003955_pt1 | contig 11162 bp, 7 predicted proteins | sample DEB08_DNA_9_FD_75067 | JGI IMG/M metagenome (GOLD analysis project Ga0075467, IMG submission 75067) | Aqueous microbial communities from the Delaware River and Bay under freshwater to marine salinity gradient to study organic matter... | ecosystem: Environmental > Aquatic > Marine > Coastal ...
CAAGTATGCCTAGAGTGACGAAGAAGCACTTACAAAGACGAAATCATAAAACGATTCATTATGTTCTTCATAGTTTCAGTGCGATTTTCTAGCTTATACTCTATCTATCCTTTTTTACAATGGAATGACGCCATGCCATCCCAACATCTATAATATTCAAAAATGTGTTGTGTTGTTCCTGCGGATTCTATTGTTGCGCACTTTATGAGGAGAAGTGCTCAAGGATTCCCTTTCCATCAACTGCCTCTTGGGCCAAAAAGCCAGCGGCTGCAAGCATGGCAAGACGTCCGTTCTGAAGCTCCTTGGTAATCATAACATCAAGCTCCTCAGAGTCCTCGGGCTTCAAGCCAAGAGGATCAAATCCAATATCACCAGGGTAGTAGTCGGAGTTCAATGCACCGGCCTGGTCGAACTTCACATCGGCGGGGTCAACCCAGCCAGTCTTGGCACGCTGAAGCTCAGCAAAGCCGATTCCAGCAATGATGAGAGCATCCCAGCCTCCGGGAACCTGGCCTGGGTGGGAGATCGCAGGGCCAGAGATGGACGCATCGAAGAGGAACGATGATCCCTCAACAGCCTCTCCAACAAGGAACCCGATAACGGCAAGCATGGCAACACGTCCGTGGGTGACCTCGGCCTCACGGTAACGCTTGAGGGTGGCCTCATCAGCCTTCTCGGCGAATCCAAGAGGATCGAAGAAGCCCATGGGAGCAAGAGCTCCGGGAAGATCAGCGGCGGTGAATGCATTGAGGCTGGTGGAGCGGGCGCCGGTTTGGGCAGGGGCGAAGGCAGCGGCAGAGCCGGCAAGGGCGGAGATAAGAGCAAGCTTCATCATGTTGATATTTGTGTGTGAAATGTTATGATTGGTCGAGAATCGGTTTTATGAGCACATGGAGAAGGCCATAATCGGAATGCTTTTCAAAGCTCTCCGAGCTTTTGGCGTGACGTGTTTGTGCCTGCATGATGTGTTGCTGAAAGTCACAAAAGCATGTGAGGTGGACAAGCCGAAGCTGCGTGGTTGCGGCTGTATGATTGTTGGAAGCAATTAGTTGATTTTGTATTGACCAAACTATGGCACACTGCGACGAAGCTCGCAAAGTAGAACTTGATGCCGACCTCATCGACGCAGTTATAACACGAGGCCGAATCTCTGCTGAATCACCTTGCAGCGTTGCTGTTGTTGCACGACACCTCAACAAGGGAACAAGGCAACCACATCATACCGAGTATTGTACGCCTACTTTGTCATCACAGATGGTAGGATCAGCTGGTGAGAAGTTCTGTTGTCTTTCATGGAGAAGTTCTGTTGTCTTTCATGATAGCACTCCTACCAGGTACATCTTGGTACAAACAACAATAGCAAAACAACAGCAGCGGTTTGAGAAACATCAAGTAGGCCAGCTTCAATCACCAAAATGCGTGGTGGCGGATATGATGGATGATTTTGAAGTTTCAACTCCTGGTCACGGCGATATAGACTCTTTTGATAATCAAGTGATCAACGACAATGAGAGCAAGTGCACGAGCACGGTCACTTACAACAGCGTCCATTTCTTCAGCCGCATCTTTGAAGTCATTACAGTTTCGGGTGCACCTCTCGATTCAACTGTTGGTGACGTTCTCAAGCTCATTCCACAACACGTCACCGATGGACGCCTGTTGAAAAAGAATTTCATTGGACTGTGTCGTCCGGCCGATCGGACTGAGTGACATTGCCTGCATTCCAATCGAAGAAAGAAAGACAGGGGGAAGATTGCACTCCCTTCGATTTAATCCACGAGAGCGACGTCTTGGTTGCTATTTTGAAAGGGTCTACTTGTTACCAAATGAGTAAAATCAGTAATCCATATTGCGACATCCCAAGTTCAAGGAAATGATCCGCAGACGTCGACGACAATCTGCTGCTGACAAAGTTTCAAGGAAGAAGAAGAAGAGGAAGTCAAAGAAGAAACACAACGAGAAGAAGTTGAAGTCACCTACAAAGGAGGTTTACGTTCATGATGACTGTAGTATTGTTATTGGCATTTCTTGTGCAACGCTAGTGCGGCAATACAGCAAGGAAGCACACAGAGGAGAGGACCACACATCTTTGAGCAAGATGGAAACGTTGTCAAAGAAGCTTCATGCGGTGGAAGTTAATGGGGCCTTCGTACCAGATTGTGACAATTCTTCGATGGGAAGTGGTAATAAACAGCGTAGTGTGACCAGTGATTTGGATCAGGCGAAAAGAAGGGTACATATTGTTGAAGACGATAGTAGAATCGACACCGACGATGATGACAGCGGTACTTTCATCTCTGCTAAGTCTCATCGTACGAGAAGCACAGTTGCTGCTCTGAAATCTACGAAAAAGCCTCAGAATGAAGTATACAGATCGAAGACTTCTCCCAGACAGTTCAAATTTACAGAAACAATGGAAGATAATGCTCTTGCAGCTCAGATCGAGGCAATGGCTGCACAGGCGGACGCTGCCTTCGAAGATCGGAGCAAAAAGGATTCACCGCGTGGAGTTGCAACGTACTTCAACTTCACATATGAATCTCTATCAAATCTCTACAATCTACCGCATCTATCAGGTGAACATCACGATACCTGTGAAAACAATGACTGGAGAATACTGAAAATTGAATATTGAAATGGCTACAATTGGGAGCCAGACTGGTTTACCACTCAACAAGTGTGGAATATGCGTGTTTGTCTCCGGAAGGTGACTAAAAGCAACAGACCAAACTCTTTCGAGCTGGATAACAAGTGCAGAGGTACAACTCTTTTTGTACTTGATAGGACAGGGTGCACATCTACCCAGGAGAATTTCGTTATAATTACCTGGTACATGTATTTGCGCTGGTTCTAGGAGTTTACAAGTTTGGAACATTGCTATGATTCGTTATTGCGATGGCATACACACTACTGTGGCTCAATATTATCATAGTTTCCGGCAGTATGTATTGGCGGGTCTCGTCGTTTACAAAACTATAGAAATAATGACTCGCAAACATACAATAGTCATAGCGATGCAGTGGTGGGGTGATTTTACAGAGCTACGTGACTGATGGCTGCAAAGTATGACGCAAACAAGAATTCTCATCTCACTTGATTGCTATTTTGACATCATCGAATCTCTGCTAACTGGATCCAAATTCAGGCTGTATAATATTTACAATAATTTACTCTTTATACAAGGATGAATTTCTGTACAACATGATCTTCCAACTAAGAAGTGTGCAGCCTCGACAATTTTGAGCTCTACTCAATCTCGAAACCATACCGTGCGACTGTTACCTGCATCATCACTGATATAGTTACGTTTTGACACACACAATGCCAAGGTGGATTACTTCCCAACAAATGTACACGCTTCATTCTCTCTATTTCCCATACAATTACATTTGTACAGTCTTGACATGAGTGCAGAATGCTATGTACCACGACCAGCGACCAGCGAGATCAATACAACACTAAAACTCTTCTTACTCTAGCACATTCACAGCAAGATGAGCCTTCATGTTTCTTCCTCTAACGATAGTGAATACGCTAGACAGTCTAGCGATTGACAGAAGATGGTGATTATGGATATTTTGGTTGGTCGACGGTTGACGGTCGACGGGGTGGCGAAGGAAGAGTTTCAGGAACAATACCACTTCTTTTGAGTAAAATCTTAGTTACATAAAGCTGATATCACATGAATTGCTAAGTATACATGACCTTGGAACAGGCACCCTCACACAAGAGTATCTTCATTTTCAGTTAAAGTCGCTGCTTCAAACTTCTTTTCCAAATCGGAGACACGTCTCTCAAGCCCACGAATGTATTTGACAATATCTAAGCCATTAACAACCAATCCACCTTGTCCAGTAAGCGCATTTTTGCTGTCTCCATCATCATCTTTGTCTGCTTTCTTCTTCGACGCCTTTTGCTTGGTAGCACTCTTCTTTTTCCCATCTGCTGCATCTAGCGGCATACGATCATAATCTAGCAATGCAGGAATTTTTGCTTGTCCAGTTGTATCGTCACTAACCACAGCCTCATCACCTTCTACAGAAACAGAATCTACATCCTGCTGCTCCTGAAGATTCCTTGCGACCCTTTCACAGTGTATATCTCCAATAATGTGCGAAACAACGGAGCCATATTGTACCCTCTTGTGGCAGCTGTATGCACATGTGTTTGTCAGTTCAAGTTGCAAGACAAGATTAGAAGAGAAGAAAAAACTACAATACTGAGAAGAGATCATCGAATGATATTGTGCAACTCACACTTTGCAATAAACATAGCCTTCATCAAAATACAACGTATGACCACGCTTATCCTTCCCACTCTTAATGGCACCTGTATTGTTTTTTCTAGGCCCGTATGGCGCGCGCAGCATCTCTTCGAAAATCACTTTCGAGATTGTTTTATCACGTTTAAATGACCCCAACTTGATCTTGGTCGGTTTCAACAACATTTCGGCCGCCGCCGCGTCGTATTTGCTTTTGCGCTGAGGCGATGGTGACGATTGAAAGGCAGCGGCGGCAGCGGCGAAGGAAGGACCTGTTGCGTTCATATTTGCTGACGAAGATAAAGATAGAAGGTTGTTATTATTTGTTGTTTATATTTTGTTGGTTGTTGGTTGTTGGTTGTTTGTTGTGTTGTTAGTTGGTTGTTGCGTCGTGTCAGGTCGTGCCTCGCTCCTCGCTCTCGGGTTGGTTTTGGTGTGTGACATGTCGTGGTCACTTGTCACTTGCCACTTGTCACTTGATAAGCGTTACGCGTTACGAGTTACGCGCAGAAGTCCTTCATCTTTCAATTCCCTAAGGTAAAAATTCCTTGTGTCTACGTGTCTCGTTCTGCCTCCCGAACTTCAATTGTTCGCTAGATCAACTGCTCCTTTGTTATCCATTTCCAATAGCATTGGTAATTCAACTTCTAAACCCATCGATGTGAGTATTCTGTAGACATACATCATATCTTGCGCTACCATCACTCCCGCTGCTGTCTCAGCTTCAGTTACTGATAGTGTAACAAATCTCTGCGTTGCACTTCTGAACACCACTGGCGCTACGTTAAGGAAAGTTCTTCCGCCTGAAATGCTCCTTCTATCTTGAATATTAGCTGCATAGTCCGAATCCGACCTTCCGTGAATCCTGAACTTGTATCCTTCTTTGCCATTCCATGTTCCTTCTGGCCTAATCAATAATCCTCTGTTTCTTGTTGCTAACACGTATCTCATACAGCCTTGCATGGCTTTGAGATGTCTCTCTTGCGGATTGGCCATACGTCTCGCTAGTCCTCGCACTGAGTTGTAAATATCTGGCCTGCTCCATTGCATCATGTACATCAGCTTTGCTGTGCCGCTTCTGTACGTCTTGCTGCCTTTCTTGTCCAGGTTCACTCCTCCTGGTTCTGTGATCAATATCTGTCCTGCTGTTGCTGGCACTCTCGGCGGTTTACCCTCTGGTAAATTGAACTCGTCCTCTAGACTTTGTACCAACACTGGTTGAGTGATCTTGATCTCTGTTCCACTCTCTCTCCTTGTCATGTCGATTTTGCTCCCGACATATTCTTTCAACGGACCTTCAAACTTGCATTTGAATCCGGCTTCGATGTCCTTTCTAAACTGGTCTACATCCTCTGGATATCCCATAATGAGGTTGTCATCAATCCAGCTCAACATCATCACTAATCTGCCTTCTTTCCATCTGTAATACAGGCATGGATCTGCTGGGCTCCTCTGGTACATCTTTCCTTTCACTGTTTTGACTAGTTTCTTGTAGAAGCACGATGCACCTTGCTTTGTGCCATATATCGGCACGTTCAACAATAACACTGTATCGTCGTCGTAATACTCTTCCCATCCTTGTGGGACTTCGATGTATATCTCTTCTCCATCGGTAAATTCTCCTTGTAAGAAAGCTCCTTCGACATCTTCGATAACTGCTATCCAACCTGGACATAATGCTAGCATTGTAAGTGCTATTCTGACAGTTGTCGCATTTGTGACTGGCGACGATATTGATGTCGATACAAAGTGCTCTCCGTATCTTTGCTCAAATCCTCTAAGATTCAATTTTCCTCTCAGCTTTCCATTGGACTTTCTTTTCATTGCCCATGTGGATGACATGATTTTGGTACCGTTCGGCACCTCGTTTCTCTTTACTGGTGTGAGTGATTTGTATGTGTCGAACCTATTCTTTTCGTTCTTCACTTCCTTCTTCCACTCTTCTCTATCTTCACTCTCCATTGCTTGCTTGTAATTAAGCACGTGTAACTCTGTTGTATTGGTGAAACCTCCACCAACTCCAGCACCGACTCCCATTACGTCGGCTTGTACGTCATCTTCATTCAGATGATCCATCATTTGCTGCATGTATTGTAAATCTGCTGCCGTTATGCCACTGACTTCGGCTCTTGCTTGCATTTGCTCTATTAATCTTTCTGTTGGCTTCAATGTTCTGCCTGCTCTGCTTCGCGATGCTGGAGGAATAGATGCTCTCCCCCTTGCTCTAGTATCGCTTGTATTTGTACTCTCTTCTATGGCCTCTTCTTCGTTGTGTTCCGTCTCGTTTGTATCTTCTACGGCGGCCTCTTCGACTGTCTCGTCGTCTCTATCGCTCTCATGTGCTATCTCTTCTAGATGCTCTGCAAATCTAACTCTCTTGGTTCGACGCCTCCTAGTTAAGTTCGTAGGTGGGTCCTCTTCTTCTTCTGTATCTGTATCGCTGTCTCTATTCTCATTTTCTTCTTCTGAGGAACTCTCTTTGCCATGTCCTTTCTTCTCGTACATCATTCTCTTCATCCAAATGACGTCTCTCGTTGTTACTGTTTTTCTTGTCTCGGGGTTGTACATTCATAGCTGTCTGATTCTCTATTCGCAGCATATCCCACAAACATCATTGCAATTCCTCGGCTACCGGCTTTGCCGTTTTTGCCCTCTTTTACTACGCCACATTCGCCAAATTTTTTCATGTTTTTCGTCCGCTTTGGCTTTTCTCCGTACATGTGCTCATCTCTCGTGGCTGCTTTGCCATTTATCTCTACTATTCGCAATCCATCAAGTTGTACTGCTAATTGAATTGCATGGGTCACTAATCGACCTCTCTCTTTTTCTGGTACGTTTGCTGTGTCTAACATTGCCCTCCCTAATCCTGCGAGGTAAGGGAATGCCACCTCAGCTAGGTGGTTGTGTTGTGGCGTTTCTCTGCTCGTATATTCAAAGTCGACAGGTTGCAACGTTTGCCAGTGTACATTCTCTGTTCTCTTTTGTAACTTGATATTCTCTCCGCCTGGGTCTACTCTAATTCTAATTCTTCTGATATCTTCTTCTTCTTGTTATTTTCCAGCCAAGGTGCTCATCTTGTGTCATCTCTCTTTCACTCTAACTTGGTCTAAGTCTTCAACTCTTGTTCTCTTTTGCATCGCTACTTGCGCTCTATTTAGTCTTGTTTCACTCGCTGAGTTCTCTCTTTCTCTTCTGTCTACGATCACGACCTGTCACTGCTTCTCTAAGCTGTTCTGTTACGAATCTCTACTTCTCTGTGGCATAGCTTCGTCACGTCAAATGACCTCCAGGGTTTTACTTCGAAGTATGCTAGAAGTCTCTTAACGTGGTGTCTTAACACACTGTGTTATCTTATCTCTTTCCATCTATTTCCACTGGAAATTAGTCTTTGACACTTTCATCTCTCGAAAGTATGAGCTCATTCCGAGCTCCTGTCTCCGTGAATCAGAACTCTGAAGTCTGTTCGTTTACGAGTTCCGAGCTGCTTTCGGCGCGTTCAGTCTGGTCCCGTTCGGTATTCCGCGGTCATTCTGCCGCTCAGACTGCTGAGGAAAAGTCCCGTCTGACAATGTTAGGAACTACATAATTACTAAATGAATATTTACACCAACCTGGTTCCTGGACGCGTTGGCAACTGCAGTGGACGCATTATGGATAACTCAGACCGCGATTGTCTTTGGATAAACATTTTCCCGCCGCCCCCATTTTTATCTTGACATTAAGAATTCAGACACGCCAGTTCTTCGGTCGAGATATGCTATGCCAAGAAACTAGCATTCGTCAAGAGAAATGTTCCACATTCATCACCAATCTGTTGCCTCGGTGAGTTGACCGCGAGACGTCAACTAATTGTCAAGATTTTTTTCCATTCCACTTGGGCCCCTGTGAATTACTGTAACTGTATTTGTCATCAAGCAGCACAACCTCGATTGGAGAAGCAATTGATTGGGAGATAAAATTAATTGCCCTGCGTCCTCCCCTGTGTGAGACCATTAACGTAATTCTCGTTGCACTGTAGCAACCCTGACATCAGTCACATAAGCGCACAAACATTTCTCTCCCCCGAACCTTGTTTTCCGGTGTATGTAGCCGATTCCCCTGCCATATGTACCTAAAAGGGGGATGGGCGTCCATCCCTTCCTGTTTGAAGAAGCATAGGAGTCAAAAAATGAGCGTATATTCGATTCATTTGGGAGAAGCAGCGAGAGGTAGCCATTGATGACTTCAACGAAAAATCCGTGAAGGTGTATATGATGTTTAGAAGATGCTAGAAGATGCGGTCGAATTATTTTCTACTACGCATCTACATCAGCAAAACAGTTATGTCCACTCCGACTCGCCAGGTTAAATCGCAGGAAACTCTCAGCATTTATTAAATGGAAGAAGAGCCGAACTTGTTTCCATGGGAGCAACTCATGATGAGCTATCAAGTTCCTCTCTTTTGCCGCTGACTCAAATTGTGCGACCTTTACTCATGGCACATGTTTCATCTGCTCACAGTGTGTGGTATGTCTCCATTTGGCCGATCTTTTGGGATCGGCACATGCAACGGAGTCCATGCCAGCGTTGTCAATTCCGCTATGTTGGAGTTTTCGAGTTCCAGTTCCAGTGTGGGTGAAGTAGGTATTCTCGTGTTGCAGTAGCGGGTGTTTTTAGCGGGTGTTTTGCTATTAGCGGGTGATTCACGGGTGAATGGCAGGCGATTTACGGGTGAATGGCGGGCGATTCACGGGTGAATGGCGGCGCTAATCACCCGTGAATCGCCCGCCATTCACCCGTGAATCGCCCGCCATTCACCCGTGAATGCGCTATTATCGCGCTGATTAGCGGGTGATTAGCGCGATTTTCGCGACTAGCGGGTGATTCACGGGTGAATGGCCTGCCATTCACCCGTGAATCGGCCATTCGGCCATTCACCGAACCACCCGCAAAATCAAAACACCAAACATCATGAGTATGTCACCCCCGACATTTCTGTGAAGGAGACCTACTAAACAGAGTGTATTGCACACTACTGAAATAACTAGTCTTTAAAGTAAACCTTGTGTTTAGTCCAGTACACAGAAGTGTCGGGTTGGTGACGGCGAAAAAGCGGCGAAAAGCAACAACCATCAACTCTGTTGACTGTAGTAGAGCAGGTAGTAGCTCAATAACTCACTTCACCGCAGCAAGGGAACCGTGGTTCACCTCATTGACCTTTTACCCGGCGAATTGTATTGCCAACAACCATTGTGCGCAAGTGAACTACTGACCGGCATATTAAAATTAAAGGAGATACTCGCGATGCCCGTGAAATAACGGCAATGCTCTGATGCAACTGATGTAGGAGACATAGATCGCGTGTTGGTCATGCACGCCACATACAACGCCACCACGACGCACCAATCGATGGGGGGTACTTGCGCCTTGGCGGCCGATCTCTCGCCCGATAAAGCCATCGCCATCAGCGAAACTTCGTGGCAACGGAAAAAAGACAAGCTGCTACACTACAACGAGGGGTGCCCTTAAAACATTGCCACAGCCATCACACGTTACCAACTCATTCTAATATTATTATAGATGATGTCTTGGCTGACTGGAGCGGTGTAAATGCTGCACAACCTCTCCCCAACACTACACTACTCAAAATTTATTTAAACATCCGTCTTGGGCGTACGTCTGCAAGACAATGTGTGAAAATGATGACGATCGAGATGCTGCTGCCATTATGATGATCCGTAACAAATAATGGACCATTACTTCCACGACGACGACGTTAATTATTACTAAGAAGAGGACTATGTTCGAGAAGGGACGTATGAAGGTGAAGGAAAGGAGTTCCCTCCACAGACGTCCGATTGTGTGATTTCAACTATTGGAGTTGCGTATGACATGGAGCTGTTCATGCTTTGGGAACATGGAAGAAGGAATCATAGTCCTGTAAAAAGAAAATAATTTTGTGCATTGCGAAGCGACAATGACAGTGACATATACCCAGCTTTCAGCACACGAAGAATTCTCGTCATGTTTTTCTACATTCCTTTATTCAAGTTGGAAGGAGGGGAATGCATCCGAGGCGCAAGGGATGTTGAAGTAGAGCAACAGGAACAAGGATACAAAGAGGAATGGGTACAATATTTTTATTACTGTATATATATGGAGAGGAACTGATGAGAAGAAGAAGAGCGTTGAAAGAAGGGGAGCAAGGATGATGGGGGAAAAGAAGTTTAAGAAAGAACAAGCAAACCCTTCTCCGCGCCCTCTTCACGGAGCCAAACTCCTCCAAATCTGGGCAATAGATATATCCGGGTCCAATACTCCGCATATTCCTCTTTAGTGACAACCCGATTCACCCCTCTGTTTCACCCCCAATTGACCCCAGGCCGCGAGGATGTACCTCGAATCCCTCCAAAGCTCCGCTCTGCATCTGCATGGTATTCTCCCACTTGCGAACTCAAACTCATCATGGCCTTCATCCAAACCCGCCCATCAGAACTTCTACGGCCACTCCTACACCGCACCCACCCGAGGATCCACTTCCTCCGACAATTTGGCCTCGCCTGCATCAAAGCGTTTGCCATCCCTCCTGGTTTAAGTTCTCCTTTCTCTACTGATAGATCCTCGTGTTCTGTTGTGGATTTCGACCTGGCCTCAATTGTTGAAGCTGTTGAAGCTGCATATAAGAAGTGGAGTACTGACAAGATGTTGGATCAGAGGGGAAAGTTGCATCCTGACAGAGGAAAGCTCTGTATCAAGCGTGTAGTGGAGCGGCACCTCGCAGAGTCACAAAAAGGCGAGGTCGAGAATTTGCAATTGCAGCTACACTTGTCCTCGGTGCAAGCCCATGCTGCAGGCGCTGAGGTTGAGAATACACTCAAGAGTGAGATCAACAATGAACTTTCTGGACAAGGCGTCTTACACA
>Ga0075467_10003957_pt1 | contig 11160 bp, 10 predicted proteins | sample DEB08_DNA_9_FD_75067 | JGI IMG/M metagenome (GOLD analysis project Ga0075467, IMG submission 75067) | Aqueous microbial communities from the Delaware River and Bay under freshwater to marine salinity gradient to study organic matter... | ecosystem: Environmental > Aquatic > Marine > Coastal ...
CGGAATTTTTGATTAACGCCTCGGCGGCCCTAACCGACACACTCAGCACCAGCATTGATCTCCAGTACAACCCGTATGATGGCGATTGGGATCGAGCGCAAATTGTTGGACGTTTTAATCCCAAGCGGGCCGCGACCTTGTCGGCGTCGTATCGTTATCAACGAAACCCAACGGGCGCTTATCAGCCTCAGGGGCAAGAACAAATCAGTTTTGCTTTCCAATGGCCTTTAAGCACTAATGTTTACTCTGTTGGCCGCGTCGATTACTCTTTGTTGAACATCCCTGAGCGCGATGTGGTGCCGCGGGTGACGCAAGCGATTGCAGGACTTGAGTATCGAGGCGATTGTTGTTGGGCGGCGCGTGTCGTCTACCAGCGCTATGCGATTGATCCAAACGCAGTCAATGATGCGATTTTTTTTCAGCTTGAGCTCTCTGGTTTGGGTCGGCTGGGGCAAGACCCCATGGGGCTATTGAGTAGCAGCATTCCGAATTTCCAAAACATCACGCCAGCGATCAAGCCGGTGGGTAAGTTTGAAAGGTATGAATAATGGTTTTGATGAAACGTGTGGCTATTTTGATCTTTGGTTTGTTGCTCCTAGCCATGGCAACCCAAGCTTACGGACAGGGCCTTAGGGCCCCAACTCAGCCGCCAGCCCGTGCATCAGTACCCGTTGATGGCATCGCAGCAGTGGTCGGCAGTGCGGTCATTACTGTGCTTGAAGTCGATCAGCGGGCTGCGCTGATTGCCACTGAAATACGCAACAGTCGCCAGCCCATGCCCGCGAAAGATGAAATCAAACGCCAAGCGCTCGACCGTTTGATCACTGAGTCGTTGATACGGCAAGAGGGAGAAGGAATGGGGGTTCGAGTCAGCGACCAAGACTTGGTTCGCGCCGTGGAAAGCATTGCTAAGCGCAACAACACCACCGTGGCTCAAATCAAAAGTCAAGTCAAAGCCGTTGGCCTTACTTGGCCGCAGTACGAGGAGCGCTTGCGCCGCGAAATCATGGTTGATCGCGTACGCCAGGCCAAGGCGGAATCAACCGTTAGGGTCAGTGACGCCGATGTTGATGTTTTTCTGAAAGAGCAGGTTGCGCGCAAGGCCAGTGGTTTGGAACCACCACCGCCGCCACCGCCCCCACCGCCGAAGCCCCAGCCCGTTCAGCCACTGGTGATGCAGATCGCTCAGATTTTTATCCAAGTGCCTGAGTCAGCCTCCGATGAGCAAGTGGCAGCATTAAAAAAACGGATTGACGGCATTCGTGCGAACCTGCGTAAAGGTCAAGATTTTGCTGTGCTTGCCACAGAAAACTCAGATGGTCCTGAGGCGGCGCGAGGCGGTGACATGGGTGTGAGACCTGCTGAGGGCTGGCCAAGTCTTTTCATCAATAACGCGCGAAATTTACAGGCGGGACAGATTTCTGGTGTGTTACGCAGTCCCGCAGGATTCCATATCCTTAAGGTGCTTGGTCGCGCCGGCGGTGTGCAGCCCGCGCCACCACCACCGCCCGAGCCGACTCGCAGGGCTGTGCCCGACGGCCCCTTAATGGTAGATCAAACCAAGGCGCGTCATATATTGATCAAAACCTCTGAAGTGATGAGTGATGATCAAGCCCGTCAACGCCTAGAAAACGCCCGCCAGCGGATTGTGAATGGCGGTGAAAGTTTTGAGGCGGTTGCTCGCGCCGTTTCCGATGATGCCTCAGCGCCGCAGGGTGGTGAACTGGGCTGGATTAATCCAGGCGATACCGTGCTGCCTTTTGAGAGAAGCATGAACAGTTTGGCCATCGGTCAGCTGAGCGAACCGGTGCAAACTGAATTTGGCTGGCACTTGATTGAAGTCCAAGAGCGCCGTTCTCAAGACATGGCGGATCAGTTCCGGCGCAACCTCGCGCGCGAGGAATTGTTCTTGCGTCGTGCGGCCAGTAATTTTGACGCTTGGTTGCAGCAAGTGCGCAACCAGACCTTTATTGATAACCGAATGTTTCGGTCAGATGCCAAGTGAAGGCTAAGTCGGGTAATCATCAGGCGAGGCAGCGATTCGGACAAAATTTTTTGGTCGACTTGGGTGTGATTGAGCAAATCGTTCAGGCCATCGCCCCGAGTCCAAAGGATCGTTTGGTCGAAATTGGGCCGGGATTGTCGGCGCTAACGGCGCCCCTACTGGCCAAGCTCAATCACCTGACGGTGATTGAAATCGACCGTGACTTGGCCAAGCGATTGCGCCAGCGCTATGAAGAATCGATGTTGACGATAATCGAGCAGGACGCGCTACAAGTGGATTTCGCCAAACTTGGTCCTGATTTGCGCGTGGTCGGTAACTTGCCCTACAACATTTCGACGCCGCTACTGTTTGCTTGCTTGCAAGCCGCAGACCATGTGGTTGATCAGCACTTCATGTTGCAAAGGGAAGTGGTTGATCGCATGGTGGCTGATGCTGGTTCGTCAACCTATAGCAGACTGTCTGTGATGTTGCAGTATCGGTATCGCATGCAAAAGCTTTTTGATGTGGCTCCTAGCGCTTTTGAGCCACCACCCAAGGTGGTTTCTGCCGTGGTGCGCATGGTCCCCTTAGGTGAGGATCGGCCACGTGCGCGTCACGATGCGATGTTTGCTGCTGTGGTTCAAAGGGCTTTTTCTCAGCGCCGCAAGATGCTTAGGGGTGCCTTTGGGGATTGGACAGCATTGCTGCCCTGGGAGGAAATAGGGGTGTTACCGACCGATCGTGCTGAGCAAGTCGATGTGGCGGGTTTTATTCGTATCAGTGATGCCTTGTCCGCGCGCCTGCCGCCTTCAGCCATGTGCGCATGATGTCTGAAGCGCGTGCCTCAAGCAGTTCTGCTGCTTGTTGGCAGGCTTGCTCTAGCGCCAAGGGCCCGTTGGCCAGGCTGAAGGCCGCCGTTAAGCCAACATCATAGAGTGACTGGTACCCATCACCCAAACGTCCCACCAGTGCAATCACGGGCACACCGTGGCGTTGCGCCACTTCAATCACACCCATGGGCGTTTTGCCTTGGAGTGTTTGCGCATCCATGCTGCCTTCACCGGTAAATGCCAAGTCGGCTGATTGCATGGCTTGGTCAAGTGATACGAGCTCGGCCACCAAAGCAGCACCGGGTCGCATTTGTGCGTTTAACCACGCCATGGCGGCAAACCCCAAACCACCGGCTGCCCCCGCACCTGGTGAGTTGCGCTCATCGCGTGACAAAACTTGCGCACTGAAGTCGGCCAAACGCGATAAGGCCTCGTCGAGCAGGCTCACCATTTCAGGTGTGGCCCCTTTTTGTGGCCCAAACGTCGCTGATGCGCCCTTAGGGCCGCAAAGTGGATTGTTCACATCGGTGGCGATCATGATTTTGGTGCGCGACAAACGAGGATCAAGTCCACTGGCATCGATGCGAGCGAGATTGAGTAAGGCGGCACCGCCTGCAGGCAGCAATTGATCGTGCTGGTCAAGCCAACGAACCCCGAGCGCACGCAGCATGCCAACGCCACCATCGTTGGTAGCCGAGCCCCCCGCCGTCAATACGATGGTGTCTGCTCCAGCGTCTAAGGCGGCCAACATCAGCTGACCCACGCCAAAGGTGTCTGCTCGCAGTGGATCGCGTTCAATGGGTGCCACTTGTTCTAGGCCTGCGGCACTGGCCATTTCAATTAAGGCTGTTTGCTTGGGTAGCCAGCCCCACTGAGCTGTTCGGGGACGCCCAAGCGCATCGAGCACCGTTAGCTCGCGCGATTGGCCCGCCGTGGCTTGAAGCACTGTTGCCAGCGTGCCTTCGCCGCCGTCAGCCATGGGAATGCAAATCGTCGATGCGTTTGGTAAGACGGCTTTAATGCCTTTTTCTATGGCCTGTGCCACGGCCAAAGCGCTGAGACTTTCTTTGAATGAGTCGGGGGCGATAACGATTTTCATGAGCGAAATGGCCAGCGCTAACTGACCCCAAAAAAGGCGTAACAAACGAGGATGGCAGTCACAATACCGGCGAAGTCAGCAAACAGGGCGCAACCTACCGCATGGCGCGCACGTTGTATTCCCACCGCTCCAAAGTAAACAGCCAAGACGTAGAAAGTGGTTTCCGTACTGCCTTGGAGTGTTGCCGCCAGCAGCCCCGCAAAACTGTCAACGCCATGAAACTGCATGGTTTCGATCATCATGGCACGGGCGGCACTACCAGAAAAGGGTTTGACGAAAGCCGTGGGCAAAGCATCAATAAAGCGCGTGTCACCACCAATGATTTCGACCCCCCAGCGAATCGCTTCAATCATGAAGGTCAGTGCGCCAGAGGCTCGCAAGAGGCCGATCGCACAAAGCATGGCAACCAGATAGGGCAACAAGTCTTTGGCAATGTCAAAACCCTGTTTAGCGCCATCAATAAATGACTCGTAAACCGGGATTTTTCGCCAGGCACCTATTGTTAAAAACAGCACAATGATGCCCAGGAGCACTAAGTTGCCAGCCAGGCTAGAGACATGCGCCAAGGTGGCTGTGGCCAGCGTTGCCGCCATCGCCATGATGGATCCCATGACCAACGCGGTGCCGGCTAACCAGAGCAGCACCACGGGGTCACGTAAAGGCAGTCGTTGCACCCAACTGACGGCTAAGAAACCCGCAATGGTGGATGCACAGGTTGCTAGCAAGATCGGTAAAAAGACCAAGGTGGGATCTGTCGCCCCTTGCTGCAAGCGATACATGAAAATAGTGACCGGCAAAAGCGTCAGGGAAGAGGTGTTGAGCACCAGAAATAGAATCTGTGCATTGGTCGCGACTTGGGGGTTGGGGTTCAGTGTTTGTAATTCGCGCATGGCCCGTAAGCCCACGGGTGTGGCGGCGTTATCTAGACCCAAGCCGTTGGCCGCAAAGTTCATGGTGATAAGCCCAAGCGCCGGATGACCGCGTGGCACTTCTGGCATCAAGCGGGCAAACAAAGGGGCCAGCCAGCGCGCCAAGGTTTGCACCAAACCCGCTTGCTCGGCAATGCGCAACAAACCGAGCCAGAGCGTCAAGGTGCCGAATAATAACACCATCACATTGACGGAGAGTTTGGCCATGTCAAACAGACTGGCCACCATGCGAGAGAAGACATCGGCGTCGCCTAGCCAAATCCATTGGATCAAACCAGCGGCGGCACCCACCAAAAAGAAACCAAGCCAGAGACCGTTTAGCATGCCAAGGTCAGCTCAGGATTCATTCGTTTAAGCGGTTTTGCGTTCAATGAATTCAATTTTGTAACCGTCTGGGTCTTCAACAAAGGCAATGACGGTTGAACCATGCTTCATGGGACCCGCCTCACGGGTCACCTTGCCGCCTTTTTGGCGAACCAAATCGCAAGCACTGGCCGCATCGGGTACCAAAAGTGCAATGTGACCATAGCCATCGCCGAGATCATATTTGTTAGTGTCCCAATTGTGGGTCAGTTCGATCACCGCACCTTCAGACTCTTCTTGGTAGCCCACAAACGCCAAGGTGAAGCGACCCGTTGGGTAGTCGGATCGGCGAAGTAGCCGCATGCCGAGTACGTTGGTGTAAAAGTCGATCTAGTGGTCAAGATTACCGACTCGCAACATGGTGTGCAGGATTCTCATCTTTAGGGCTCCATATGAATCATTCTTAAAGCATCATACCGCTGGCATGTCACCGGGCGAAACACCACTCAAGGCACGGTGCCCTGCTAAGTAGTCAGGGTAGATAGTTTGCAAAACATCCCAAAACGCAGTGCTATGGTTCATTTCGCGCAAATGAGCCAGTTCATGGGCAATGACATAGTCGATGACGACGGGCTCAAAATGAATCAAACGCCAATTTAAAAGAATGCGTCCGTCGCTATTGCATGTCCCCCAGCGGGTATTGGCTGAAGAGAGCTTCCAGGCGCTAGGGCCTAAGCCACTGGTCGTCTTGAAATATGCCAAGCGCTTTTCAAACCAAGCCTTGGCGCGTTGCTGCAGCCAAGCCTGTGATAAGTCGCGCAGACGCGCGCCATCGACATCCTCAGGCAAGGGCAGCCAAAGGGCTTGGTTGACCTGTGGTGCATCAGGATCGCCCTCAAACCAGACGGCAGCTGGATTTGGTTGTTCAGGGGCGGTGCCACAGCGCAACACCAAGCGGCAACCTAAATAGGGCAATGTGCCGCCAGCGCGCCAATTGCTCGCGACTAAAGCCAACTTTTTGTGGCGTATGTGGATGGCTTGTAGCTTGCGTTGTATCCACTCAAATTTTTCAATAACCGCCTCATCAATGTGGCGCAAGGATACCCAAGAAGGTGCGGTGACGCGCAAACCATCATCGCCCACTGTCAGGCCGATTGACCGCCGGCGTGAGCGATGAAGCCGGTACGGCACAGTAACACCGTGATGAATAACGCAACGATCGTGCGCCCCGATTTCCGGCGAACGCTTGGGCGTCAGCGAAGGTGCGGCATCCAGGTCAAACGACAGTTGTTGGGTCATTGTCGGTGTGTCACGGTTGACGAAAGCGTTCTGGGTTGAGCGACTTCATTTCGGCTTCTATCCAAGCCGATACTTTGTCATTCAATGCCTCAGGCGTGAGCCCCTCGGGCGAGATGGGTGCTCCAATTCGTACGGTAATCAACCCGGGTTTCTTGGTAAAGGCGTGACGCGGCCAGCATTCCCCGGCATTGTGCGCGATGGGAATAACAGGGCTATTGGTGCGAATCGCGAGTAAAGCACCGCCCATTTTAAAGCGCCCCATTTTGCCTGGCGCAATCCGAGTGCCCTCAGGAAAGAGGATGGGCCAACGGCCTTCGTCTAGGCGTTGTTGGCCGATTTGAACCACTTGTTCAAAGGCCTCTTTGCCTTTGGCGCGATCAATGGGAATCATGCGCAAAAGCGCCAAGCCCCAGCCAAAAAAAGGAATCCGGTGTAATTCGCGTTTGTATACAAAGCAAACTTCACGGGGCAGGTGGCTGGGTAAAAACAATGTTTCCCAAGCCGACTGGTGCTTAGCCAAAACCACGGCGGGGCCATCGATCAGGTTTTCTGTGCCTTCGACTTGCCAACGGACCCCGCAAAAGACGCGTGCGCCCCAAGTGGCCAAGCGTGGCCAACCCATGGTGATGCGATAGCGCCAGTGCAAAGGCAAGGGCGCGCAGAGCAAACACAAAAACGCGTAAGGGATGACCGTGATGGTCAAGAATAGGTAATAAAGTGATGCGCGAAGCCAAGCCATCATGCGCCTTCTGTTTGAGCAAGCAGTTGTTCGACGACTTGCGCGAGGTCTTGTGCCACGCGGGTGCCTGCGGGTAAATCTGGGTTTGACTCAGTCTTGACACCGTTGCCGGTCAAAACCAGCCACGGCTGGCAGCCCATACTTGAGGCGGCCTGCAGATCGCGCAACGAGTCACCCACAGCGGGCACGTTGGCCAGTGACGAATCAAAACGTTTGCTGATGTCTTCAAAAAGACCGGTCGCGGGTTTGCGGCAATGGCAGTTGTCGTCGGGGCCGTGCGGGCAGACAAAGAAAGCATCGATGGTGCCGCCCATGGGGGCTAGCAATTGCAGACATTTCTGATGCATGGCATGTAACGTTGCCGCATCAAAAAAACCACGGGCCAAGCCTGATTGGTTCGAGGCCACCACAACCTTCCAGCCCGCTTGGTGTAGTTTGGCAATGGCCGCGAGGCTACCTTCAATGGGCAACCATTCGTCAGGGTGCTTGATGTAGTCTGGACTATCCTGATTGATCACGCCATCGCGGTCGAGAATGATGAGTTTCACGCCACCAGCCTTGAAATATCGGCGACTTGATTCATCAAACGATGCAAGTTTGACAGCAATGCCAAGCGCTGGCGTCTGATTTCGAGGACATCAGCCATCACCATGATTTCGTCAAAAAACCGATCCACAGGCGCTTTGAGGGTCGCCAGCGTGCTGAGCGCTTGGCCGTATTCACCCGCTCCCACAAACTGATCAACAATTGGTGCGATCGACTGAATTTGTTTGAGCAGTGTTTTTTCAGCGTCTTCTTGCAAAGCAGTTGGGTTTAAAGCGGCCGGTAAATCGCTCGCTTTTTTGAGGAGGTTGCCGATACGTTTATTGGCAGCAGCCAAGCTGGGCGCCTCGGGCGTTTGCATAAAAGCCTCGGCGGCTTGAATACGGGCCTCGATCTGGTGCAGCGGTGGGTCTAGTGCAAATACCGCTTCGATGGCCTCACGGGCATGCTGACCGAGCAGTTGGTTGCGATAACGCTCACGCACAAACTGCGCGACCTCAGTCACTGTATCGGGTAACAAATTCAAGGCGTCACCAAAACTCGCCCGCGCAGCAGCCAATAGGTTTTCAAGAGTTAGGTTGGTTTGCATCGACAACGGCAGGTGGCCACCGGCAATTAGTTGCTCAAAGGCACTGATCAAACTGAGTGCGGCACGGCGTAAGCCAAAGGGGTCGCGCTCACCCGTGGGGGCCAAACCAATGCCCCAGATACCCACCAATGTCTCGGCACGCTCCGCCATGAAAAGTATTGTGCCAGCCATGTCGGACTCAGTCACGGGGGCGTGCCAACGGATTTGGTATTGCCGCTCAATGGCATTGATCACCGCTTTCGATTCGCCATCGGCGCGTGCGTAATAGCTACCCATCACGCCTTGCAACTCAGGAAATTCGCCCACCATTAAGGTCGTTAAATCAGCCTTGGCAAGGAGCGCTGCTCGATCAGCGTCAGCGCCACTGGTGTCGAGTGCTTGGGCTAACCAAGCGACGATTTGACGGAATCGCTCAATGCGTGCGCGTTGCGTGCCTAGCTTGTTGTGGTAGACGATGGTATCAAGGGCTGACACCCGATCGATCAGGGGCTGGCGTTTGTCGGTGAGGTAGAAGAACTCGGCATCGGCCAATCGAGGGCGAATGACGCGCTCGTTACCGGTGATGATCGCCGATGGATCGGCAATCGGCATGTTGCTGACAATCAAGAACTGGTGCGTTAAGCGACCCGTCTCAGGATTAAACAAAGGGAAGTACTTTTGATTCAAGCGCATGGTCAAAATCAAACACTCTTGCGGCACCTCAAGAAAACGTGGCTCAAAAGCGCCGACATAAACCGCTGGCGCCTCAACCAAGGACGTGACTTCGTCCAGAAGCGATTCAACTTCGGGGTCTTGGCCAAGGCAGGCACCTAGCTCGGCAGCCTTGGCAAGCAGGCTGGCCTCGATGAGCGCTCGACGCGCAGTAAAACTGGCTGTCACATGGCCCTCAGTAGCCAGTTGCGAGACATAGCGGTCGGCTGACGCAATGCTAAGCGGCTGAGTTGCTAAGAAGCGGTGGCCGAGCGTGATTCGATTGGCGGTAAGGCCAAGCGTGTGCCCCGCGACGATTTTGTCACCGTGCAAAATAATCAAACCGTGTGCGGGCCGAACAAAGCTAACTGACGTCTGGCCATCGGCGAGTTGATAGCGCATGACCTTTGGGATGGGCAAGGCTTGAAGGGCAGCGGCGAGTGCGGCGTCGACTGTATTGGCCAAGCGCGCGCCCGGTGCGGTGCCTGAAGCCACTAGGTAGGGCTGTTTGCCATCATCAATGGTTTGAAGTGACCCAACGTCTAAATGTTCAAGTCCCTTGGCAGCGAGCTTTTTTAAGAGCGCTGGTGTCGCCTGCCCGTTCTCGTCAAGGCCTACTTTTACGGGCATGAGCTTTTCTGTATACGCTTGATCAGCGGCCGCTTGCGCGACTGCGGTGATGTGTACTGCCAAACGGCGAGGCGTGGCCAGTGGTGTGATGACACTATCCGCACTCAGCAGGCCTTTATCAACCAAGTGTTGGCTCAAGGCTTGGGCAAAGGTCTCGCTCAAGCGTTTAAGGGACTTGGGTGGCAACTCCTCAGTTTGTAGCTCAACCAACAGGGATTCGTGATTTGTGGTGTTGGAAATGTTTGGGGTGCTCATGGCTGGCTCCCAACCGTTTTAAGCATCGGGAAGCCGAGTGCCTCACGGGAATCAAAATAGGCCTGCGCCACGGTGCGCGACAAGTTCCTGATGCGACCAATGTAGGCAGCGCGTTCGGTCACGCTGATGGCGCCTCTGGCGTCTAGCAAGTTAAAAGTGTGGGCTGCTTTGAGGGTGGCTTCGTAAGCGGGTAATGCCAACGGTACGGTCATCAATGCTTTGGCCTGTGCTTCATAGTCATCGAAGTGGCCAAACAGCACGGCGGCATTGGCTTGCTCAAAGTTGTAAGTCGATTGTTCCACTTCGTTTTGGTGAAAGACGTCGCGGTAAGTCAACGTCTGGCCGTCCCGTTCGGTCCACACAAGGTCGTAAACGCTTTCGACACCTTGCAAGTACATGGCCAAGCGTTCTAGACCGTAAGTGATTTCACCTGTGGTCGGTGTGCAGTCCAAACCGCCCACTTGCTGAAAGTAGGTGAATTGGGTCACTTCCATGCCATTGAGCCAGACTTCCCAGCCTAAGCCCCAAGCGCCCAGTGTTGGGTTTTCCCAGTCGTCTTCAACAAAACGGATGTCGTGGACCAGGGGATCAACGCCGATGGCTTTGAGTGAGCCAATGTAAAGATCAAAGATGTCAGGTGGTGCAGGTTTGAGAACCACTTGGAATTGGTAGTAATGTTGCAAACGATTGGGGTTTTCACCGTAACGACCGTCTTTAGGACGGCGCGAGGGTTGCACATAGGCAGCCCGCCAAGGCTCGGGTCCAATGGCACGCAAAAAAGTGGCTGTGTGTGACGTGCCGGCACCAACTTCCATGTCGTAAGGCTGGAGCAGGGCGCAGCCTTGCTGATCCCAGTATTGCTGCAGTCGCAGGATGATTTGCTGAAAAGTGATCATGGGTAACGTTTGCCTAGTCGGTGTTGCCAACGTGCTTTAAGGAACAATAGGACATTTTAGCGCGACCCGGCAGCCAACCGTCGGTTCCTGTCTCTTGGCGACAGCAGGTGATTGAATCGCCTATGATTGAGGCTACGACGCTGGCGTTAAATGATAGCCAGATGCGATATATTTTGGGGGCAGCAATGAGTGATTTGGTCACAACAGAGCAAGACGGCGCGGTACTGATTATTCGCCTTAATCGCCCCGAAGCGCGCAACGCGATTAATTTTGACTGTGCGCAGGCCTTGGCTGGCGCGTTTGAGCAGCTCGATAGCGATGACACGATCCGCATCGGTGTGCTGACAGGCGAGGGTGGTCATTTCAGTGCGGGC
>Ga0075467_10003960_pt1 | contig 11152 bp, 17 predicted proteins | sample DEB08_DNA_9_FD_75067 | JGI IMG/M metagenome (GOLD analysis project Ga0075467, IMG submission 75067) | Aqueous microbial communities from the Delaware River and Bay under freshwater to marine salinity gradient to study organic matter... | ecosystem: Environmental > Aquatic > Marine > Coastal ...
CCACAAAACCCCAAAACCCCAAAACCCCGAGTTGTAAAGTGTAAGTTTATGTTTTTTAGTTCTGCAGTAAATTAAAGTAATCTTTGAAGTTTAACTCGCGGAGATGCACTGGTTATTTCGGTGATAACGCCTTCGTATGTCTTGATCTTCACGTCTTTTCTCGTGCTGGATTGCACAAAAGAAAGGGGATTGGTCTGTGTGGGCTCAGAACAATTTATAGCCCTGGGTGTTGTCGTGAGTCTAATCCTCACTCATCTCGGTCTCCGAGGCGTTGCTGGCCAACTGAGTTTGCTCCGCCTGAAGTTTGCGCGTCGAGAAGGACGGCAACTTGCCAGCGAGCTTGGAGTTGTAGGGCTTCAGCTTCTTCCACTCGAAAGCTAATTGCTTAGGCATATCAGCGTCAGAGGGCTGCTGCCTCTGCTGCTCGGACTTGTTCTCCTCCATCAGCGAAGAGAAGAAGCTCTGCTACTGGTGCATGTACTGCTGATCGGCATTCATCTAATGCTAGTGCAGTGGCTCTTGGCGTCTAGGCTCCAATGGTCTCGAGTTCAATCTGAGAGCCTCCAGGGTGCTCGGCTGCTTCGTCAAGGTGACTTGCTGGTCGTCGAACACTAGCTATTGGTTTCCATGCTGCTTTTAAAGGCCTGCATTAACAGCAACTGGCTCAACAAAGTCCCTCTAATCCTGGGGATCGCGCATCAGGTTAGGGGATTGCTGGGGTTGAGGCGGAGAGAACAGGTGCAGGTCTTGCTGAGGTTGCTCGTTGCTTCCAAAGTAGGAAGATTGGAAGAGACTTGGGGTCTGGCGACGGTCTTCGTTGCTGAAGTTGAAGATATACTCCCCTTATCCGAAGACGCTGTCACCAAATCCTGAGCGACTCTGCTGAGCCTGCGCACCGAAGAAAGACTTGGGCTCCGCTTGATGCTGCGGCTGATCATCCTCAGTGCCAAATTCTTCATCTTCAGACTACCTCTAGCCCTGTCCCTGAGTATTACCACTGAAGATGTGCTTGATACTCTTGAAAGCATTGAAGAAGTTCTTTTGAGGAGGTTCGATGGCCTGCGATCTATCGACACTGGACGATTTACGAGGAGGTGAAATCTGTGTGTGCTCGAAGTCATCGTCAGCGATCAAGTTGGCAGTCATGTGCTGCAGGTTTTGAGACTACAGCTGGCCGACAGAGTCCTCATCTGACAAGAACTACTGCGACGATCTCCTTCCGCTGCCGTCCTTCCTGTGACCTCTCACCACCTCATCCTTGTTCTCTTCTTCCATGGGTCTATCTTTGTCGACACCTCCTGTTGCTCTAAAGTGAGAGCTCTGGCTGGAAGTGTCTAAGACATTTCTGGCGGAATCGCCCTTCTGGAGTTTCGAGCCCGCGATTGAGGGCCTCATTTCTCCTCCTTGCGAACCGGCAATGGACTAAGCCAATCCAGAGACACTCGTGTTGACAACCTTTTCACGCGATGCCTCCGATCTCTGACTTCCTTGGGTACCCTTGACGACAAATTTGAAGTTTTGGGGCTGTCCTGCGATGTCCTGCTGCGCTTGCTACTTCTGGCGCCACACGGTTGTCTCCTTGACTCCACCACCTCGCTCACTGCGTTCCTAGTAAGACTGGTTACGGTTCAGTTAATACTAGCCACTCGCAGAAGTGTTGGTGTTAGAGGGAGCTCCACCAGGTCGATCCGAGCCGGATGCGATCGAAGAGCCAGCAATCCTGGCGGCACGGCTTGACACGGGTTCATCAGCATACTTTCCACTCTGATGACCAGCTGGCGTTGCTTGACCGCGGCGGCTCTCAGGGTACCTTCGTTGCTGGGGAGTGGGGTTCGAGTTGTAGTTATCTTCGGCTGCCGACGAGTTTCTACCACCGGCACTGCTTCCTCCAATGTTCCTCCTGTTGAACTGGTTGTAGTAGGAGGTAGCACCACCGAGACGATGCTGTTAGGAGGCGACAGGTGTGCGGCGGCTGCCGTACTGGGAGGTGCTCTGGGGACCAAGATCATCCTCGATGCCATAGTCCTCGTAGTCCTGGCCGTACTCATCCTCCATCTCAATGTCACTCTCTTCAGTGCCATAGTCAACATACGCAGACTGCTCAATGGGAGGTCTCTAACCTCGACCCATTCCTCCACGAGTATGCGGCTTAGTTCTGTAGTAGTAGGCGTCATCGTAGGCCTGAGACTGCGAAGACTGTGGAGGTGCCTTGCGGAGCATCTGCATCCTTTCTTGAGGCAAGAAGTAACCAGACTGCTCGTAGCCTGGCTTGGAACCACGTCCTCTGCCACTGCTCTGGAATGGGGTGTAGGAAGACTGGGAACTTCCGCCTGCGCCAGCAATCTGACCAGAGCCACCACCTGAGTAGTAGTAGTCCTGTGATCCTCTCTCGCCTGCCAAGGACGATGGCGTGTGCTCCATCCGGCTACGAGCCTAGTTAACGGCATTTTCGTACTAAGCGCGCGTCTGTTGAGGAGGGTGCGCGTGCGACGAAAACTGGGTCTCTCTGTAAGAGCCTCGTGCTCCTCTAGCAGATGGACCACTGTAATCATAGGATGACGGAATTGGTGGCTCACGCCCCTTGGTGAATTGCTCACGATCCCGCTTCTGGTAGTACTGCGCAGCGGTCTGCTCTCTTGGTGCGTACGTGGTACGTGTTCCAGAAGGTCCTCCCTGCGTTGCAGTCTGACGCTCCTGACGTTCCTGACGTTCACGTTCAGCACGTTCTTGCTGAGTATAAGCGCCTCGTGTCGTCGTGCTGCGATCTCCACTGCTGCCAAAGGGCACATAAGTTTGCTGCGAAGATCTCTGGGCAGCTCTTTCCTCTCTAGCCGCATAGCTGCTCTGCTGATAGGAAGACCTTACTTCGACACCTCTGGGCTCCACAGGCTCCTTCGACTTGCTCGAGTTGACTCTCTTTGAACCACCTGTCGTTGCAGTTGTAGTTGTCTGCGTAGACTCCTTTGCTGCCGTGATCGAAGACTTAGCAATGTACTGCTTAGGAGCCGGAACCTTTCTTGAGTAGTAGGTCGTGGTTGGCTGGGTAGTAGTTGATCCAGTTTGGAAGTTGTTCGATCTGTTTGACGACTGGCGGCCAATGGAAGCAACCACATTGGCTGCAGCGGCCGCTTACTCAACAACTTCTTTATTGTTAGCCGGAGTGCTCTGTCTTCTGACATTGGTGACGGTGCGCGAGTTAGACGACTTGTTGGACATGGGAGTCGTGACCTTCTCAGAGACAACAGATGTGTCCATGAATGTCCTGTGGTTTCCCAGCTTCTTTCCTTTTTTGCCCATGCTCACCAATGTCGTCGTCTTTTTGTACGAGATCTTTGGGGTGACCTCCTCGGGTTCACTTTCATTCGGAGCGTGGTACACGTCATCGTCATGAATGTCTTTTACCTCTGGCCATTCCTCGTCCCCAGTCTCCTCTGCGTTCTGCTGCTAGTTATTAGCCGCAGAAGCATGTTTCTTGGGTTTGGGTTCGTTCTTTTCCTAAGGTTCGTCGACCAAGTCTTCCTCCGCCTACTAGTCCAACAGGTTGTTGATGGGGTTCGCAGACCAAGAGACTTGTTGCAAGATTTCGTCTTCCTCGTACTTCTTGTCAGCTTTGTCCCCTTTAGCGGAAATCAATTTGTTGCGGCGCTCATCAGTCCTGACGTCTTTCAAGTCGACAGCGGAGTGGGGGGAAGTCTTACTCCTGACATTGGTCAACAGAATTTCGTCATGGCGAGCCTTACGAGCCTCGTACGCCTTCTTCTCCTTCTTGCTCATCCTAGCAACCTTGATCTTGGGTGCTTTGACAGGGACGGGTTCTTGGGGAGCAGGTGGAACCGCTACAGATGGCTTGCTGACTGGTTGTTTCGCAACCTGAACAGGCACTTCATCTTTTCGCTGATACGAGACATCGGGAGCAATCGGGGTTGCCATCGGAGTTATGAGCTCCTAGGGCTACTCGCCGTCTTTCGCTGTGCTCTCATAGCCTGGGGAGGTGGGCTCTTCTACAGGACTCTTCTCAGACTTACGATCGGGGCTCTCTTCAAATGACTCATTGACACTGCTAATGTTGTCCTTCAACTCTTTCTCGCCGACTAGCGTGAACGAGTCGTCAAGACCACGACCTTTTCTGGCAGCGATACCACCGCCTGCTGCCTTTCCTCCAACATTCACGTCAAGTGAGTTCGTTTTAGAATCCACCAGGGCGCTCACTGTGCGCATGTGACCGGGCTTCTTGCCTCTCGCTTGCTGTTGACTAGAGGTTGTCTAGTTCAGCTTTGCGACTGGTTCAACTTTCTTATCGCTAGGCTTGCTACTGAATTGCTAAGTTTGCTTCTTGACACCGTAAATGTCTTCAGCAGTGTTGTCACTTTCTTCAATGACCGAAACTGGAGCACTCACTTCACTAACCGACATCTTACCGCTATGCTCAACTTGCAGCTTTTGCTACTCGTCTTGCTGCTGCTAGAGGTGTGCGGAGAGTTGCTGGTTGCGGAGCTTTTGAGCCGTGAGGAGCTACTTACGCTGGTGTTCGATCGTGATAAGGTTCTTACGTTGAGTAAGATTGTAGCACTCTCGCAAGAAGAGCGATGAATGCTGCTTGAACTTGTCATGAGCTGACAGATACGCGTTGAACACGGAGGGGGGAGTGACCTCGGCAAGTATTTTCTGATCAGTGATACTCCTGTCACGGATACTATTCTTGCCACCATCTCGCTCGGTGTTCTAGTTGGCAGCTGCCGACATGGCGTTGAAGGCAGAGGTCGCGGACTTCCTTTGCAGGCCCTTAGACTTCTCTGTCTGATCATGCAGGTAGTCCCACAGCTGGATTAGCATGAACACGATCATGCACTTGAAGAAGAGGGTTTGGAGTTCAAAAGTGGAACCAAGGACAGGGTTAGTAAAGCTGCCGTGGTGAGAGTTCCTGTTTGCGAACGCCAGTGTTGCTTTGTCGATGTTGACCTGGATGGGGAACCTCTGCACGAAGCTGTTGGTTTGCACCATCAACGTCTTGCGAATCAATGCCGTTGTAAAGTCACAGGTCAAGCGCAGCTTCACAACGACGCGTTCACCTGGTGGCACATCGAACATTTGGCAGTTCATGACGGTGAGACCATCTTGGCTGCAGCTCACTTCTCCTGTGGTCCAGTCTTCCAACGATAACTACTCGACAAACATCATGTGGGCTCCAGCATTATATAGCGTCATCTCCCAGTCGATATAGTCAATCAAATGAGCCTTTTCGACCATCGGCTGCGCTTCTTGGTTGAGGTAAGTCATGTAGGTGGTCTCTTCGCTTGAAAAGTACGACATAAGTCCCACCATACCTCGATTCAAAACAGTGGGAATTGATGAGTAGGAAGCCTTCAGGTCGTCTTCTGTCTCGCCACCGATCACCAAATCCTTGACTTCGACATCTAGGTCTACGACAGGAACCAAGGTGCTGCGGCCCAGCAGTTGTTGCTTGACCATGTCAGCGATTTCTTCCATGGTTGAGCAGTTAGTAACTTTCCCATTTGCCACGGCGGTTCTCCAGCAGGGCTTAAGGTACTTGTTCAGCTATTCCACTTCTAACTTTTGCTAGTTGAGGGGAAGTCGCACAATTTTCTTTTTGTCCTCGATGTCGAAGAGGGCAGTCGTGGCCCATCCAGTCGTCTCGATCGTCTGCAAAATCGACTTGTCAGTCTTAATGTAGACCGTCATACGCATGGGCTCGCTTGGCGTGTTCAGAGAGCGAGGCTCAAAAATCACGGCATCCTTGATCGTCAGCTCACGATGAGGTAAGATCTTGAATGTCTCGCCCTGGTACTTCGGGTTGATATAGAAGTGTTGCAAATTTTTCTCGACATTGACGGTGCTGTTGTTCTTCAAGAGCTCCTCGTGAAGTTCACTGTCAAGAAGCTCATACTGCCGCGTGAAAGCAGCAGCTGGCTTGAAATCCTTATTCTTCTGTCTCTGCGCCAAAAAGTCTGTCGGCTTCATTCCAGTCTCCGTAGGCTTGCGCTTGTTCACGAAGTTGCGCTGAAAGATTTTGAAGACATTTTCGGCGATTGAGCGGAACACCTTCGAGCCCATCTCACCCCACGTCTCCGTGTCCATCATCGAGTTATACCACGAGTAGATCGATGTGAAGGGGTTGGAGAACGAAATGGAGGTGAAGGGGCTTTCCGACCTGAAGAAGGGTTTCAGGCCGAACTAGAAAATGTTTGGGAAACTCAAAGACATCGTCAAGTTGTTGTACGAGTCTTCTGGAATCCAGGTAAACGGCTACTCCTGGCTACACTTGTAGATGTCTTCGACGATATCGAAGTCGATCTGCTCGGTGACCTGCAGGTTTTCCGGTTAGAGGTCGCTGTTGAAAGCGTCAGCAGTGATCTTGTTCACTAGACACTCTAGCTCAGCTTACTTCTGCTACTACGACAGCTTTGCAGACCCTTGCTCGTGACCAGACAGCCTCTACAAGTTCGCAGCATTCTCGGCATCAAAGTCAGCCATGAGCTTGAACTTGAAGAAGTTCTCGATTTGAATCCAGAAGTCTGTGTCGATCAGCTCAGCGATCTCATCAGCTGCGTACTCTTGCATGAGTATGCACAGCTCGTTGAGGTCGCTCTCTTTGCCCAAAACGACAGGAATACGATGGTGAGGTCCATACTTGTTCATGATTTCAATGAACTTCAAGCCTTCGAGCTCCTCGAGCGACTGTGGCCTCGCTTCGACTTCCTCCACAACTTCCAAGGTTTCCTCGCCATTATCTGACTCTACCTCAGAAGACTCGTTCGACTTTTGCTGTGGAGACTTATCCCGCATGTGCTCGAAGTGTAGGTGTTCGTGCACTTGCGGGTACTGTGCCTAGATTTCTTTGATCTGCTGCGATTGGCAGTAGTTCTTCATGAACGGCACTCGCTTGAGAGCCACTTCGCGCTCCATGATGGCCTGGTCTTGGTAGTAGATCTGGTTGAGTCTCTTCGTGATGCGTTGCTAGATGTGTGGCGTCGCCGTGTTGTCGATCAGCCATCTCTCATGTTCGGCTTGCTGCTGACTCTGAATGCGTTCCAAGTCTTCGTCACTCTCCATCGTGTTGCGACCAATGAACAGTTGGACAGTCATGGTCTCATTGTACGGGTTGTGAAGACTGATCGACTAAGACTAATGGTCGCCAATCTAAACCTTGCCAAAGTCAAAAACTTTGGCCTTCAGTATTTTCGGCGCGGTCATGTAGCCTTTGACGGGGATCTCAATGTTGCGGACCACGTTGGTGTCAACGGTGATCGTCGCTGAGATCTCTTCGACTACGTCTTTGATCCACTTGCCCTGGATCCAAGTCGGCGAAGACTTAGGAGGTGTTCGCTCCCGACGCCACTTTGAGATGTCGCTCGGCAAAAGTCGGAACATGTTCCATTGCGTCCTATTGCCATCTTGAATAACGCGGTCAATGGGTTACCAGCCGGTCTGACCGGAGGAGTCCTGCCAGCCGAACCCAGTCTGCGAGTCAAAGTTGTTGACGCGCTGCCAAACTTGAGACAAGTCCTTCTTGTCTCTAACTACGACAGCGAGCGAATTGTGGTTGACGGCGCCTGGGTCGAACTTCACACTCAGCACGTCAGTCTTGTTCTTCCCTTCGATGACAGTATTCCTGATTACAGGGATGAAACGAGTGTCGCTCGAAGAGATCGACTTGATGAAGATTGGTTAGTCGAAGGTCGACTTCGCCTCCAACTCTTTAACCTGTTCGAATCCAGCGAACCCTGGGTCAAACTTCAGCGCTGTCGGCATTAAGTTGAGCTGCCCTGGCACTATCGTGTACGCATAGTTGACCATGAAACTCTTGTAAGTGGTCGGCAAGAATCCAAACTTGACCGAGTGAGCGAACTTTTCTGATGACTTGCCTCCTTGGAGTGAAGAGAAAGTTCCCTCGAGAGAAAACTAGAGCGTGACGGAGTAGCCGGGCAAAAGTTTCAGTCCGACTTTAGTATTGCTGCGGAATCGGTCCACAACGATGTTCGTCTTCTAATCTTAGAATAGCTTGGAATCGAGTTCCGAGTTATCGTTGATGAGGTCGCCAAAGTTTGGGAAACACTCGAGCGTGAGTTCGTCTTCCTCGACCGTCTTGTTGACCCAGTCGAGAGTCACGGGCTCATAGCCCAAGTTCGTGATGTTCACCCTTCTTTACTTTGGCTGATAGAATCCAATCTTGCCGAACTCAAGGTTCACGCCGCTGGAACAGTCTTGGTACCTGACGGGCTGGTAGTCTTCCTCGATCGAACAAATCAGCCTGTTGTCGGTGATTTGGATCATCTGAGGGATCATGGTGTTGTTGAGCTGGATCCAGAAGTATTTGTGGCCGAGGGAAGTTTTCAAGTCCTTCAGGTCAAGTTTGAAAACGCCCATCTGCAGAGTCTGCGACGGGTTAAGAACTGCGCCACGTGTCGTGCCAGTGTTGTAGTACTGGAACTGGAACTCGGTATTGGGGTTGTAGATATCCAACCCAGACATCGTGCTCTTGAACGTGTTCTTCAGGATAAGCCGTTCTTCCCTTTGCTTCGTCGAAAAAATCTACTAGATGCCCTTTTGCTAGTTCATCACTGTTTCCTGCTAGGCACTCGAGACGTCGAGAATGATGGCGGGGTCTGGCTTTGCATACGGCAAGAACTTGTTATAGCTCTTCGTGTACTTGGAGTTGGACTCGATCATCATCGACTGCAGGGGGGCTACGTGGCCAATGATTGGGAGGTCAACTCGGTGTTAGGTGCCATCTTCCTGCTAGAACGTCAAGACGACCTTGGTGTTGATCTCGCCGTACTTGACTGGGTTGACGACCACGGTAAAGACCTCGAAAGTCTGGTCAGCGTGCAGAATTCCGCGGCGCTGCTCTTCGAGCCTTTGGGTTTGCTTGTTGTAGACCTGGATGTTCCCGTGAAGCTCACGGTCCCAGGCTCCCATCACAAAGTCCAGGCGCTCGTCTCGGATCGGCAGGAGCACCTCGGTGAGATAGAGGAGCTGCAAGTCGTGTCCCTTACGAATCTTCGCTTGCACGGGCACCCTGATCGAGTCGAACTTGAAGGGAATGAGGCCGAAGTCGACGATGCTAGGTGTGAATTTGATTAGATCAGTGAACACGTGGAAGTACAGGGGCAAGCGCATCACTTTTCCCTTGTTGGTGTACACGTGGATTACAGCGCGATGGTCCACGGCCTGGTCTGTCACGAAGTCGATCGTCAAGAAGTGACGTTTCTTGGCAGGTGGAATTTTCATGTACTTGGAGTAGTCTTTCATGTGGGTGTCCTCCAGACCTGACATCACCTCTACACCGTTGGGCCAGTAAAGCTTGACATAGTCTTCAGTGGAGTAGACTTCAAGGATTTCTAGCTCGACGTCGGCATGAGGGTTCTTGATGTGAATCTGAGATTGGATGTGTTCGCCGACGTTGATGTCGTTGAAGTACATGGGCTCGAGGCCAAAGCCGTTGGCGACCACGTAGGCCGTCACTGGCATCATGTACACCTGCTTCTTGTTGAAGGAGATGTAGATCGCCCCCTGCATCAGATTGAATGTCTCTGGCACGATAAGCAACGTGAACGTGAGAGACTGGCCTGGCTTGAGAGTGTGTGGCATTTTGATACCCGGGGGTAGGAAGATGACGAACTCCGGCGTGCTGGTGAAGATGGCGTCGATGATGAGGTTATTATCGCGGGAAGTGTTCTCGATGGTGATGTCTTCCTTCTCGGGCACGAGGACGGACAAGGAGTTCTTGGAGACCACAGTCGGAGAAATCTTCATGTGGTACCGGAAGAACTTGTAGTGAGCTGAGTTGGTCTTCATGCCAGAGAGCGACCGGGCGGTCACGCCTTGGAGCATGCCACTGGGCTTGCTGACCAGGTGTGTGCCGGCGGGGTCCTCCGTGAAGAAGTGCTTGCTCAAGCCGTCTTCTTGGGTGGCGGCGAGGTCCCCGAAGATCTCGATGAGCCGGTAGTAGTTCTCGATGTGGTGTTTCTTTGCGAGCTTGGAGAAGATGGTCTCCACGATTTGCTCCTGCTCGTTGGACTCAATCTTTGTGACGGGCAGCTCAACACTCTCTTTCCAGTTGAAGGCATTCGACATGAGGGAGCTTTCCCTGAAGATAGCTTGCTCTTGCGACGTGCCCTGGGTCTGGAGTCCCATTTTGACACGATTAGACTTGACCTCGTTGTTGACCATGTCGAAGTCAGAGGTCACCTTCACTTCACCGGGGTGCGGGTCGGTCTTGCTCCGGTATCCAAGGTCGCGCGATGGGTGCGACGTCTGGGCGAAGGCGAGGCCCTACACGCCATAATGGAACGAGTCCCACTTTTTCTTGTAGAACTGGTGCCCGATGTAGAATTCAGAATGTTCGAGCATGGGCGAGTCATCACCCGGCAGGTAGGGAGTTGCGTCGATGGAATACTTCTTCTGGGCTGCCAGGTCAATGGTCGGCTGGACCAACTCTGCTGACATTCGACGGATTTGCTGGAGTCTGCGCTAGTAACTCTCTTCCAAATGGGAGACTCCGTCAATGAACTCCATGTCTTTGAAGTCCGAAAAGAAGTGTTGTGATGAGCGGACGCCGATGCCTCCAACTGGGTAATAGCTGGCGTAAGGCTGGATCAAGTTGGAGGGCTTCTCGGTTTTCTTGATCGGATGGATGGTAGCTGTGGTCGTCGCTCCGGTGGTGATCGTGATGTTGACCGATTCAGCTGTAGCTGTCTTTTGGTCCTTTTTCTGAATCTGCGCGAGGGAGATTCCAGTCAGCAGCGTAAATGCAGTAAAAAGAAGCGCAATCGTGTTTTTGATTTTGATTCGTTTCTTCTTCTGCGGTCTGTAACGAAGGTGACACTACATTTAACAAAAACCCAGGTTAGTAAGTAAGGAGCAGATTTCGAGGGGGAGTGTGTCTTACCTGAGGGCCTTCTGCAGGCATGGGCGTCTCTTCGCTCTACGCAAAGTAGTTTTCTTTGTCTATAATCCTAAGATTTGTCATTTGCTTTCTCGTGCAAGGTGAGGGTGAGTTGTAAATACTCTCTTTTGAAAAGAAAACTAAATTAATTAATACAAACAACTTTTCCTACTCCCTAACTTTTAACCAAATTATTTTAAATCGGGACCCGGGGTTTTGGGGTTTTGGGGTTTTGGGGTTTTGGGG
>Ga0075467_10003965_pt1 | contig 11143 bp, 9 predicted proteins | sample DEB08_DNA_9_FD_75067 | JGI IMG/M metagenome (GOLD analysis project Ga0075467, IMG submission 75067) | Aqueous microbial communities from the Delaware River and Bay under freshwater to marine salinity gradient to study organic matter... | ecosystem: Environmental > Aquatic > Marine > Coastal ...
ACCCCCATGGTTTCGCCACGGTTCAAGAGTTGCAGCGTAGGTTCGTCTTCAAGAGAAATGTTGTTGATGTCGAAGTCCGGTATGGTGGCACGGATGTGATGAACGGCATCCTGAATAACGGTGAGGTTTTTGAGCCCCAAAAAGTCCATCTTGAGCAGCCCGACCTCGGTGATGGCATTCATGTCGCACTGGGTGACCACCTCGCCTTCGTTGCCCCTTGTCAGGGCGCAGTGCTCATCAAGATCACGGTCACCAATAACGATCCCCGCAGCGTGCACGCCGGTGTTGCGGTTCAAGCCCTCAAGCTTAAGGCCATGGCTCCAAAGCTCCTGCCAGGTGGAGCTGTTTTCAATAACATCGCGCAGTTCCTGTTTCTCATCATACTCGCCCTGCAGCTTCACACCCGGCTTGGCCTCGATCATCTTCGCGAGCATATCGGCATCGTTGTAGCCGATGCCCATCACCCGGGCGACATCACGGATGACACTCTTCGCCCCCAGGGTTCCGTAGGTGATAATGTGAGAAACGGAACGCTCACCATACTTTTGCCGAACATAGTCGATCACCTCGGGGCGGCGACTCTGGCAAAAATCAATATCAACATCCGGAGGGCTGACCCGTTCAGGATTGAGGAATCTCTCGAATAGCAGCCCAAAGCGTATCGGACAGATATCCGTGATACCCATGGTGTAGGCTACCAGTGAACCAGCTGCCGAACCACGGCCAGGGCCTACGGGAATGTCGTGATCACGCGCCCACTGGATAAAGTCAGCCGTGATCAGGAAGTAAGATGCAAAGCCCAGCTCATTGATGGTTTTGATCTCATATTCGAGACGATCTTCCAGAGTCTGCTGCATTTCATCAAGGGGGAGATTCTGCAGGGCCGCCAGTTTTTCGAGTTTGCCATCGGCATATCGCTTCTCAAGCCCTTGGTAACAGACCTTGCGAAAGTATTCTTCACGGGGAGTGCCATCGGGCGCATCAAACTGCGGGTATTTCTCCGAACTGGTCGGGTCCAGCTTCAGCTCGATATTACACTTCTCGGCAATCTCGAGGGTGTTGTCACAGGCTCCGGGAAAATCAGCAAACAGGCTGCGCATTTCCTCCGCTGTTTTAAAGTAGTGATCTTCTGGATAGCGTTTCCTGTTTTCATCGATTAAAAGCCTGCCTTCGCCGATACAGACCAGCACATCCTGGGCCTCTGCGTCTTCCTTACCGAGGAAGTGCACATCGTTGGTAGCCACCATTTTTAGCCCCAACTCCTCGGAAAAGGCCTTGAGCTGCTGATTGATTTCTTGCTGGATCTCGAGGCTCTGGTCATTGAGTTCGAGGTAGAAATCATCTGCCCCGAAGATATCGCGCAGGCCTTCAGCTTCCTTGCGCGCAGCTGCCACATCATGGGCCTGGAGCCACTCGTTGAGCGCGCCGTTGATACAACCGCTGAGACAGATCAGCCCCTCAGAATAGGTTGCAAGGTATTCCCGATCGACCCTTGGCTCACCGAGGTAATCACCCTCGAGGTGCCCCACGGAAACAAGCTTAACGAGATTTTTCCAGCCGGTTTCATTTTTGGCGAGCAAGGTCAGGTGGCTCGAGTTTTTGCGGCCAGGGACTTCTTTTTTGTCGTGTAAGGAAGCAGGGGCGAGATAAATCTCACAGCCCAGAATCGGTTTGACCCCAGCGGCGAGCGCATTCTGGTAAAACTCTACGGCAGCATAAAGATTACCATGATCCGTGATGGCTACCGCCGGCATGCCGAGCTCTGCCGCACGATTGACGAGCGCCTTGGTCCTGACGGTGGAATCCAGCGTGGAATACTCAGTGTGGACGTGCAGATGAACAAAGGATGAGGCAGGCATATCAGGTATTCGGCCTAGTCAGTCTAGAAGCCAAAAATAGCTTGGCAATGCACGAGTGCAAGTGGGGGCTATTTTTTCGCTTTTGCACTCATACGCATCTGATGTTTGCACCTTCCTAGGTTGACATTATAATGCCCAAAGATAGGATACCAATCCGAAGGCTAGTTATTAAAGTCCTCAACTCATTTCTGATACAGACATCCAACATGGCCCACAACGTAATCGTCTTTCATTGCTCGAGCTGCGACTGCAAACTGCAGGTTCCAAGACAAATGGCAGGTGTCACTGGTCCGTGTCCGGATTGCGGCGCCAGCATCACGGCACCCGGCACATCAACAAAGACGCCAGAAAACGACCCTGGTACCGCGCCAATAAAAAAGAAGCCTTCCACTAATCAGGAGCTATCTCTCGCCCCGCAAATAGATCATCAAGACGACGCAGCTGTCGGCATTCAGGCTGAAGGTCCTGATGAAAAAAAATACACAATTCCGGAGAGCCCATCCCTAACAACTCACCAGCAGCCCAGGCAAAGACCAAGCTGGGCACGTTGGCTGACTATTTTGTTGCCTCTCTCTTTCCTCGGAATTGCATGCATCGTCATTCTAATCATCTTGCAACTCGTGGGCCTTGTTAATGTATCTGAATACAATGATGTCTGGGTAAACCCCAATAAAGAAACCGAGGTCTCCTCTGCCGGCCCTGGGGGTATCTCCGCCCCTGAATCCGGGAAGCCCGAACCAGAAGCAACCAATCCTGTGATACCGGCCAATTCGTCACTCGAAAACAATAAGGATAAGGGTGCACTCACTGGCTCAAAAACCCTTTCATCCACTTCAGACACAGCAAGCTCTGAAAGGGGGCGCCCGAACAGCCCAGAACCCACAGTGATCAATCCGCCGACCGCCACAAAATTAGAGCTCCCACCAAAAACAGTTCCCACTCCTTTACCAGAGAAAAAAGCGTCAAGTTCGGCCAATACGGGCATCCTAGCCAATCAGAATATCGAAAAATTTCTCAAGGCAACAACACTCAACGAACGCTTACCTCTGATGTCGAAGAGCAAGCTCTCACCCGAAGAACTGAAAAACAGCAGTCTAGCCGGCAAACTCAAACCGGTAAAATCCATTCAATTAATAGACATCGTCTCCAGAGCGGAGGATAACATGACACAACACCTCTATTCTGTCAGCTTTCAGGACCCGAAAGCAAAGCGGCAACGACTGCGCATCTTCATGCAACTTGTCGAACGTCCCGGCATACACCCTCCACTAGTACACGCCGATGCCTTTGTGGAACACTACGAAAAGAAGCTTGCCCAGTATGCCAAGCAACCCAGCAAAGGCATTACCACCCTCCACTGTATTGCAGAGGCACGCACCAGTGATCTCGCAAAAGAGTTGCCAGAGGAATTGAAAAAATCAATGGTGCGCCTCCTAATCAAAAGCCATCCGTATGATGAGCCTATATTCAACGCCTACCTGAACAAAAAATCCCCGTTGATGAAACGCATTGGCAGCAACAAGGATTTACCTTACACATCATCACGATTATGCGTATTGTCATTCCTCTGGAATACCACTGACCCCAATCACCCCTACATCGAACTTAAAGACATCGTCACTCTGACGTGGGAAAAATAAACCGTTTCAGTGTGGTTGAACGGAGGGGTTAGCGGCGAGGATTTTCAGGGGCTATAGGTTCAGGTGCTATAGGGGGACTTGCCGGCTGACGACGCACGCAAACAAATGCCATCTGTCTCTGGTAACGCGGTATCGACGAGTCAGTGCTTAACTTAATCATGCCAAAGGCGGGCAAGGACATATCTTTCGGCGTGACTACGAGTTCATACTCCCAGCCATCACGGATCGTTTTCAGCTCATAAGCAAAATTGGCATTCGTGCCTTCATGACTGAGAATGTGAATGGGGTCCGTATCGTTGACCTTGAGTGTGATCCCCTGCGATTTTTTTTCCCCGTTCTGGTCCCAAAAAACCGTCTTGGGGTTTATCTCAAAAAGCACCGGAATCGTCAATGCTACGTTAAGGACAGAAGAAGGGGTTTCGTCTGCATCATCAGTCGTCCAGAGCAGCACGGTTTTCTCAACAAGCCCGGAAAAACTGCCGAGTTCGAAATCAACTTTCATTTCTCCTTTCTCACCAGGCTCATAGACCAGCTTATCACCCTTGACTTTGGCACTGAGGCACGAACAGGCAGAATCATACCGGGCAATGGTAATCGTGCGTTTGGTTTTGTTTTCGAAGTGGTAAGGGACGGTGACACTTTTTGCATCAGGTGCAACCGTGAGCTCGATGCGGTTTTCGACAAAGGTCAGTCCAGTGGCAGCGATGACAGCTGGGGCAGCAACCAAAACCGCAAGCCATATCAGACTGATCTTGTGAACGAGGGAAACAAGACGATACATTATTTTTTCAGTGGATTTTCAATGAGTTCGATGGCGATGATCAGCGTGCCTCCTCGCCATTTTGGACCGAGAATCAATAGTGGCTTACCCACGTGCAGCACAGGGTCACTCTTCATCACCTTACGCCGATGTTGCCATAACTCAAGGTCAAGGCGCAGCCCCCCCTGGGCAGAACTCCCGCGTGACTCAAAACTGAGCAGAATTTCCTCGGATGGCTTCAGCGGCGTCAGCCAGTTTTCATAACTCCTGAAAACCGGCTGAAAGTCAGCACCCAGTTTGCGGTAATGCTTGAAATTCATTTGCTTGATACTGCTCAAGCGCTTAACCGTCGCTTGCTCCACAGCGGTCAAGTTGCCACCCAATGTTGAGGGCTCGGCATCCGTGCCGATGTAAAGCGTGGCCTTGACTTTACCCACAATCTCTTTCCCTTTGTCAGGCCCAATCTCATCAGCACGCGCAGAGATAATCAAGAGAGCAAAATGGATGCCCAATGCGGCAATAGTAAGGGGTAATTTGGTCATAGATGTTGTCAGCTTAGTAGCTCAGCAGGAAGGGCATGCCATTTTTCAGGAGATCAAAAAACCATCTCCGTATTCACCATCATGGCACCGGGCTGATCAGAACGCCCACGGTGTGGTTCGCCCACGATTTCGAAATCATCCGGTATATCTTCAAGCCCTTCCAAGACAATGATCGTCGCCCCGTCATCCTCGGAGCTAAACATAGCAGCCGTGACATCACCATCTGGAGTATATATGTTGGACTTGGCGTCAACGGCAATAGCTGGCCCCATCCGCTCAGGGCCATCATCCATCTGTGTTCCCAAGTAGAAACAGAGCGCCATGGCACCGGCTGCTGTCGGGAATGCGAGCCATCGACTCAATTTGCTTCCGAATGGACGATATCCATTGTGGGCGTTCTTCTTGGCAGTTAAGATCGTCGTTTCATCATCGACACGTCGTAAGATACGCTGGTTGAAGAAATCCGGGTAGGGCGGCTCAACACTGGACGGAACAATAGCCTTGATGCTGGCACTCATGGCCTGCACGGCATCACGCTCTGCAAGCAGTTCCGGATGATCCTGAGCCCACGACTCCATGCGCGCCAGCTCATCACCATCCAATTCACCATCCATCCAGAGGGTGAGCATAGTTTCATCGGGTACTTTATCAGGTTGTTTTTTCATAGCCTTATTAGATTGTATTTGTTAGGAATCTTGTTTGAGGTAACTCTGCAGTTTTTTTCGAGCGTAGTGAAGCCGACTCATGATCGTGCCAAGTGAATTTCCGGTGACTTCGGCAATCTCCTTGTAGTCGAGCCCCTGAACTTCGCGAAGCAGGATCACATCGCGGTGCTCCTCGGAGAGCTTGCCAATGGCATCCTCAATCTGCCGCTGTAGTTCGCTCTGTTCAAGTGCCTCGTCCGGTCGTTTCTCTTGCTTGGGAGCTGTCGGGGCACCGGGATCGATCCGCCCAGCATCAAACACCTCGTCGTTGAGCTCGCCCTCTCCCTGAATACGGCGTTTGCGCAACCAATCGTAGACAACATTGTGACTGATGCGGAAAAGCCAGGTCGTAAAACGAGCGCGTGCCTCGAACTTTGACAGCGCCTTCCATGCCTTGATAAAGGCCTCTTGAGAGAGATCCCATGCATCGGCATCGTTTTTGACCATATTGAGTATCATTGCATAAATTTTCCCTCGATGCTTGGTAACGAGCCGGTCAAACGCCCGCGTATCACCCTGCTGGGCTTTTTCCACCCACAGGGCATCTTCGATTGCGCTCGCCTCCCTTTCGTCTTTTAGTTCGTCTTTTTGTTCGTTTGGTTGCCTGTCTTGCTCTGCTTTTTGTTGTGTGGCCGAGCCCGCAAAATCACGACTGGCACTCCCTCCTGAGGTCGAATGGGATGCCTCTTCGCTTTGACTGACGGGGCCTCCGCCGGGAGAGGCATCCGGCGTAACCGGCCCTCTCAGCAGGTTCGACGTCATGTTTCCGAAAATATTCATATTAAATAGCTTAATCGTCACCATACCCTCGGCATCACCATATCCACGACCTTCATATGATGCCATAGATCATGACGGCTGCCGTCAGACTTGGCAAGGCGCTGTTTTGTTCACCGCCAAAATCGGCGATCAGGCAGATTCGCGCCGCACTGAAAAAAATTTGTCAGCGGGTTCTTTTCCTTTCGCATTTCTTGCGGGTGGGTCTACCATAGCACAGCGATGCAATGCGACCACTGTGACAACAAGGCTACCGTCTTTTATACCCAAATTATTGACGGCATCAGCAAGAAGGCCTCTCTGTGCGAGCCCTGTGCCAACAAACAAGGCGTTACAGACCCCGACGGGTTTTTACTTGGCAAGGATACTGCGGCACTGGGAAAACCATCCGCGCCAAAATCCGTACTGCAGCTCGAAACCAGCATGGGCAAAGAGTCAACCCGCAGCTGTCCCGGCTGTGGCTTCGCCTTTCATGATCTTAAAAAGACAGGCCGGCTCGGCTGTAGCCAGTGCTATGAATTTTTTCGCAAGGAAATAAAAAACAACCTCGGGGGTATGCACAAAGGAACCAGTCACACCGGCCGGGTGCCCGAGGGCATGCTCGAGGCCTTTGCACAGCGCCAACGCCTCGAAAGTTTACAACTCGGCCTCGATGAGGCCATTAACTCAGAGGACTACGAAAAAGCCGCTGCCCTGCGCGATAAAATCAGCAAGCTCTCGGAAGAATCTCCAACTTTACCTGAACAGCCCAACCAGCCATGATGCGATTTTCTACACTGATGAAACATCCGGCCGACTGGATGACCGGGGCGGACGCCGATAGCGCAATCGTACTGACCAGCCGCATCCGTCTGGCACGTAATGTGGCCGGTTCCCCCTTCCCGGGCTGGGCCCGTAAGGAGGAACGTATTGAGATCCTCCCAGTCCTTCGCGAGAAGGTCGAGGCCATCCCCGAAATGAAAGATGCCTTTTCCCACCAGCTCAGCGAGCTTTCCTCGGTTCAAAAACAGGTCCTTGTCGAGCGCCACCTCATCAGCCGGGAACAAGCTGCACGTAGCGAGGGAAGCGCCATCGTGGTCAACCGTAACCAGACACTCAGCGTCATGATCAACGAGGAAGATCATCTGCGTTTGCAGTCGATTCGTTCCGGTCTGCACTTGCGCGAGGCCTATGACTTGATCGCCAAGCTAGACGAGGAACTTGAACAAATGCTGCCGTATGCCTTCGACCATGAGCTTGGCTACCTGACCGCCTGCCCCACCAATGTTGGCACCGGCCTGCGTGCATCCGCCATGCTGCACCTTCCGGGGCTTGTTATCAGTGACCACATTGGCCAGGTCATCCAGGCCGTCGCCAAACTGGGGCTGGCCGTGCGAGGCATTTTCGGCGAGGGTACTGAGTCACTCGGCCACCTGTTCCAGATCTCTAACCAGTCTACTCTGGGTGAATCTGAGGATGACATCATTAATCGGCTAGAGCGCGTCATTCAACGCGTTAAAGAGCAGGAACGTAACGCCCGCATCAAACTTATTGAAGATGATCCGCAGATGATCGCAGATAAAATCTCGCGTGCCTATGGGCTGCTAAAATATGCCTATGTCATTGATTCCAAGGAAGCGCTAACACATTTATCATTGATTCGGCTGGGCAGTGACATGGGATGCTTCGCCAGGGAGACGATCCGGCTTTGTGACTCTTTATTGATGGACATCGAGCCTGCTCACCTCCAGCATATGGCAGGGCGCAAACTTTCACCAGAGGAAAGAGATACCATGCGTGCTAAAATTATTCGTAGCAGGTTGCAAAACCTCAAACCACCTGTTATAAGTTTCATAACCGATCAATCAAGCTCCAACAATCCATATCCCGACACACCGCCATCAGCTTAAAAAGCACCAGAATAGACCATGAATAATTTTACTCCAAGAGCCCAACAAGTTCTCGCATTGGCCCGCAAGGAAGCTGACCGCTTCAATCACAATTACGTGGGAACGGAGCACATCCTCCTTGGCCTGATCAAGCTTGGTCAGGGAGTGGCCGTCAGTGTATTACAAAACATGGGCCTTGACCTTGAAACCGTGCGCATTGAGGTGGAGAAACAAGTCGGCTCAGGCCCTGAAAACACCATCTCAGGCAATATACCCTTCACCCCACGGGTTAAAAAGGTTCTCTCGCTTTCAAACAAGGAAGCCGAAAACCTGGATCATTCATATGTCGGCACCGAACACATTTTATTGGGACTACTACGTGAGGGTGAAGGCGTGGCCGCTCGCGTGCTCTCCAGCTTGAATGTTGACATCAATCAGACACGACAGGAAATCCTTGCCGAGATTGACCCCAACTTTAACCCCGAAGATCTTGGCGATGAGTTCGAAGACTTCGAGGATGAAGATGAAGGTGAGATTCAAGGTGAAAGCGAGGGCAAGAGCAAGACCCCCGCTCTGAAAGCCTTTGGCCAGGATCTTACAAAACTCGCCAAGAACGACAAACTCGATCCTGTCATAGGACGTGAATCCGAGATCGAACGCGTCATTCAGATCCTCTGCCGCCGCACCAAGAACAATCCCGTGCTCATCGGGGAAGCGGGCGTCGGCAAAACCGCCATCGTCGAGGGGCTCGCCCAGGAAATCGCCAGTGGTAATGTACCCGAGTTGCTGCGCGACCGCCGCGTAGTCACCCTTGATCTTGCCCTCATGGTTGCAGGAACCAAGTACCGTGGTCAGTTTGAAGAACGCATCAAAGCCGTGATGGATGAAATCCGCAAGGCCAAGAACATCATCCTCTTTATCGACGAACTGCACACCATTGTCGGCGCTGGTTCTGCAGAGGGGGCCATGGATGCCTCTAATATCATCAAGCCCGCTCTCTCACGCTCCGAACTACAATGCGTTGGAGCGACCACCATGAACGAGTATCGCAAGTTCATCGAAAAAGACTCCGCGCTCGAGCGCCGCTTTCAAAAAGTAAAGGTGGAGGAGCCTTCCCAGGAAGACGCCATCGCCATCCTCGAAGGACTACAGTTCAAGTATGAGGAACATCACAAAGCAAAATACAGTCCGGAAGCCATCACCGCAGCAGTGAAGCTCTCATCGCGCTACCTCTCGGACCGCTATCTGCCCGACAAGGCGATTGACGTATTGGATGAAGCTGGTTCGCGTGCCCGCATCGGCCAGATGACCCGCCCACCAGAGGTAAAAAAACTCGAAGTAAAGATCCAGGAAATCCAAGCCGATAAAGTCGCTGCCATCAACGACCAGAACTTTGAGCAAGCGGCTTCCATGCGTGATGCTGAGAAGCAGGCGAAAAAAGAACTTGAGGATATCGTCGCCACGTGGAAGGCCGAGAGCGAGGAAACCATCGTCGAGGTCGGCGAGGACGAAATCATGGCCGTTGTTTCCAAGTGGACCGGTGTACCGCTCCAGCGCATGGAGCAAAAGGAAGCCGACAAACTTCTGAAAATGGAAGACAAGCTCAAGGGCAACGTCATCGGACAGGATATCGCCGTCACAACCATCTCCAAGGCACTGCGCCGCTCACGTGCCGACCTGAAGGATCCAAGACGCCCGATTGGCTCGTTTTTGTTCCTCGGACCCACCGGCGTAGGTAAGACTTACCTCGCCCGCAACCTTGCCGAATTCATGTTTGGTGATCCAGACTCGCTGATTCAAATCGATATGTCGGAATACATGGAAAAATTCTCCACCTCCCGGCTGATCGGCTCCCCTCCGGGATACGTAGGCTACGAAGAAGGCGGCCAGCTATCCGAAGCGGTCAGGCGCCGGCCCTACTCCGTGGTCTTGTTTGACGAAATCGAAAAGGCCCACCCGGATGTCATGAATCTGCTCCTCCAAATCCTGGAAGAAGGCATGGTGACAGACTCATTCGGACGCAAAATCGACTTCCGCAATACCATCATTATCCTTACCTCCAATGTCGGTGCCTCCAGCATCAAACGCCAGACGTCACTCGGCTTCGGCGCCATGCAAGAGGAACAGGGCGACTTTGAGGGTATGAAGGAAAAAATCCTCGAGGAGGCCAAAAAACAATTCAAGCCGGAGTTCCTCAACCGGCTCGATGACGTCGTCGTTTTCCATATGCTGGAGAAAAAAGCACTTAACGTCATCGTCGATCTCGAAAGCAAGAAACTCATCGAGCGCCTTATGGAGAAAGGCATCACGCTCAAGCTGGACAAAGCTGCGCGCGATTTCCTGATGGAAAAGGGCTACGACCCCAACTACGGAGCCCGCCCGATGCGCCGTGCCGTGGAACGTTACCTCGAAGACCCCCTCGCCGAGTCCCTGCTCCGTGCCGACATCAAGGAGGGCGACACCGTCAAGGTCTCACGAAAAAAAGATGCTAAGGAACTTACCTTCAAGCCAGTGAAACCCACCAGCAAGGGCAAGGGTACGGCCAAGGCATAATCTGAAGCTGCAAGCGGCATATGGATGTCACAAGCACTGGCATGAAAAAATTGGAGCACTCGTTGCTCTAGGCCTGGCAGCTGTTCGCACCTAACAATCTCTGGGTTGTCCTAAAAAGCAGGCAACCTCCCTGGGTTGTTTGCTGACATATTTTCAGGCGAGGCCGCTTTACCCTTATTTTGACGTCAATGTTCAAATGGTATAACTTGACGCGAGCAACCTCCCGCTTCAGAAAAGGGCATGATCAAATTTCTTCACACCCGCATCAGGGTCGCCAACCCCAAAGCCAGCATCGCCTTCTATCAGAAACTCGGCTTCGAACTCGGCGAGCAGAAAACATCCCCCCAGGGAAACCAACTCGCCTTTCTCCACCTCCCGGGCAACGAGCATTTTCTCGAGCTGACTTATTCACCGGATTTTGACGTCACCTTTCCTGAGGA
>Ga0075467_10003969_pt1 | contig 11135 bp, 10 predicted proteins | sample DEB08_DNA_9_FD_75067 | JGI IMG/M metagenome (GOLD analysis project Ga0075467, IMG submission 75067) | Aqueous microbial communities from the Delaware River and Bay under freshwater to marine salinity gradient to study organic matter... | ecosystem: Environmental > Aquatic > Marine > Coastal ...
CCCGCTATGCAGGGGACCCGCAGGCCCGTCTAAAACAGAGAATGCAGCCACCACAACGCAGTAACCCGCCTATGGGTGCTGGAAATCAAAGGAACCGCCATGCCCGGACCTGACCCGCATAGCCTTTGGATTGACGACCACGGCCCGCAAAAACCTTCGGTGTCGTGGCAGGCGTATTTTGTGACCGGCAACAACGGCAACCGAAAGGCGCGGGCCATCGCCATCCTGCGCCGCCTAGCCCGTGGCACATGGCGTTGCCGCTGGTGTGACGATGACTTGCCGGACCATCTGAGAGCCGATGCGCTCTATTGCCGGGAATCGTGTAGGAAGTGCGCGGCACGACAGAGGGCAGGGCCGAACCATATGCCGTATTCCGACAAAAGCCGAGGCAGTCCGCGTCAAGGTGGGGGATTTAGTGGGGGATGTGATTTAGTCGTTCGGCTAATTTACCAGCATAATCAATGACTTGTATTGATATAGTGGCGGAGACGAAGGGATTCGAACCCTCGAGACCCTTCCGGGCCTACTCCCTTAGCAGGGGAGCGCCTTCGACCACTCGGCCACATCTCCGCTGGCGTGTGTATTGGACCCGAACGGTGCCGACAAGGCCCAAGGAACAGAAAATGTTGTGCTTGCTGATTGCGTAATGAACTCAGGCGTTGAACAAGAAGTGCAGGACATCGCCGTCCTTCACCACATAGCTTTTCCCCTCGACCCGCATCTTGCCTGCGTCCTTTGCGCCCTGTTCGCCGCCAAGGGTGACGTAGTCATTGTAGGCAATCGTTTCTGACCGGATGAACCCGCGTTCAAAATCGCCGTGGATCACGCCTGCGGCTTGTGGGGCCAGAGTTCCGTGGCGGATCGTCCAGGCCCGCGCTTCTTTCGGGCCGACGGTGAAATAGGTCTCAAGGTTCAGCAGACTGTAACCGGCGCGGATGAGGCGATCCAGGCCAGCCTCCTCCAATCCCATTTCCTCAAGGAACATCTGCGCCTCGTCGGCGTCCAACTGGCTAATCTCTTCTTCGATCTGGGCAGAGATCACGACGTATGCCGCGCCTTGTTCAGCCGCCATTTCCGCAACCTTGGCCGAAAAAGCATTGCCGGTGGCGGCCGATGCTTCATCGACGTTGCAGACATAGAGGATCGGCTTGCTGGTCAGCAGCTGCAGCATCTTCCACTGTTTGATATCTTCGTCGGCCACGTCGACGGTACGCGCGGGCCGCCCAGCCTCCAGTGCGGCGCGGGCTGCGTTCATCAGGCGTTCTTGCTGGATGGCTTCCTTGTCGCCGCCGCGAACTTTGCGCACGATGTTGACGAGGCGTTTCTCGATGCTTTCCAGATCGGCCAGCATCAATTCCGTTTCAATGGTTTCGGCGTCTGCAATCGGGTCGACGCGACCGTCCACGTGGGTCACGTCGCCATCTTCGAAACAGCGCAGAACATGTGCAATCGCGTCCGTCTCGCGAATGTTGGCCAGAAACTGGTTGCCCAACCCCTCGCCCTTGCTGGCGCCTTTGACCAGTCCGGCGATATCCACGAACGTCATGCGGGTCGGGATGATCTGCTTGGACTTTGCGATGGCGGCAAGTTTATCAAGACGCGCGTCTGGCACGGCGACGTCGCCGACATTCGGCTCGATCGTGCAGAATGGAAAATTCGCGGCTTGTGCGGCGGCTGTGCGGGTGAGCGCATTGAACAACGTCGACTTTCCCACATTCGGCAACCCGACGATCCCCATCTTGAAGCCCATGGTGGCACCCTTTCCTGACGCGCAATCATTCGCGGGCATCTAGGTTGCCGGGGCGGGTGCCGTCAAGACGCGCGCCGTGGCCTTGCGCCGGCATGTGCGTCGCCGTCGCGGCCCAATTGTTCAGTTTCTGGCGTAAAACGGTACTTTGGCCCCATTGATTTCCCGACCCCTTTGCCGCAAACCCGTGCTGGATAGTGCAAGGGGCGGGCATGACACGGATCGACGACACATTTGCGCGGCTACAGGCCGAGGGTAAGAAGGCTTTCGTAGCCTATGTCATGGCGGGCGATCCCGACTATGAAACGTCGTTGGAGATTGTCCGGGGCCTGCCTGACGCGGGCGTGGATATCATTGAGCTTGGCTTGCCCTTTACGGATCCCATGGCAGACGGCCCGACCATCCAACTTGCAGGTCAGCGCGCGCTGGAGGGCGGTCAGACCCTTGAAAAAACGCTGCAAATTGCCCGTGAACTGCGCAAGGACGACAACGCGACCCCGATTGTAATGATGGGCTATTACAATCCAATCTACAGTCGCGGTGTGGATCGGTTCTTGGCCGACGCGCATGCTGCGGGCATCGACGGGTTGATCATCGTCGACTTGCCACCCGAGGAGGATGAGGAACTTTGCATTCCTGCCCAAAAGGCAGGATTGAACTTCATCCGTTTGGCCACCCCGACGACAGACGATGCGCGCCTGCCGCGTGTGCTGCAAAATACCAGCGGCTTTGTCTATTACGTATCTATCACAGGGATCACCGGGGCGGCAGAGGCGCAGGCCGATACCGTCGCACCCGAGGTAGCACGCATCAAATCACAGACGGATCTGCCGGTCATCGTGGGCTTTGGCGTCAAAACCCCGGCTACCGCGCAAGCGATCGCAAGTATTGCAGATGGCACAGTTGTGGGATCTGCGATTGTTGCGGAAATTGCTGCGGGAAAGCCAGTGGCCGAAGTTCTGGCCTTTGTCGCAAGCCTTGCCGCAGGCGCCCATCGCGCCTGACAAGTGGGTTTTGCCGTTTTCAAGGTTGGGTTTATCTGGCCCTTCAGGCCGGTAACCCACCGCTGTCATTTCTGACGCATTGCGCGACAAGATATCGCTTGGTAGCAAAGCTGAACGCATAGCTCGGGGAGAAAACTGCGTATGGCAATCGTTACCGAGATTGAAGATCTACGCCGCATGCATGAGCGGCGCACCCCGCGCATGTTTTATGATTATGCCGAATCCGGCAGTTGGACCGAGCAAACCTTCCGCGAAAATTCGAGCGATTTCGATAAGATCAGGCTGCGGCAGCGCGTGGCCGTGGACATGGCGGGGCGTTCAACGGCAGGCAAGATGATTGGCGAAGACGTGGCGATGCCGGTCGCGCTGGCCCCGGTTGGCTTGACCGGGATGCAATGCGCCGATGGCGAGATCAAAGCCGCCCGCGCCGCAGAGAAATTCGGTGTGCCGTTCACCCTGTCGACCATGTCGATCTGTTCGATCGAAGACGTGGCGGCCCATACGTCAAAACCGTTCTGGTTTCAGGTCTATACCCTGAAAGACGACGACTTCATGCAGCGCCTGTTTGATCGAGCGCGCGCCGCGGGATGTTCCGCCATTGTCATTACAGTCGATCTTCAGATCATGGGGCAGCGGCACAAGGATCTCGTCAATGGTCTTAGCGCGCCACCCAAATTTACGCTCAAGAGCATGGCGAACCTTGCTACCAAAGTGCCATGGGGCCTTGAGATGCTTGGCACCAAGCGGCGCTTCTTTGGAAATATTGTGGGCCACGCAAAGGGCGTCAGCGATCCGTCCTCGCTTGCATCATGGACAGCCGAAGCATTCGATCCAAGCCTCGACTGGGACCGGATCAGACAGTTCCGCAAGATGTGGGGCGGCAAGGTGATCCTGAAGGGTATTCTGGATGCCGAAGACGCAAAAAAGGCCGTGGAAACAGGGGCGGACGCGATCGTCGTATCGAACCACGGCGGGCGACAACTGGACGGAGCGCTGAGTTCCATCCGCATCTTGCCGCAGATCATGGAGGCCGTGGGCGACAAGGTCGAAGTGCATCTGGACAGCGGCATCCGGTCCGGTCAGGATGTTCTGAAGGCTTTGGCCATGGGCGCGACGGGCACATATATCGGACGCGCCTTCGTCAACGGGTTAGGGGCGATGGGTGAGGCCGGCGTGACCAAGGCGCTGGAGATCATCCACAAGGAACTGGACCTGACGATGGCCTTGTGTGGCGAGCGGGATGTGAAGAACCTGGGACGGCACAATTTGCTGGTTCCGCGTGATTTTGAAGGTGATTGGGTCTAACCGGCGGGCTTGCATCTGTTTGAGAAGGTGAGTATCGGACGGCATCGCCCATGGTGGGCCAAGTCTCCGACTACCTTGTAAAAACGGAAAAGCACATGAATACCAAATACTTGCCTGGCGTTTTCGCCATGGCGGCAATTGTCGTTGCATCAAACATCCTTGTTCAGTTCCTGTTCGGCCAGTGGCTGACGTGGGGGGCGTTCACCTACCCGCTTGCGTTCCTTGTGACAGATATCATGAACCGCGTTTACGGCGCGCGGGCCGCCCGCCGCGTTGTTTTCGTTGGCTTTTTGGTCGGCGTGGCGTGTTCCTTAATCGGTACGCAGATCGTGGGCGAGTTCGGGCCGCTGGTCACTTTGCGGATCGCGGTGGGGTCGGGCTTGGCGTTCTTGACGGCGCAACTGCTGGACGTGGCGATCTTTGACAAAATGCGCGAGTCGACGTGGTGGAAAGCGCCGGTTTTCTCAACGATCATAGCATCTTCGGTGGATACGGCCGTGTTTTTCAGCATCGCGTTCTCGGGCGCGCTGACATTTCTTGAACCGGCGAACGATGTGTCGTGGGCGGGCGAGGTTCTGCCCCTGCTGGGGATGGGCCCGGAGGCGCCGCTTTGGGTGTCGCTGGCGGTGGCGGATTGGAGCGTCAAGCTGCTGCTGGCGCTGATGGCGCTGATCCCGTTCCGCATCATCACACGCAGGTTTGTGGCACGGGTTGCGTAAAAAGTTTTGACAAACACAAAATATGTGCCAACCTCTGATTTGACAGAAACCAAATCGGAAGGAGGTGATCCAGTGTCTACAGAGGTATTGGAGAATGGCGTCGGGACAACTTGGGGGGCGACAACCTAGGGAATTCCAAGGTTAACCCACTCAGGTGAGCCAGTGGTTCTGACCACGCCCACCTCCTGATTTCTCGAAAAGGGTCGCGCCGCAGGTGCGGCCCTTTTTGGTGATACACAACCGATGCACAGATGATGCACAACCCATGCATACGGGCCACGCACACGGACCACGCCCACCGGAAGGAAAAGATGCCCCTGCGCATAACCGACCAGATCACGATCGAAGACTGGGAACTGACCGAGCATTTCGTGCGCGCGTCGGGTCCGGGCGGGCAGAACGTGAACAAGGTGTCAACGGCGGTGGAACTGCGGTTCGAGGCCGAACGGTCCCCCAACCTGCCCGACGCGGTGAAGCGACGGCTGCGGCGGCTGGCCGGATCGCGCTGGACCAAGGAAGGCGCAGTGATCGTGTTCGTGCAGGAGACGCGGACCCAAGGAAGGAACCGCGAGATCGCGCGGGACCGGCTGGCGGAACTGATCCGGGCGGCAACGGTGGTGCCGAAACGGCGGGTGGCCACGAAACCGACGAAAGGGTCGGTGCGGCGGCGGCTGGAGGCCAAGAAGGTTCGGGGCGAGGTCAAGGCGCTGAGGGGGAAGGTGGAGGATTGACTTTGTCCGGGGCGTTACCAAATATTGGTATCGTGTGACAGGAGGTTCCCATGGCCCGCAATACATCCGTTTCCCTTGGTGACCATTTCGCCGGTTTCATCGACGAAAAGGTAAAGGAAGGGCGCTATGGCTCGGCCAGCGAAGTGATCCGCGCGGGCCTGCGCCTGCTGGAAGAGGAAGAGGCGAAGCTGGAGCGGTTGCGCGCCGAAATTGCCAAGGGCGAGGCGAGCGGTCCCGGTCGGGAGATCGATTGGGATCAATGGCGCGCCGAGCGGAACAGGGAATATCACGCGAGGAATTCGGGCAAGGGTGAGCAAGCGTCGTGAAGCGCGTCATCATCCTACCGGATGCGGAGGCCGATATCGTCGCAATCTGGCTTCACACCCTTGACCGGTGGGGCTTCGATCAGGCCGTGAAGTATGATGCCACAATTCAGGACAGGATCGAGGGCTTGGCCGGGGCTGCGGCGGGCCTTGGTGGGAAGCCATGTGGTGTTCTTCCGGGAGGATGAGGCGGCCGTGACGGTGGTTCGGGTGCTGCATCAGCGGATGGATGTGGGGCGGGGTGAGGGGGTGGACAGTTTGAATCACACGGCGATGCTTGCCCATTCATAGAAAGCAGATACTCTTCCCCAAAAGGAGAGAAGAAAATGAAAATAGCGTCCTTTGATGTATCGGGCCGTCCAATAGTTCTCTTCTCAATTTTTTATGACGTGCCGCAACATGCGATTGCTCTCGACACGTTCCTGAGAAGTGCGGAAGAATTTTCCAATCTGGTGGAGTCTTTCAACCAAGACCTTTTCGAGGGGCAAGTTCAGTACCGAATCTATGTGCTCCCTCCGGAAGCGGGATCATTCGCACAGCGACTAGGAATGGTTGTGATTGCTGGAGCGACAATCGTTGGTGCGGCTATTAGTGGTTCTACAATCGGAGACGTGGGAAAAGGTTTTGTCGAAGGAGTGGTTGGTCGGCCACTTCAAGAATGGGGGCAGGAATTGGGTCGAAACGCACGGTCTGCGGTCGAAGACTGGTTCGGTGGAATGCCTGAAAATGCCACAACGACTGTTGAGGCAAGTGAAGTGGAGGCTCAACTCATTGCCTGTGGTGCACTAACGTCGCTCGGTGGAGACTTCTTGTCGCTTCCAACAGTCGAACTTCGCGAGCGAGGTGTCCAAGTGGACGACTTTCCTGATGCCTTTGAAGCGAAAAACCAATTCTATGAGAACATTGAACGAAATCCGCAAGTGGCTGGCGTTGGGTTTCAAGACGAACCGGATTTTCCGATCCGCAGAGATGATTTTCAACGCAGAGTTACACCTGTGAGGCGAGAGGAAGAGGAGAAATGGAAATTTGAGGCGGTGAAGTTGTCCGTCACTTCCCCGAACTGGGATCGTTCTGACCGTCAGCGTGGGTGGAAAGGAAGGGACAGTCGTGGGCTCACTACCTACTTTCAAATATTTGACCCTTTGTTCTGGCGACGTTTTGACGATGGGATGATTAATTCTCAGAACATCGACGAGATCATTGGACAAGCGGCGTATAGGCTTGAAAATGGTCGAAGAAAAAGCTGCGTGATGCTCAACGTTATCAGCTACAATGAAGAGAAATTCTCGTCAGAGCTTAGTGAAATTGAATTGAAGACACGGCTAGAAGAGCACTTGCATAGGTCGATATTTGACAATCGTCAGGATGGTTTTTTTTAGTTCCCTAGGTCAAACCACCACCTCGACCCGTTCCTGCTCGCCGACTCCGAACACCCGCTTATACCGCGCAATCTCCAACTCCGGGCCCATGGCCTTTTCCGGGTTGTCCGAGAGTTTGACCGTGGGGCGTCCGTTGGCTGACACAGCCTTGCACACCAATGAGAATGGCGCCAGCGCGTCGTCGGGGACCAGCCCGCGGAAATCATTGGTCAAGAGCGTGCCCCAACCGAAGGACACGCGGACGCGGCCGGTGAACTGGGTCTGAAGCTCCACGATCTTGTCCACGTCGAGACCGTCGGAGAAGATGACGAGTTTCTCGCGCGGATCCTCGCCCCGGCTTTTCCACCATGTGATGGCGGTTTCGGCCCCGGTGGCGGGATCGCCGCTATCGATCCTGATCCCCGTCCAGCCCGCCAGCCAGTCGGGCGCGTTCTGCAGGAACCCCTTGGTGCCGTAGGTGTCGGGCAGGATGATGCGCAGGTTGCCGTCATGTTCCTCGTGCCAGTCGGCCAGCACGTCATAGGGCGCGCGGGCCAGTGCCGCGTCGTCCCGGGCAAGGGCCGCGTAGACCATGGGCAGTTCGTGGGCGTTGGTGCCGATGGCCTCGACCTCGCGGTTCTTGGCGATGAGGCAATTGGAGGTGCCGACGAATTTCTGGCCAAGCCCTTCCTGCATCGCCTGCACGCACCAGTCTTGCCACAAGAAGGAGTGGCGGCGGCGGGTGCCGAAGTCGGCCAGCCGGAGGGTCGGCACATCGCGGAGGGTTTCGACCTTTTGCCAGAGTTTGGTCATGGCGCGGGCATAGAGGACCTGTAGTTCGAACCTGCCCATGGAGCGCAGGACCGCGCGGGAGCGGAGTTCCATCAGCGTGGCGAGGGCGGGGATTTCCCACAGCATGACCTCGGGCCAGCTGCCTTCGAAGGTCAGTTCGTACTGATCGCCCTTGCGTTCGAGGTGATAGGGCGGGAGGCGCAGGGCCTCGAACCAGTCCATGAATTCGGGGGTGAACATCTGGCGTTTGCCATAGAAGGTGTTGCCGCGCATCCATGTGCTTTCGCCGCGGCTGAGCCGGAGGGTGCGGATATTGTCAAGCTGCTCGCGCAGTTCGCCCTCGTCGATCAGGTGCGCCAGCGGAATGCGCGTGGTGCGGTTGATGAGCGAGAAGGTGACGCGGGTGTCGGGGTGGTTGCGGAAGACCGACTGGCACATCAGCAGCTTGTAGAAATCTGTATCGATCAGGGAGCGGACGATCGGGTCGATCTTCCACTTGTGATTATAGACGCGGGTGGCGATGTCGACCATGCGCGGACCTCCGGTTTGACGTCGCCCGTCGGGCACTTCGTTCGCCGTCGCTTAGATCAAAGGGGAGCCGGGGTGTGCAAGCCGTTAGAGCGCGCGGGCGGTGTTGACGCGTTTCGACAGGGCGGCGTGGCTTTCCTTGCGTTCGGAATAGCGGTCCAGAAGGTAGGTGCGGTTGTCGCGGGTCAGGTGGGTGAATTTCACCAGCTCCTCCATCACGTCGACCATGCGGTCGTAGAAGGGAGAGGGGTGCATCCGGCCATCGGGCCCGAATTCCTGCCACGCCTTGGCGACGGAGGATTGGTTGGGGATGGTCACAAGACGCATCCAGCGGCCAAGGATGCGCAACTGGTTCACGGTATTGAAGCTTTGCGAGCCGCCGTTGACCTGCATCACCGCCAGCGTTTTGCCCTGTGTCGGGCGCACCCCGCCAAGCGACAGGGGAATCCAGTCGATCTGGGCCTTGATGATGCCGGTCATCGCGCCGTGGCGTTCCGGTGAACACCAGACAAAGCCATCGCACCACATGGCCAGATCGCGCAGTTCGGCCACCTTGGGGTGATCGGCAGGCGCATCATCAGGCAGGGGGAGACCAGAGGGGTTGAAGGTTTTCGTGACCGCACCGAAGCGGTGAAGGACGCGGGCGGCCTCTTCGCTCATCAGGCGGGAATAGGATGTTTCACGGAGCGAGCCGTAGAGCAGCAAGATCTTGACCGGGTCGCCCGCACGGTCAGGAAACAGGCGGTCGGTGTCGAGCGGCTGGTAATGCGCAGGGTCGAACGCGGGGCTGTCTGTCATCTGATGTGTCCCGTTGAATTGGATTTGCCGACACATAGAGCGATTTTGCCGCCCCGGCCATGCGGCCCACTGGCGAGACCGTTCGGAAGCGCGTAGGCAGGCAATATGGACAGGTTCGAGATATTCATGGCCGCCCCACCGGGATTGGAGCAGGTTCTGGTGGCGGAAGCGGCGGAGCGCGGGTTCGTGGACCCCCAGCCCGTCCCCGGTGGCGTAACGGTGCAGGGCGGGTGGCCCGATGTCTGGCGGGCGAACCTTGAGATGCGGGGCGCGGGGCGTATTCTGGCGCGGATCGGCAGTTTCCGGGCGATGCATCTGGCGCAATTGGACAAGCGCGCGCGGAAATTCGCATGGGATCAGGTGTTGCGCCCGGATGTGCCGGTGCGGGTCGAGGTCACGTGCCGCAAGTCACGGATTTACCACGCGGGTGCAGCGACGCAGCGGATCGAGCGGGCCTTGGTGGAGGAATTTGGCGCGACCCTGTCGGCCGAGGCAAGTCTGGTGATCAAGACGCGGATCGAGGATGATTTGTGCAGCTTCAGCGTGGATACATCCGGCGCGCCGCTGCACATTCGGGGGCATAAGGAATGGGTGGGCAAGGCACCGATGCGCGAAAACCTTGCCGCCTTGTTCCTGCGCGATTGCGGGTTTGACGGATCGCAGACCGTGGTGGACCCGATGTGCGGGTCCGGCACCTTTGTGATCGAGGCGGCAGAGATCGCGGCGGGGATGCAGGCCGGACGGTCGCGGCGGTTTGCCTTTGAGGATCTGGCCAGTTTCAACGCCGAAGCTTGGGCCGCGATGCGGCGTGACGTGGCGGTCACCGGGCCGGTCCGGTTTTATGGCTATGACCGGGATGACGGGGCCATTCGCGGGGCTGCGGCCAACGCGGAACGGGCGGGTGTCAGCGCAGCCGTGGCGTTTCAGCGGCAGGCGGTGATGGATTTGATGCCGCCGGAGGGGCCGCCGGGGTTGATCATGGTGAACCCGCCCTATGGCGCACGGATCGGGCAGCGCAAGCTGCTGTTTTCGCTGTATGGGGCGCTGGGCAAGACGTTGAAGGAGCGGTTCAGTGGTTGGCGCGTCGGGTTGATTACCAGCGATGGGGGTCTGGCCAAGGCCGCAGGACTGGATTGGGAACCGCCGGGCGCATCGGTCAGCTTTGGCGGGCTGAAGGTGACGTTGTGGCAGACGCGGATTTAGGACGGGCAGGGGCCACGCGGGGCCCTTGATCCGGTGCGTCAGGCGGTGCGGTTAGCGCGCGCGCGTCTGTGATTCGATGCAAGGGAAGGCCTGACCGTCGGGAAGAACGCACAGCTCGCGCAAGAAATCCTCTCGGAGGGATCCGTATTGCGGGAGGGCGTGTGTGTCCTCAAGCTGATCGAGGTAGGCGCTGCAGCTTGCGACGTAATAGCGTTCGCGGCGTTCCGGGTTTTCATACCATTGCGCGAACGCGGCTGCGGATGCGGCGGCGACATCGGCGGTTTCAGCCATCACCGTTTCAAACTGCACGGACAGATCAGCCACCCCAGGCCAGTCCGCAAGGGCTTGCCACGGGCCGGGGTCGCCCCGCTCACGCAGGCCCCATGTGATCAGCAGGCCGACCGCGTTGGCGTCGGCCTCCATCGCCCAGATGTTTCGCGCATATTGTTCCATGGCAAGTGTCATGTCGGGGCAGAGGCCACGGCTGAATTGCTCGACATGGCGCAATTCGTGCAGAAGGATTGCAAGCTGGAAATCCGGATCAAGCCCGGCGTCGATGACGACGCGGTTTGTCTCAGGCTCGAAATAGCCGAGGGCGGCGAAGGTGCTGTCGGACAGGCAAATGAC
>Ga0075467_10003971_pt1 | contig 11132 bp, 7 predicted proteins | sample DEB08_DNA_9_FD_75067 | JGI IMG/M metagenome (GOLD analysis project Ga0075467, IMG submission 75067) | Aqueous microbial communities from the Delaware River and Bay under freshwater to marine salinity gradient to study organic matter... | ecosystem: Environmental > Aquatic > Marine > Coastal ...
AGAAACACCGCATGGCGGCGAGCTTCATCGCCAAACCCTTTCTCGACGTTGCCGGTAACGGTCTGCACATGCACATCAGTGTCGTCGACGACAACGGCAATAATATTTTCGCCGCGGCGCGCAAGGCTCACCCGCGGCTCTACCACGCTATCGGCGGACTGCTCGCGACCATGCCGGCAGCCATGTCATTCTGGGCGCCCAATATCAACTCTTACCGGCGCTATCGGGGCGGCACCAGCTGTGCACCGGTCAGCCTGACCTGGGGTAACGAAAACCGTACCGTGGCGTTTCGCATTCCTCTCGCCAAGCAGGATGCCTGGCGCGTGGAGAATCGTGTACCGGGCGCGGACGCCAACCCCTACCTGGCAATGGCTGTCACCCTGGCCGGCATGCTGCATGGCATAAACAACAAGCTCGACCCCGGTGATGCGACCGTAGAATCCGTTTACGGCCGTGATGAAAAACTGCCGCTCGACATACGCACGGCCCTGGAAAGCACGCTTGCGAGCACCGCTTTGGGAGACATCATGGGGCGCGATTTCATCGATTTATACTGCCGTCATCGCAGCGCCGAAACCACAGACTTCGAAAACCACATCAACTCTCGCGAATACGACTGGTACCTTTGAATGAGTGATAACAGCTTTATCGACAGTTTTTCAATCTACGCCAATCGTTTCAGTTACATGGGGCGGCCGTTGAGCCGTGACCCTGACGAGGCCGACATTTTCGTCGTCGGCCTGCCCTACGATCTTGGCACCAGCGGTCGTGCCGGCACCCGCGGCGGCCCGGACGGGATACGCAGTGCCAGCGCCAACCTGCGTTGGGAGGAAAAACGCTGGCCCTGGGACTTCAGCGTCTTCGATCGCCTGCGGGTCGCTGATTACGGCGATATCGAAGTTCCCACCGGCAACCACGAAGCCTTTTTTGACAGCGTGGCAACTCATTACGCGCGGTTGTTTGCTGCGGGGAAAACCATCCTCAGCCTGGGGGGCGATCACTTTGTCACGCTGCCTTTATTGCGTGCACATCACGCACATTTCGGCAAAATGGCGATGATTCATTTCGACGCACATACCGACACTTACAAAGAAGAAGATGCCGTTTACAATCACGGCAGCATGTTTTATCACGCGCCGCGCGAAGGTTTGATCGACGCCGACAGGAGCATCCAGATCGGTATTCGCACCGAATACACCGAAAGCCGCCACGAATTCGAAGTGATCAGCGCTGCCGAAGCCAACGACCTCCAGGTCGAGACGATTGTCGAGCGAATCCACCAGCGGGTCGGCGACAGCCCCTGCTATCTCACCTTCGACATTGACTGCCTCGATCCCAGCTATGCACCCGGTACCGGCACCCCGGTTATTGGCGGACTGACTTCGGATCGGGCGCTAAAAATAATCCGCGGCTTGCAGGGTATCAACCTCGTTGGTATGGACCTGGTCGAGGTTGCGCCGTCCTATGACCACGCGGAAATCACTTCGCTGGCCGGGGCAACGCTGGCACTGGAAATGCTTTACGTGCTCGGTGCCAACAAGGGAGCCTGAAGATCTACTCCGGCCTATCACGCAATCTTTCCAGGGCCGAAACGTCGGACCGCCGATACGTCGGGATTTTGGGCAGTGTTTGCGAGGGTAGAGCCTCACAAATCCTGCTCGATGATATTTGCCCTGCTGCGAAGAGGCAGGATGATTGAGGGACGTTTTTGCGAAGCAAACCGCAGGCGGCGCAGCCGCTGAGGCATTCGCGAAAACGTCCCTCAATCATCCAATGGTAATCAAACTCTGAATGCATCAGTGTTTGGCTATACGCCGGCCAGAGTTCTGACTTAAGTAAGTGCCATTAGACCCTGACGCTACAGACAACTTTACCTGCGTCAATCAAGCGTCGGCATATCTCGCACGAACAACGGCGCGTAATCGTCCTTCGCAGATTGCAGATAACGCGCTGCCGAATGACCGTCATAAACTGCCGCCGCCACGGTGCCCGGGGCGTTACAGTCGCCGATACTGCGCAGGGTTTGAAAACGATCGCTATGGGGTTGCAATGCCTCATACAGGGTTTCATCGGGTTCGCGTGAGGTAACCAACACCAGCGTATCGAATTCGAGTGTTCGTTGATGCTTATCGCTATAAACGTTTGCGATCGTTGCCCTGCCGGCACTGACTGACACCAGTTCGTGCGACACCACGATCTCAACATCGAGATCGAGTAATCGTTTTTGAATTTTTCCCTGCTCCAGTGTGTTCTCGGTCCACACAGAAACCACCGACTCAGGTGTCAGCAAGCAAACTTCATGGCCCTGTTCACGGAATCGCTCCGCCAGCGTGCTGCCCATGAAGTAATGATCATCGTCATATATCAGCACCCGCCCACGGATCTCGGCACCTGCGAACACATCATCCGGGGTGAGTGCGGCAACACTATCGATTCCGTCAATGGGAAAGGCGTGATTGCGACCACAACCACTGTGACGCCAGTGCGATCCTGTAGCAACGATGACATGCGGAATTTCCAGTGCCAGCACATCCTCTGCACTCAAGCGATTGTCCAGGTAGATTTCGACATTGGTTTTCTGACTGAGCTGATACTCACGATAATCGCGCACGCGTGTGTAACTCGACATTCCGGGCAACTCGCTCTCACGATTGATGCGACCACCGAGAGATTGCGACGCTTCCGCAAGGCTTACCCGGTAACCACGATTGGCCAGCTGCAACGCGCACTCGAGCCCGGCGGGACCCGCCCCGACTACCAGCACCGCGTCATCACTGACCGCTGCCTCGATCTTCTCTGGATGCCAGCCCTGTTTCGCCTCTTCGCCCTGGGTCGGGTTTTGCGTACAGCGAATCGGCGCCGCCAGCATGTCCTGCGCGACACAGATATTGCAGCCGATGCATTCGCGAATATCCTCGATACGCCCCTCGTCGATCTTGCGCGGCAGAAAAGGATCAGCAATCGAGGGACGCGCAGCACCGATCAAATCGAGCACGCCACGGCGAATCTGCGAGACCATGGTATCGGCCGAGGTAAAGCGCCCTACGCCCACGACCGGCTTGCTGGTCAGCGTCTTGACGAATGCGGTATAGCATTCCTGATAGCCTTCGTTGGGTTCAAAGCGCGCCGTCGAGGAGTCATTATCCCAGCCACTGATGTTGACATCCCATAGATCCGGGATTTCAGCGAGCATACCGACAATATCGCGCCCTTCGCTTTCCCACTGCAAGCCATCAGCGCCGCGTACTTCATCTGTGGCAAAACGAAATGCTATCGCACAGGTGTCGCCCACAGCCTCTTTTACATCCGTCAAAATCTCCTTGCTGAGTCTGACCCTGTTTTCCAGGCTGCCACCATACTCGTCACTGCGACGGTTGTATTGCGTCTTGAAAAAATGCTGCAACAAACTCATATCATGCCCGGCATACACATAAACAATATCGTAGCCAGCCTGTCGTGCGCGCTTTGCTGCATCCACGTGCCAGCGGCGCACATTGGCGATATCACGCTTGTTCATTGCACGCGCCTGCATGGGATGACTGCCGTGCACCACCGCGGAACTCGGCGCCATCGGGGCGATGCGACTGTACAAGTTCGGTGCGTGACTGGCGTTATAGGCCAACTCGATCCCGGCGAGCGCTCCATGCTCATGCACCGCGTCGGTCATCATGCGATGCTGCGGTATGTCGCGATCGTCCCACAGGCGGCCTTCGACGAAGGGCGTAAGCTCGGCGCTGGGGTGGATCTCGACTTCCTGGGTACACACCACGCCCCAGCCGCCTTCGGCCTTGACGGCGCGCTTTGCCGCCTCGGCGCGCGGCCGAGCATGTCCTACGGTGTTGCAATGCGGTACCTGGAAAAAGCGATTGGGGGCAGTGACAGGACCAATCTGCACTGCTTCGAAAAGAATGTCGTACCTGGGATCTCTTGCAATTTTTCCTCTTAAACTACTACTCGATCTCGTTTGAATTCATTTTGCTGAGAACCCAGCTCACGGGCCGCCTTGTGTCCAGCATAAACGGCGGCAGCTATAATCCCCGGCGCGCGACAGTCGCCGATGCGTTGCAGCGACACAAGACCCTTCTGCTGAAGCTCGACTCGGCGCTGATCCAGCGCAATCCACAGCGCGTCGTCGGTGACCCGTGTACTGATCGGAATCAACTGATCAGACGCGAGTTGCGAAGATCTGCCGCTGTAAACACATTCGAGCTGCACCACGCCCGGCTCGAAGCCAACCAGACCCTTAGCGGTCACACACTCGACACCGGCTTCGATCAGTGCCTGCATCGTGGGTCGGTGCTCCTCGGTATGCCGAGTCCATTCGGCCAACGAAGCTGAAGGCGTTACCAGCGCAACCTGGCAACCACTGGCACTGGCGAGCAGGGCGATAGCACTGCCGAGATAATAATGATCGTCGTCATAGATCACCACCCGGCCCTCGGGCAGGGTGCCACGCAAAATCTGTTCAACACCAAGCACAGCATCACCGTCACAACCGTCGAAAGCCGAGTTACGCCAACGCCCGACCCCGTCGCTACGCCAGCTTGCGCCGGTAGCAATGACAATGTGTTCACATTCCAGTTCAACAACGGCGTCGGCATCGAGCCGGTTATCGGGATAGATGTCGACATTGGTCATACGCTGCAATTGCCCGATACGCCAGTCGCGCACACGCGCATATTCAGCCAGCCCCGGCAGGCGCGCTTCGCGATTAATACGCCCACCGAGCTCCTGCTCTGCCTCGGCCAGGATCACCCGATAACCGCGTTGACCGAGTGCGCAGGCGGCTTCCAGGCCAGCCGGCCCGGCACCCACCACCAACACCGACTGATCGGCATGGCGCGTCTCGATGCGTTCCGGATGCCAACCACGCCGCCACTCTTCACCCATGGTCGGGTTCTGCGTACAGCGAATCGGCACGCCCAGTGAATCGTGCGCATAACACAGGTTACAGCCGATACACTCGCGGATATCTTCAGGCCGGCCTTCCCTGATTTTTAGCGGCAGAAACGGATCTGCGATCGAGGGTCGCGCAGCACCGATCATGTCCTGGGTACCACTGTTTATCTGGCTCAGCATGGTATCGGGTGAGGTGAAGCGGCCCACACTGACGATCGGTTTACTGGTCAGCGACCGGAGGCCCGCGATTGCGCCCTGATTGGCCGCTTCCCTGATAAAGCGCGAACTGCCCATCTCGAGATAATAATCGTTGACCGTGATGTCCCACAGGTCGGGCAGTTCGGCTATGTATCGGAAACACTCGATCAATCCCTGAGGGTCTTCTTCATTTTTCGGTGGGATCGAATAGCGCACAGCAACCGCAGCACGCCCGGCAACAATCTGTTTAACGTCTTCGATTACTTCACGCAGTAGCCGTACCCGGTTTTCCGCTACTCCACCATATTCATCGTCGCGCTGATTGAATTCGGGATTAAGAAAATTGTGCAGCAAATAATAATGATTACCATAGACATAAACGATATCGAACCCCGCCTCGAGCGCGCGCTTTGCCGCATCCCGGTGCATCTGCCTGAATGCACGAATATCGTCCAGCGTCATCGCCTGGCTTTGTACCGGTACACCCTGAGACGCCCTGTTCGCCAGGCTGGCCACGTCCATGGATACCTCGCGGCTGTATAGATTGGCCGAGGTATACCCGCCATACCATAGCTCGACTCCGGCCAGCGCACCTTCAGCATGCACCGCGTCAGTCATCAGGCGCAGATTGGTAATGTCGTCTGCGTCGCGCAGGCTGGCACTGGGGTAAGGAGACTCGTCGGAACTCGCGTGTATCGAACAATATTCCGTGCACACCACGCCCCAGCCGCCTTCGGCCTTGACCCCGCGCATCGCCGCCATCATTTGCGGGCGGTGGTAACCCATGCCACTGCAATGTGGCACCTGGTAGAAACGGTTGGGCGCAGTAACCGGGCCCAGCTGGATGGGCTCGAACAGCGGATCGTAACGAGAGTCGCGCGTCATGAACTGATTACTTAAGACTAATTACTCAACCAACGGCAGAGACTTTACCCTTCGCCCGCAGGCGGTCATTGACCGCCTTCAGACTACCCTTCTCGGGCGCCTGTGACTGTTTGACCACCGGTAACAATTCGCGCAACTGGTTCTGAAATGAGGCAAGGCCCAACTCCAGGTCCGACAGCATCACCGCATCAAATGCACTGGAGCGCATGCCTTCGGCAGCCCAGCGGATCAGGCGAATATCTTCATCACCGACATCCATATTGATATCCCGATTCAACTCGCGTGCTTTTTGCATGCTGGCGCGCTTGTCTGGCAACGCATAGGTGACTCCAGCCATGACACTTTTCTGGTTACCGGTCGGATAAATCTGGTAAATCTCGATCTGATCCGGGAACAGGGTCAGCACGAAGCCGGGGAACATTCCCCAGTAGACCCACAGATGTTGATGCGACTCGGGCAGGTAACTTTCTGCGGGTAAAGTCTCCACGTAATCTCGATTACGTTCCAGCTTGAGCTTGCGGTCCTTGAAACTGCCAAAAGCACGGGTCAGGCCGCCCGCCAGGGGTTGATCGGTGTAGGTTGCACCCACCAGGTCGAACAATTCAGGATGGCCAACGGGCACGTGGTAACCCTCGTTATCGATATCGAGCACTGCTTTCCAGTCGAGATCAAATCGATACTGGTAAGGCTCATCCAGTGGCTGCATGTCTTCGATCTGATACAGGCCGATTTCCTCGGCCGCCTCGGCAAACAACTCTGCAATCGAGGCGCCGTCACCACCGAAGCGAATGAAGATCATGCCGTGCCAGATCTCGCAATCCAGCGGTTTAAGTCCGAAATCCGATTTTTCGATCTCCGGGAAGGCGCTCGACTTCGGAATGTTTTTCAGGGAGCCGTCGAGGTTATACGACCAGCCATGGAAGGGGCAGATAAACGAATGACCACAATGACCCTTTTCTTCCGCGACCACGCGCGACGCGCGATGCCGGCACATGTTGTGAAAGGCACGAATCTCGCCCTGCTGATCACGTACTACCACGGCGCGCTCGTCGGCCATCTCGAAGCACTGATAATCTCCCGCTTTCGGCAGGTCGCAAACATGGGCCACGAACATCCAGTTACGCAAAAATAGCTGTTCCGTTTCCAGCTGCGTCAATTCATCGTTGTTGTAGGTCCATGCCGGCAAACCACGCCGGGTGGCCGGATCACGAAAAATCTTTTCTGCTGTTACAAACTTCATATTTGGTACCTTAAAAAATTAATCCAGAAAACAAGTCACCGTCATAGCGCCATCAGGCGGCTGGTGAGGGGTGATGATGTTCTTCTCCGACCGTGGACTTCTCGTTGGCGATATCTTCCATGGCCAGCAGTATGCCCTGGCGCAAAATAGACACCATTTCATCGATTTGTGGTTTGGTTATAGTCAGCGGTGGTGACAGCACGCACATGTTGATCAACGGGCGCACGATCAACCCCAGGGCCTGGCAATGCCGGTCGATTCGGCTACCAAGTTCGGCATCCATATCCAGATCACCGCCGCCCTGCTGCAGCTCACATTCGACGACGCCCATCAGGCCAAGACCACGCACATCGGTGACGATCGGAATATCGCGCAGCGCCTGCAACTGCTGCTGCATATAGGGCCCGGTTTCCTGCACCTGTTCAAACAGTTTTTCACGCTTCATGATCTCCAGGTTCTTGATACCGGCTGCCGCAGCAACCGGGTGCCCGGAGTAGGTAAAGCCGTTGGAGAATACCGCCGAATCACCACCGAGATCCTTGATTTCCTGGATCAGGCGGTCGGACACGAGGAAGGCGCCCATGGGCACGTAACCCGAAGTCAGACCCTTCGCCGTGGTAATAATGTCCGGCACGATACCGAAGACAGCTTCGGAGGCAAAGCAATGGCCCAGGCGCCCGAATGCAGTAACCACCTCGTCCGAAAGATAGAGCATGTCATTCTTACGGCACACTTTCAGGCAACGCTGGTGATAACCCTCGGGAGGGACAATCACACCACCTGAAGCCAGGATCGGCTCGGCGACGAAAACCGCACATTTATCGGCGCCGACTTCAGCGATCATATTCTCGAGATTGGCGACGCAGGCATCGAGAAAATCGGTATCCGACTGCCCCGCAGGCTTATACAGCGGATGCGGCGCCTCAATGTGATGCACCAGGCCTTCGACAACATCGAGATTGCTCTTGTCACGCTCCTTGCCGGAAACCGTACCGCTGAGAAAGGTGCTACCGTGGTAGCCGCGCTTTTGCGCAATGATGTGCTTCTTGGCACGCTTACCGCGCATGTTGTTATAGAACTGCACGAAACGCAGCGCCGAGTCGACGGCGGTCGATCCACCAGTGGTGAAAAAAACGTGATTCAAATCACCCGGCGACTCCTCGACAAGGTCGGCAGCAAACTGCGCGGCCGGACCGGTCGTCATTGACCAGGGCGAGACATAGGTCAAGGCCATGATCTGGTCATACACGGCCTGCGCCATTTCTTCGCGACCATGCCCGATATTCACACACCACATGCCGGCCGGCGCATCGAGCAGGCGGTTACCCTCACTGTCATAGACATACACACCCTCGCCTTTACTTAACAAGGTACGCTGGTTACCGCCCAGTTTTACGATGTCATCCCAGGGATGAATAAACAGGTTATCGCGCTGCTTCAGTTCGACTGAGGTGCTCATGATGATTCTCCTCTAAGGCCATGGGCTTGTTCAAAGATTCGGCCATTATATTTATATTTTACGATTTTGCAATATATTTCAATGATATAGGAATATCTATTGACTATGCATTCAGTAATTTGTAAGATCCAGCCAACATTGGTAACGGAATTAGCGTGTCCATACAGGTAACCACAAAGAACTTCGCGAGCCGCAACCGCAAGATTCAAAGCGAGTTTCGCAAGCGCCAGTTAATCGAAGCAACCATGGATTGCATCGACAAACTCGGGCTGTCGCAGACTACGCTGGCACGCATTGCCGAGCGTGTCGGCATATCGCAGGGTAATGTTGTTTTTCACTTCCACAGCAAGGAAGAACTGCTCGACCAGACACTGCGTCACCTTAGCAACGAGTACCGATCCAACTGGTTAGCTGCAATTTCTGCAGCGGCACCCGACGCCCATGCACAACTCCGGGCTTTGGTCGAGTCATCCTTTACCGCCAAAATCTGCAATCGCCGCAAGATCAGCGTCTGGTTCGCGTTCTGGGGAGAATCCCGCTCACGCCCCAAGTACATGCGCGTCTGTGGCGATAATGACGCGACTTTCTCTGACCAGGTAAAAACCCTCTGCAGGGCAATAGAGGCCGAATCGACGGCACGGTTACCCGCCGAAACCGCCGCGCTCAGCATCGAGGGCATGATCGACGGGCTGTGGCAGAACTTCCTGATCGGACCGCCAGGCTTCAAGCGCAGCCAGGCAATACAGGCCGTTTTTGACCTTCTGGATGCTATTTATCCGGATCTGCAAGCAGCCTCGTAACCGATGAACAGATCACTAACATACAAACAGGCCACCGTGCCCGCGCGCTGCGGAGGAAGATCACAATCACCCATCCACAGAGCAGGATCCAACAAAAAACAACAACGAAATCCATCTCTGCGCGCAATGCCTGCACTTAATGCGAACAACAGCACGGGGTATTACCCTAATGTTGCTCAAACTATTGATCTGAGGCGCAAATAATAGTTATGCTAGCGGCTCCATTTCGATATAAGCTGAATCGAACAATCCTGTTCAGCCAGAGTACAGATTAAGGTTGTAACAATTGATTCGGCATCCAAAACTGGCAATAGATTCCCGAGGAGGAATAATGAACAAAAACACTGCTTTTAAATCAACACTGGTCTGCCTGACGGCGGCTTCGCTATTTACGGTTGCAACCGTGGCGTTGGCAGCCGGCAAACTCAACGTCAGCAACTGGGCCGAGTACATGGCCGAAGACACAATCGATAATTTCGCCAAGGAATACGACGTCGAGGTGACCTTTACGCCTTACGACTCAGTCGAGGCAATTGACTCGAAGCTGCTCGCGGGTAGCTCGGGCTACGACGTGGTATCGCACGCAGCGTCGCAGATCGCGCGTCTGACGCAGGGCAACATCCTGCACAAAATCGACAAGACCAAGCTGCCGAACTTCAAGCACATGAGCCCCGACGTCATGGTGCAGATTGGCCAGAAATGGGACCCGGGCCACAACTACATGGTGCCTTACATGTGGGGTACTCACGGCGTTACCTTTAACCGCGAACTGGTACTGCAAACCTATCCGGATGCGCCGATCGGCTCGATCGATATGATCTTCGACCCCAAGCACATGAAAGAACTGGCCAAGTGTGGCGTGTCCTTCCTGGACTCACCGACGGACGTCATCCCGATGGCGCTGGCCTACCTCGGCCTGGAACCCGACTCGACCAACACCGCCGACTATAAGAAGGTCGAAGAACTGCTGCTGAAGGTGCGCCCTTACATCAAGACCTTTGACAACTATGCCTACCAGCGCATGCCGGAAAAGGAATTTTGCGTAGCGGTAACCTGGGGACCTGACGGCCTGCTGGCCATGTCCGGCGCCGAGGAAGCCAAGACCGGCGTGGTACTCGACTTCTTCCTGCCGGCACCCGCCCCTGCCAGGCCCAACTTCTGGGTAGACGCCTGGGTCATTCCGGCCGATGCCAAGAACCTCGAAAACGCTCACCTGTTCATGAACTACTTGATGCGTCCCGAGGTTGCCGCCAACGACAGTAACTACACCTGGTACGCTACCGCAAACAAGGATGCCATTCCAATGATCGACGAAGCCGTAACCAGTAGTACTGCCGCCTTCCCGACCGCGGGGCAGGTCGCGCAGATGTACACCCTGTCGCCGCTGCCTCCCAAGGTGGAGCGCGTCAGGACCCGGACCTGGACCAACTTCAAGGCCGGCAACTAGCAGCAGGGCCGGGATGAGCAATCATCCCGGCCTTTTTTCTGGCAGGGAGAAAACCATGTCACAACCGATGACCTATGCAGATCGTCCCTGGCTCGATCCCGAAGCCGAGCCTTTTATTAAAGTCCAGAGCGTCAGCAAACACTTCGGAGATTTTACTGCCGTCGACAGTGTCGACCTCGACATCTACAAGGGCGAACTGTTCTG
>Ga0075467_10003974_pt1 | contig 11127 bp, 12 predicted proteins | sample DEB08_DNA_9_FD_75067 | JGI IMG/M metagenome (GOLD analysis project Ga0075467, IMG submission 75067) | Aqueous microbial communities from the Delaware River and Bay under freshwater to marine salinity gradient to study organic matter... | ecosystem: Environmental > Aquatic > Marine > Coastal ...
AGCAAAACTCAGCGCAATTGCAAGGCAACTCAACGAACGTCCTCGCAAGACCTTGCAATATCAAACACCAGCAGAGAAGTTCGCCGAGTGTGTTGCGTCGACCGGTTGAAATCGCCGCCCAAACTACTGAATTACTGCCCCGCAGCGAATGTCAGCTATGCGCAATTTTAAAAACATCGAGCCCTGCATCGAGCGCAGCTTTTACACCTCCGGAGGAGTCCTCGAACATTACCGTTTCGGCCGCAGAAAATCCCAACCGTTCTTTCGCTCGCAAGAAAATGTCTGGTGCTGGTTTCGCAGCAACGTCGTCGGAGATAGAGACGATGCAATCAAAGTACTTTAGCAGGTCAGTTGCTCGCAGTGACGCTGTAGGAACCTCAAGCTCGGCATTGGTACCTACTGCCATTGGATGCGCCAATCCAAGCGCGCGCACCAGTTCAGCGGTCTCACTGATCGCGGTGACTGAAGAGCTTAAATCAATAAAATTCTTAATGCTCTCTCGGATCGCTAAAGTAACGTCTAACTCACCTGAGACATCGGCCGAAAAAGCCCTGAAGAGCGACTGCCGATCAAGGCCAGTCCGCGCGAAATACCAATCACGTGGCATATCCTGACCTTGCGCCCGTACGGCAGCTTGAAAGGATTGGAAGTGGGCTTCACTGCTTTCGACGAGGGTGCCGTCGCAGTCGAAAATAACAGCATGATATCCCCCCGCTATGACTTCTGAATACCAGTCCTTTGATGAAACAGAATGCTGCGTGCCCCGCGAATAAAAAACGCTATTCAAAGTCATGCGTGGACACACTCTAGGAAGGAGAGGTTCGGATCAGATTGGATGGGCACGTTGTCTCCTTGCTTCAACGGTTGATCAATGTTGCTGAAAACGAAGTGACGCTATCCTTAGCCGTGCCGCTGTAATCGACCATCTCGCGCTTGATAGGTCAAGCTATGCATGTGGTTTTTCGTTTGGCACCGCTCGGCGGCAACGTCAGGTTCAAGTGGGATGCTCGCGGGATCTGTTTATTGGAATTTTTCTAAGAAATAAGATACTATTCAAAGACTTGCTAGTTTTTGGTGATGTATAGGACATCGAGGCAAATCTTTTCGCTAGGTCAAATTGAAAAACCGACGCTATCATTGTTTTCTATTGTATTAAAAGGGGGGACCATCAAAATGACCAAATTCAATAAATTGGCTGGAGCATCAGCTCTTGCACTCTTTGCCGCAGCGGGCACCGCATCGGCCGCCGACCTGACACTCTATTGCTCCGCGCAGGAGGACTGGTGTCAATTGATGGCAAACAGTTTTGAGGACGCGACCGGTATCGACGTTGCTATGACGCGCAAGTCTTCGGGAGAGACGTTTGCGCAGATCAAAGCGGAAAGTTCCAATCCACGTGGCGATGTCTGGTGGGGAGGGACTGGTGACCCCCACTTGCAAGCAGCTGAGGAAGGTTTGACGACGGAATACATCTCTCCGATGCGTGATCAACTGCATCCTTGGGCAATCAGTCAGGCGGAAAGTGCCGACAACAGGACCATTGGGATATACTCTGGTGCACTGGGTTTCGGCTACAACACCGATCTATTGGCGGCCAATAATCTGCCAACACCCGCGTGCTGGGAGGATTTGCTTCGACCAGAATTCAAAGGCCACGTGCAGATGGCAAATCCAAATTCATCGGGCACTGCGTATACTACGCTTGCGACGATGGTCCAGCTCTTTGGCGAAGAAGGCGGGTTCGAGTTCATGGCTGGGCTGCATTCCAATATCAATCAGTATACTAAATCCGGCTCGGCCCCGATCAAAGCCGCAGGTCGTGGTGAGAATACAATCGGCATCGTGTTTATGCATGATGCAGTCGCGCAAGCCGTCAGCGGTTTCCCAATCAATGTCGTCGCACCATGCGAGGGCACAGGGTATGAAATCGGATCAATGTCGATCATTGATGGGGCACGGAATATGGAAAGCGCGCAAGCGTTTTATGACTGGGCGCTGAGTGCCGAAGCGCAAAACCTGGCGCTACAGGTCAATGCGTTTCAAGTGCCTTCAAATGTGAATGCTGAGACGTCTGAGAGTGCGCCAGACATGAGTACGATCACGTTGATCGACTATGACTTCCGCACCTATGGCTCGTCTGACACACGTCAGCGCCTGTTGAAGAGGTGGGATGACGAGGTTTCGGTCTTGCCGCAATAAACATGCGTCAGGCCACTTCTGATAAAGCAGCCAACCCGGTTCTGATCTTTTGGATCGTTGCTGGGTTGGTCGGTTTCTTTATCCTTCCCTGGTACGGGATCGAAGACTTTTTTCGCTTTGAGTGGCTTTTCGACGGCTATCCATTCGACAGTGACTATGCCCCGGGTATTTTCCTGATCGGACAGGGTGAAAAGCTATGGCTCGCGCCGCTGATCATACCGTTGCTTGCACCCTTGGCGATCCTGAAGAAACGTAAGACAGACCCGATATACGCCAAAGTGTTGATCATTGCCGGTGCGTTTGGCTTTGGTTGGTTAGTCTTGCAGGGCTTTGCCGTTGGCATTCGTGGGTGGAATTTCGGCTGGGTCGCAGCCTTGTTTGGTGATCTCGATGATCGCCAATTCGGCATGGGATATGGCGCTCTGATTTGCGCGTCGGCGTTTCTGTTTGTCTTTACCCAAGGGTTGGCAGCAAGAGGTGCCATCAACGGTGATGTCTTTGTTGTCAGTTCTATTGGTGGTGTTGTCGTGATTGTCACGGCTTTCGTGTTTTTCCCCATCGCCAAAATGCTGACGGCTGCGTTCATTACGCAAGACGGCGGTTATTCGGCCGTTGTTTTCTTTTCCAAATTTCTTGATGATAGGCTTTGGGGGCTTGGCTGCCTGACAGGCGGTCGTTGTGGTGTTGCATGGAATTCGTTATTCTTAGCAGTTTGCGTGGGCTTAATTACAACCGTTCTGGGTCTGATTTTTGCATTGGTCGTGACCCGATCGGGGTTCCGTTTCAAACGCGGGCTGCGTGCCCTGACGGTGTTGCCAATCATTACGCCACCCTTTGTAATTGGTTTAGCGTTGATCCTGTTGTTCGGCCTGTCAGGTACGGTTACCGTTTGGTTTTCTGAACTATTTGGCGTACAGCCAACCCGCTGGTTATATGGATTGCCGGGTGTCTTGATCGCGCAAACCCTTGCCTTCACACCAATCGCATTTCTTGTGCTGATTGGCGTGGTCGAGGGCGTCTCTCCTTCGATGGAAGAAGCGGCACAAACCTTACGCGCAAGCAAATGGCAAGTCTTCAGAACTGTGTCCCTGCCGTTGATGCGCCCAGGTCTGGCCAATGCATTTTTGCTGGGTTTCATCGAAAGCATGGCCGATTTTGGTAACCCGCTTGTGTTGGGTGGCAACTTCGACGTGCTGTCGACAGAAATCTTCTTTGCCATCGTTGGTGCGCAATATGACCAAGGCCAAGCAGCGGTGCTGGCGATGGTCTTACTATTCTTCACTCTTGGTGCGTTTTACGCACAGCGCCGTTGGTTGGGCAAAAAGAGCTACACAACCGTCTCAGGCAAAGGCGACAGCGGAGTACACCCGCATATGCCAACTGCTCTTTCGATCCCTGTACTGGCTATTGCTATGATCTGGGCCGCGTTCACAATCGTTGTCTATTTGATGATCTTTTATGGTTCGGTCGTCGAACTCTGGGGCGTCAACAACACCCTGACCTTTAAGCACTATGGCACGGCCTTTTCGCTTCGATTCGATGAAGAAGGCATCCGCTGGACCGGTGCGGCGTGGGATAGTTTCTGGACCACGCTCAAGATCGCAGCCATTGCAGCACCACTGACAGCCATCGTCGGCCTCGTTACGGCCTACTTACTGACGCGTCAGACATTTGCCGGCAAAAATGCTTTTGAGTTTGGGACAATGCTGTCGTTTGCTATTCCAGGCACGGTCATTGGCGTCAGCTACATTTTGGCGTTCAACGTGCCACCAATTGAGATCACCGGCACGGGTATCATCCTTGTTGTAAGCTTTATCTTCCGCAACATGCCCGTCGGTGTACGAGCAGGTATTGCCAGCATGTCGCAACTCGACAAATCGCTTGACGAAAGTTCGCTGACCCTTGGTGCGAATTCGTGGCAAACCTTCCGCAAAGTGATCTTGCCGCTGCTGCGCCCCGCTATATTGGCTGCGCTGGTCTACAGTTTCGTACGCGCAATGACCGCAATTTCTGCCGTTATCTTCTTGGTTTCTGCCGAATATAACATGGCGACCAGTTACATCATTGGACGGGTCGAGAATAACGACTACGGCCTTGCGATCGCCTATTCTACGACGTTGATCTTTGTCATGCTGTGCGTCGTTCTGGCGATGCAGTTAATCGTCGGCCGAACTAAAATCGGGCGGCGGATGACCGAGTCGCGAAGCAATGTTTAGGGGACAAAAGAGATGAGCATCAATGCAAAAGCTGCACCGGTTAGTTTCCGCAACGTCACCAAGGTGTATGGGAAGGATGTCGTCGCCGTTGACGACATCAATCTTGAAATCAAAGCGGGCAAATTGGTGACACTCCTAGGGCCGTCTGGGTGTGGTAAGACGACGACCTTGCGGATGATTGCAGGACTAGAGATTGCAACGAAAGGGACGATCTTTATCGGTGATCAAGACGTCACATTACTACCTGCAACGGATCGCGATGTGTCGATGGTGTTTCAATCCTACGCCCTGTTTCCACACATGAGTGTTATGGAAAATGTGTCTTACGGGCTGGGGTTTTCGGGTTTTGATAAAACCGAAACCCGCGACCGCGCCCAAGATGGGCTGGATTTGGTGGGGCTCAAGGGCTTCGGGGATCGTCTACCTTCAGAGCTTTCAGGCGGTCAACAACAGCGTGTTGCTGTGGCCCGCGCGCTTGTCTTAGAGCCGCAGGTGCTCTTATTTGACGAACCTCTGTCGAACCTTGATGCGAAACTGCGTCGTCAGGTCCGCGAGGATATCCGCGACATTCAGCAAAACCTTGGCCTGACTGTGGTCTACGTGACTCACGATCAAGAAGAGGCACTGGCCGTCTCAGATGAGATCGTCGTCATGCGAAACGCATCAATAGCGCAAGTCGGCCACCCACGCGAACTCTACGACGCTCCAGCGGACCGCTTTGTTGCCGACTTTATTGGCGAGGCTAATATCATTCCTTGCGAGATCACCGATGTTCAAGGCGACGTCGCACACATCCGCATGGGCGACCTGTTGCATCGCCTTCCGGCGCGGGGGCTGTCGCAAGGTCCTGCCACAATCGCAGTTCGCCCAACACGCTTTAAACTCGATGTATCAGAAGGGCTGTCAATGAATGTGTCGAAAGCCACCTACGTCGGTAGCCGGATGGAATACACCCTGGAAGCCAGCTTTGGCCAAGTGTTTGTTGTCAGCGAAGACGTCGATAACCCGCTGGCAGCGGGCACCGACGTTACGGTTGGATTGGACTCGGTCGGCCCGGTTCTTTTGCCAGAGCACTAGGTGTCAAACGCTGTGTCTGCGATGCGAACCAAATCGTCGAATATGCCCGCACTTCCTGCGACGACACGCCCACCTTTGGCAATCATCTGATCCGCAGATTGCTGTTCTACGCAACCACCAGCCTCGGCAACAATCAGTTGCCCGGCCAAACAATCCCACGCATTCATGTGTTCCTCAACGAAACCAATCAAACGCCCGGCGGCAGTGTAGGCCAGGGAAAGGGCACCAGAAGCGTTGCGGTGAAAAATGCCGTCTTGTTTCAAGATCATTGCGATCAGCTCGGTAGTGTTTGTTTTGTTGGCTCGGCTGCAATAACCAGTCCCAATACTGCCGCGATTCATGGCGGTGTCGGCTCGGCAGTTGAGTTCTAGACCGTTGAAAGTGGCGCCTTCACCCCGAACCGCCTGAAATATCTCATCGTGGATAGGGTCAAAGATCACACCAATCTGTGTTTGATCATCCTTTACGACAGCGAGCACAACACACCAAGCAGGAATGGCATTGACGAAATTCGTCGTGCCGTCGATCGGATCTATCACCCAATTATAGCCAGAATTGCTTGGCTTTGGCGCATGTTCCTCACCGATGATGCCATCTTCGGGGTAGGTTTTTTCTATGAGTTCCCGAATGCGCAACTCGACATTCTGATCAGCTTCCGAGACAAAGTCCTGCAAACCTTTGTCGACGATATCCAGGCTGCCGACACGCCGAAAGTAGTCTAGAGCCAACGCTCCGCCGATCTTTGCTATCTCAGTCGCATTCTGTGATCTGGTTTTCAATTTGCATTCCTTTTTGTTATCTTGGAGAGCCCTCAGGTTTCTGAGTTCTGGTAGCTTCCTCCATGGGGTGCCATCCAAAAGTGGGTCTGTCTTGCAGACTACTGAACTCAAAAAAGCATCCACCACCACCCAGGCTTTGCTCAAACTTTCGATCAATTACTAAACCGGATAGGTGGCAGAATAACAGACTTCCAACCGCACTATGTCCGACAGCCAACACATCTTCACCCTTATGATGAGTTAAGCAGGTGCGAACTTCATCTTCAATTCTTTACTGCACTGCCGCCGCAGTTTCCTAGCCGCTGACACAACCATCAGGGTAGGCAAAGAACTTATCTGCAACGGCTTCAAACTCTTTAGGTGGCAAGAAGCCAGTCGAACTGCGGTTATTTTCGTGTATTATCTCACGCATTACCATGCGACAGCCAACGGCCCTCGCCAAAAGCCGAACCGTTTCGTTCGCCTTGGTTTCGGCACTGCTGATGACGACGGTGGTCCCATCCAAAGTATTTGTGTTTGCAAGTGAGACCACGCGGCGGTGCCCTAAATCGCTCTGCGCCCAATCCATAATTCCCTTGGCAGGGTCAACTAGGATTTGCAAATGCGTAAGATACGGAATTCTCTGATGCATGTTTACTTGTCTTACGAACCGCGATGTCATCAATGACATAAAAGTCTATCGGACGGCCGTTTGTATTGCTCAGGCACTCGTGCTCTCGAAAGCGGTCATTGGAACGGTTGAGGCCAAGGACCGCAAAGTCCGCTTAGTGAAGCTCTGTTGGTGCGCAGCGAAGGTCCGGTTCGAGCTCAATTGATCGAAATTTTGCAGTGCAGCGGATGACTGCTATCACGAGAAAGACACGAATAAAGACAGACACTGTTGCAGGCTGGTTTTGCTGAAGGCTACATCATCAGGGCCTTGTTCACCTTTGCGGCTTTGCCTTCGTACTGGGCAACATCGACCCCTTGTTCAGACAGTGCCTCGGAAAGTTCAGTCTCGCTCAGCGCCTCGATTGCCTGTTCGGTCATCTTCATGAAATTGATCTTTCGCTTGTGCGGCGGGTTCGTTTCGCCGAAATAGCTGCGGTTTTCAAACGCAAAATCATTGGCGTATTTGCTCATGAAGAACGATAGAAACGAATTGATGCTTGTCCGGATGCGCGGGTCATCCGCCATAAGGTGCGATGATGCATCTAGCGTCTCCAGCATGAGCTTGGACCATAGTTCGGCCCCCTTATCGTTCATCAACTGCATTGCGTTGTGCGTGTGATGAAAGTTCAGCCTATATTCCGCACCATGGTAGTATGGCCCGCCGCCCATTACATCAATCCACATCGAAGCTTGTGTGTTGATATGATGGGTGATGCCACCGACCCGCTCGAAAACGGACCTGAACCAATCGTCCTGTTCAAACACACGTTGATAAAAGCTCTGCACGATCCCGACGATAGGGTCCTGACCAAGCGCAGAGTACAATTGCCAGAACTGGATCGTCTTTGAGACATCACTGGGTGCCGTCAGCGACAGAATGTCAGCCATACGATGGGCATCTGTTGGCAATAATTCCTTGGCCATCGCAGCCTGGATGTAATCCCGCTGGATCTTTTCGGTCATATACCCGGGTCGCGTCGGGAACTTTGGAAGGTCAACGTGTGCCATGATGATTTTTCGTGTGATTTCTCACCCTTTTTGATTTTGGATTGGAATGGTCCCAAGCCAATCTTGGTTCGGAACCGATGATCTATGAAGGGTACCCACGACATTCAACCCTCATGACAATTGACGGCATAGTGTATTCAAACGGGTGATCCGTCTTTGATGAGTTTATTTTTGAAGAAGTGGGCTAACTAAAGTTCCCGTGAGTTCGCGCGTAGAGCTCGATCTTGGCGGACTAACATTGTGTTCCGAAATGCTGCGTGCAGATTTTCCGAAGCTGATATTATCTGCACGGCGGAACAGGAAGAAGGTAGCACTATGTCCGAGCTCCGTTCGCGAACAAAGAGCGTTGCTTTTTGTTCATGTAAGTCCACGCAATAAAACGACTGGTTTTCTGCCCCTGCGCCATTTCGACGACTTTATAGTCAGTTGCACCAGCCTTTCCTAAAATTCGGTGGAGAGGTTGGAGGTTGTCTTTTTTTGACACCAACGACGTAAACCAAAGGCACTGATCCGCGAACTCTATGCTCTGTTCAACCATGCGGGCGATGAATTTTATCTCTCCGCCTGGGCACCAAAGCTCAGCATGTTGACCGCCAAAGTTCAGCTGTTTTGATCGCCCTTTGCCTAGGTTCGCCCACTTGCGTTGCGTGCCTTTTGTCGCCTGTTCCTTGGACGCATGAAAAGGCGGGTTGCACATGGTGACGTGAAAAGCATCGTTGGATTGGATAACACCGCGAAAGATATTCTCAGGTCTATCTTGTCGCCTGAGGGCGATGTTCAGATTGTTGAAATCACATATCTTCTGTGCCGACTTTAACGCGGTATCGTCGATATCAGTTCCAGTGAAGTGCCAGCCGTATTCGCTCTGACCAATGATGGGATAAACCAAGTTCGCACCAGTTCCGATGTCTAGCGCTCTGATATCGCTCCCGCGTGGGATTTCTTGATTATTGCTGCCAGCCAGCAGGTCTGCCAGATAATGGACATAGTCGACACGGCCAGGCATTGGTGGGCACAGGTAACCCTCTGGAATATCCCAGAATTCGATGTCGTAGTGCGTCTTCAGCAACGCCCGGTTAAGCATTCTGACGGCCAGCACATTCTGAAAATCAATCGTTGTCTGACCGACTGGATTGCTGATCGTGAAAGCGTCAAGCTCAGGTGTATCAGACACCAAGCGCACAAAATCATAGCCTTCGGAGTGTTTATTTCGAGGATGCAGCTTTTGTTTGGTGGCCATGATGACGCCTTCACTAGAGATTGGTGGACGTTCCGCGCCAGTCGATGAGCGCGTTCTAAGCCCTTATAAAAAGATAGTAAAATTGGCAGCGTGGCACACTTTCTGCCGACGTCCGATAGGCTGCGTTCGCCAATCACGGCCCAAAGGGCAAGTCGAACCAACCATTCGTACATCATAGAATTTTATCATCTAGAACGTCCCTAGTGAAACTGAATTTGATCTTCCCTCTGATGCACTAAAGGCCTCTTTGCGTAGATCCGCAAACCATGGCAGAGTTGTGCGCACTGCAATTTAATAAAGGCCTATGATGTCTGATGCACCGCTCAAAGGCTGGAACCACGTTCCCGACGTACCCCTGCAAGTTTCGCCATTCTTCAAATGGCCACCGCGCCCTATGCGCATGCTGTCATGGGTGTGGAATTCATGGTTCTTCATTACTGAACGACTGATCATCGTCGCGATTGCCTTCATCTCTTTCTATTGGTTTCAACCGCCACTCGAAGAAACACGCACGCTGGCCATTGGCTGGATTGCCGAAGTGTTTGTTCGCAACGCGATGCTGATGACTGTCGTGGCTGGCGGGTTGCACCTGTATTTCTACACTTTCACCAAACAAGGGCAGGAACTGAAATACGACGCGCGTCCTCCTATGAAGAACGGGCGCCAATTCACATTAGGCGGACAGATCCGGGACAACATGTTTTGGACGATTGCTAGCGGTGTGACAGTCTGGACTGGCTATGAGGTGCTGATGTTCTGGTCCTTGGCCAATGGCTATGTCCCGTTGCTGACATGGACTGCACATCCGATCTGGTTCATCGCACTTTTTTGCTAATTCCGGTCTGGGAAAGCTTTTACTTCTACTGGATCCATCGCTTCCTACACATTCCGTTCTTTTACAAACACGTCCATGCCTTGCATCATCGCAATATCAACGTCGGGCCGTGGTCCGGCATGGCGATGCATCCACTAGAGCATTTGATCTTCCTCGGATCAGTTCTGGTCCACTTTGTCGTGGCGGCCCATCCGGTCCATATTCTGTTTCACCTGCAATACTACTGCTTGACTGCAGCAACGACACACACGGGCTTTGAAGGGATGGTTGTCAAAGACAAGAACCGCCTGAAGCTGGGCACCTTCCACCACCAGATGCACCACCGTTATTTCGAATGTAACTATGGCTCGTTAGAGCTTCCGTGGGACAAATGGTTCGGATCGTTCCATGATGGTACCGCTGAATCTGACTCCAAGATCCGTGAACGCCGCAAGAAATTTGCAAATGGGACGCGCTGATTTCTACGGCTAAGTTTCAATCCCGTGACGGACGCAGCGCAGCGTCGTATCGTGTTGCAATGAGAATGGCGTCGACCCGGCACATAACGGACCTTCGTGATTTCCGCAGGTACCGGCTGGTTTGAGCCCTTTTTACCTGATGCTGCGCTACAGCTGAACGGCAGCTTTCGCGCTCAAACCTAACGCTTCCGCAACACGCTTAAGCATCCCGATTGCGTTTTCGGATGCAGCATCACGAGCAACTTTTTTGGACTTTGACGCAGCGGCATGTGCGATGCTCAGAATCTTACTTCCTTGGCCCGAAAAGATTGTTCGCCGGATACTTACATGTTCCGCATCGGGCAAACTCTCAATATCGCGCCTAAAGAAGAGGCTCCCAACGTAACAAGACGATAGGAGCCTCAGAGACTGCGGCCTCATCTGGGATAAGGACAATTTTTTAGGCTGTAACACCGGTATGGGTGTGGTGAGCTGGACCTCCCAGGTTTTAATCGGTGGTTAGATTGTCACGCCCCCTAGCGCCTTGATCATTTTAGAACCGGTAAGTGTAACCAAGACTGACAGTCATGATTTCATTGCTGATCTTCATTGGGTCTCCGCCATCGAGCTGCTCATATGTGTCGCTGCCAAAATCGTAAAAGAGAGCTTCGAGTTTTAGTCCTGA
>Ga0075467_10003976_pt1 | contig 11125 bp, 13 predicted proteins | sample DEB08_DNA_9_FD_75067 | JGI IMG/M metagenome (GOLD analysis project Ga0075467, IMG submission 75067) | Aqueous microbial communities from the Delaware River and Bay under freshwater to marine salinity gradient to study organic matter... | ecosystem: Environmental > Aquatic > Marine > Coastal ...
AAAAAGTTAAACTTCATCGTTCTCTGTGCCTTAGTGCTGATTTCCTTGATCTTTACGGTGGACTACGATTTTACTGGCGCAGAAAACATCGACAAAGGCGATACCGCTTGGATGTTAGTTTCCAGTGCTTTTGTCTTATTAATGACGCCTGGTTTAGCTTTCTTCTACGGAGGCATGGTCAACAAACGCAATATTATTTCTACTATGCTCCAAAGTTTCGTGGCTTTAGGCGTAGTAAGTATCCTGTGGGTGATTGTGGGATTTAGTCTTTGCTTCGGCGATAGTATTGGAGGTATTATTGGCAATCCGCTTACCTATTTTAACTTTAAGGGAGTAGGCTTAGGACCCAATCCCGACTTTAGCGAAACCATACCCTTTTTACTTTTCGCTTTATTTCAGTTGAAATTTGCCATTATCACCCCAGCGTTAATTACCGGCTCATTTGCAGAGCGCATACGTTTTCGCTCCTACATATTATTCATTGTTCTTTTTAGCTTGTTCATTTATGCGCCGCTAGCGCACATGACCTGGCATCCTGAAGGTCTTTTTCGCAATTGGGGTGTCTTAGATTTTGCCGGTGGAACAGTGGTGCACATGTCGGCAGGTTTTGCCGCTTTGGCGGGGGCTATTTATTTAGGAAAGCGCAAAGTAAAGCAGCATGAGCCTGCCAATATTCCCTTTATAATTTTAGGAACGGGTTTACTATGGTTTGGGTGGTTTGGCTTTAATGCAGGTTCCTCTTTAGGCGCTAATGCAGATGCGGTAGCGGCCTTTGCCAATACTAATCTTGCTTCAGCAGCGGGTATGATTACCTGGATTTTTTACGATCGTTTTCAAAATAGAAAAATGTCGGCCTTAGGCGCTTGCATTGGAGCCATAGTGGGTTTAGTAGCTATTACACCCGCAGCTGGATTTGTAACGATGTCGCAGTCGATCTTTATTGGTTTCATTGCTGCTTTAGCCAGTAATTATGCGATTCGTTTTAAAAACAGACGAGAGATCGACGATACCCTCGATGTATTTCCTAGTCATGGAATTGGTGGTATTATCGGTATGCTTTTAACGGCGGTTTTCGCCAAGGAGGTAGGGCTCTATTACGGTGAAACAGAAACTTTCCTCTATCACTTGCTCGCCTTAGTAATTACGGCTGTTTTCACCTTCGGTGGTAGCTGGTTACTGTATAAATTAGTAGATGCCATGATTACTCTGCGTGTTAGTCCAGAGCAAGAAGAACGTGGTTTAGATGATAGTCAGCACGGTGAGTATTTGCAGGATTAGCTTTTATTGGAAAAAACGTGTAAGCCTTTTCTAAAAAGCAGTATTTGGTGCCTTAGTCCTTCGCAATAGCCCGCTGTAGCTTCAGCTCTTCGACTTAAGACCAGAGGTCGAATTTTACATTGAACTCAGGTTTTAAAGTTATATTTGGGTTTAATTATTTTTTATGTTAAACCCTGCTACAGGTGCTCCTTATGAGTCATGGCAAGAGCTTTTCGCGAGTAGCGATTATATTCTGGTGCTAATAATGTTTTCAGCAGCAGCCGTGTTATTAGTCATGCCTATTTTTTATGGAATTAAAAGCTACAAACGTTTTTACCCTAGGGCTTTAAGGCCAGAATATATGTTATATGTGGGGCAAATGTCTTATTATCAGAGACTAAGTCCCCTTGAGCAAAAGCGCTTTGCCATTCGTTGTCAAATCTTTATTAACACAAAAACTTTCATTCCCCGTGGGGGTAAAGGCTTTGTTTTAGTGCCCGAAATGATTGCTAAAATTGCGGCATCGGCGGTGGAAATTAGTTTCGGTTTCCCTAAGATGGGTTTTGAACACTTTAGTCGTATTTTAATTTACCCGACCGATTATTACAGCAGAATTACCAGGCAATACCATAAGGGAGAAGTGAATGTGCGCGGAATGATTGTTCTGTCTTGGTCTTCTTTTCAGGATGGCTATGCCAAAGACGATGATGGTATAAACTTGGCGATTCATGAAATGGCGCATGCCTTGAAATTGGAGAATCGCATTGAAAATGGCGATTATCAGTTTTTAAACGCACAGTTAATGAAAGCCTTGCGAGACGAGTTTCAAAGATTAAGTACTCTACAATCTCCTGCAGAATCGACCTTGATTAGAGCTTACGCTTTGACTAATATCCATGAGTTTTTTGCGGTGCTTTGCGAGAATTTCTTCGAAAGGCCTAGTGCTTTGCAGCATGAGCAACCTCAATTATACTCTATTATTAGTAGATTATTAATGCAAAACCCACTGGCTCAAAATGAAATGAGCATAGCTCCTTCTAATTCGTATGCAATGAGCGACTTTAGCGGACCGATTAAACGAAATTAAATGGATTTACAGAAAATAGCCAAGCGAGCCCAAACGAGTAAGCCTTACTTATTTATGCTTAACTTTTTCCTCAGCCGCTTTGTACCTTTCAACAAAGCGCATCGCTTTAAGGTAGAGTCCATTGGCGATCATCATCTATGGGTAAAGGCGCCTTATCGTAAAAGTAATTTCAATCATCTAAAAGGCATTCACGCTTGCGCTCAGGCCACCATCGCCGAAATCAGCTCGGGATTATTGTTAATATCTCTTCTTAACCCTAAAAACTATCGCTTAATTTTGCAAAAGCTAGAATTAGAATATCTCTATCAGGCGAAGACCGATATCATTGCTAAATTTGAAATTGAAGCGGATTGGCTGGAAGAGCAAGTGATTCAACCTTTAAGCAAAAGTGATAAATTGTTTGTTGATTGTGCTATTTCCCTTTTTGACTTAAACGGCCATAAAGTAGCGCAGGCACAGGCGCGGTGGCAAATTAAGAACTGGCAGGCGGTAAAGACAGCCATAAACTAAATGTTGATAAAGTAAAGACATAGTTTTTCAAAGACAGAATAATAAGGTGAGGATGGAACTGAAATTTGAACAAGATGGGTTCTTTGAAGCGCTCAAATTACTTGATAATGAAGATTTTGATAAAATAGGTTTTGGTATAAATAAGATGTATCGTAGGCGAATTATTAAAGTCTACAATATTTAAGCTCAACCTTAGCGGTTAATATTTCTAAAGAAGTTTATGGATCCGAACTTTTTCCTTCAGGTGGCACCGTGCACTAATAATTTTATGCTAGTTGAAAAGTATCAAATTTTCAAGGGTTCCATAGATAAAACTCTTTATTATATTTTGACCTATCGTTTTAAAAAACAAATCATTCACTATCAGTATTTTATAAAAAAAAAGAAAAAAGAAAATCAGTACTTAATCTTGCGTCATAAGCCACGATACAGAATGAGAGCACCGCTTACTGCCGCGGCCTTATTAATTGAGTTGAAATTATTGGGTTAATTGGTTAGCATTGAAAGCTTGTCAACCAACAACGACAATCAAGATATGGTGAGTCTCGGTACTTTAAGCGCTTGGCGCGGAAGGGAAATGTTTGCTCAGCTTTTTAGTATTCTAGCGATACAGGCCATGGTTTTAAGCGAGGCGATAGATCAAAGGCAAGCCCATAAGCAAAGAAAGCTTTCGCTTATTAGCAGTGAGTCTTACAAAGAAATTAGATCAATCTTCCCTCCCCTTAAAAAAGACCGAGCCCTTACCAAGGAAAATTAGTGCTTTAGCTCAGTTTTTTAGTCAATTTTAACACCATAATCATATGCCTATAACCAAGTCATCACGCGCTTTACTTAACCTACATAGTAGTGCTTTACTCTTTGGTATGGCGGGTTTATTTGCTTCTTGGTTGGCCTTAAACCCACTTTTGATTGTGCTAGGCAGAGTGTTTTTCGCGAGTATTACTTTAGCGATCATTTTAAAATTTAAGAAGCAAGCTATTCGCCTTCAAAGTTACAGCGATATGTTACGCTTTGTGGCCTTGGGTTTTTTACTCGCTTTTCATTGGACCACTTTTTTTCATTCTATCCAGTTAAGTACTTTGGCCATTGCATTATTTAGCTTTTCTACTTTTCCGCTTTTCACTTTTCTACTCGAAGCCTTAATTCTTAAAGTCCCTTTGGGCTGGTCTAATTTTGTATTAGTATTAATCAGTCTTTGCGGACTGTATTTAGTGGTGCCTATTATCAGTTGGTCAGAGTCTCCCAATGAATTAGGTGGCCTATTTTGGGGATTGGCATCTGCCTTGAGCTTTGCCTTATTAGCGATAGCAAATCGCGCCTTAAGTGGACAATATAGTGCTTGGCAGATTAGCTTTCATCAAGATCTTTGGGCTGCAATGTTTTTGGTGCCGGTGCTTTTTTTCCTCGACTTCCAGTGGAGTGCAGAAAATATCGCTTTGCTAATTTTATTAGGCACCGTCTTCACGGCTTTGGCTCATGGCCTATACATCTCTAGCTTAAAAGAAATTAGTGCCACCACCGCCAGTTTGGTTATTGCCCTAGAACCCGTTTACGGAGTAATGGCCGCTTTAATTTTATTTAATGAAGTACCTAGCATTAGAACAATTAGTGGCGGATTATTAATATTAAGCGCTAGCCTTTATGTAAGCTTAATTGGCAGAAAACCATTAAAGACTAAACCAACACTATGATTGCAGTAGCTTTTCTTTTCGTGACTTTGGGCGCTCTCATTAAATACGGTAAAATGTATTTCCTTATTTCGGGCTATAATACCATGAGTGCTTTAGAAAAGGCCAAGTATGATATAAAGGGTATTGCCAATTTATTTTGGCAGGCCATGCTAGGTATGGCGCTCATAATAGCTTTAGGCACATTGCTGAAGTTTTTATTCGGAGAGGAAAAGCTCGAGATGTATGCCCTCATCCTAGCCGTAGTTCTTGGTGTACCTTATTTGTTGGTAATGTCTAATTCTAAAAGGTTTAAGCATCCGCAAGAAGGGCTATCAAAAAAGAAGGATCCAGAAAATTAGAAAAATTCGATTTTATCATATTCACTTTACTTTCCATATGACCTGAGTGCGATTTGAATATAGGCTAAAGATCTATTACAAGTTTTTCTCTACTAAAAGTGGAAATTCTTCATCGATCTTATTTGCTTCGATCTGCTTCAACGGTACCTCTCAGATGTGTCTTACCTTTTTATTGAAAAACTGAGTCTATAATGTTATATCAAACTAAGGTTCTTAAGCAAGATTTAAGATGAGTCTCGCTTAAAAAGCACGACCTTGCCTAAGAATTGTAAGATATTGAATTACCGAAAATTCCTTTTTGCCAAGGCACTAAAAATCAAGCTGCATTAGAATGAAACCAAAAGACACAGAGGACGACTATTTAGATAATCATTTTATTAAGCGGAGTAATTGGCTAAGGGCAGCAGTTCTTGGCGCCAACGATGGTATTTTATCTACCGCATGCTTGGCAATTGGAGTAGCGGCCGCCAGTGATTTAAGAACGCCCATTGTACTGGCTACTTTGGCGGGCTTAACGGCCGGGGCTTTATCTATGGCAGCGGGGGAGTACGTTTCCGTAAGTTCTCAGACTGATGTAGAAAAAGCCGACATAAAAAGAGAGGCTAAAGAGATAGAAGAAATGCCCGAAATTGAAATGCATCGTTTGGCTAAAATCTATGAGAAGAGAGGTTTAAAAAAGGAAACCGCTTTAATTGTTGCCAGAGAGCTTTCGGAAGTAGATCCCTTAGCCGCTCATATTAGAGATGAATTGGGGATTAATGAAATTACGAAAGCTAATCCAATGGAAGCAGCTTTCACTTCGGGTGCGGCCTTTACCGTAGGGGGATTAGTTCCACTTATAGTTACGATTTTTTTTCCGCTAAAAGGTGTAGAGTACTCGCTGTATGGTTTTGCTCTTTTCTTCCTCATCATTTTAGGAGCGTGGGCAGCAGAGGCGGGTGGTTCAAGTTGGACTAAGGCTATACTAAGAATTTCTTTTTGGGGCACAGTAGCCATGGGCTTAACGGCCGCAGTAGGATATCTTTTTGGAGTGAACATTAATTAAAAATAGCATATCATGAACGGAGCACATTTACATTTAGTAGTAAACCATTTACCGATTATCATACCGATAATTGCATTTATCTTAATGCTCGGTGGTTTTGCAATGAAGTCGGAAATCCTTAAAAGAGCGGCCTATGGTCTTTTTGTTTTAGGGGCAATATCGGCTATACTGGCCTTTGCAACAGGCGAGGAGGCCGAGGAAGTAGTGGAGCATATTGCGGGAGTGGATGAAAGCCTCATTAAAGCTCACGAAGAAAAAGCAGAAACTCTTGCCGTATTAATTTACATCCTTGGGGGTATTTCCTTAATTGGAATGTGGGCCAGTTGGAAAAGAGCTTCTTTCTCCAAATTGGTATCAATTATAGCCATCGTTTTTTCTTTAGTAGTTTTCGTTTTTGCCCAACAAACCGGCACTAGTGGCGGAGAAATTAGACATACAGAAATTCGCGGGGATGCACCAAGTAATGCAACATTCCTCAATAGGGGTGAAAGCGAAGAAGATGATGACTAAAGTTTAAACTAAACTTATGATTAAAACGGAAGGACGAGGATTCTGGGAGCTCATAAAAATCTCCCTTCCTTTTTTTGTTTTGAGTACGGGCTATGCTGTACTCGTGTTATTACTGGAAGAAAAGTTTGGCGACCATATTTTTTTGAAGTCGAGCCAAATAGGTTCTGTTTTTGGGTTGGCGGTAGCTTTTTTTCTAGGCTTTCGCATGAATTCAGCTTATGATAGGTGGTGGGAAGCGCGGAAAATATTTGGCGAGTTGACTAATAATGCCCGCAGCTTTTCAGCGAAAATTTATACCTATGTTCTTTCGCCGAACCAATTGGTACTAGTCCAAGAGAAGGAGGCTAAAAAGGCGGCGAGCGATTTGATTGATTTAACCTGTGCATACATTAATCAGTTTAAAAGTGAAATCAAGGATGTTCCACATCCAATTAGCAACGCACCAACTGAGCAGCTTTTTAAGGATTATAATGTGGATGAACGTAATAAGGTAAGTAATGAGGTTTTAATTGCCTCGGCCACTAAAATCGAGGCACTATTTGCCGCTAAGGCCACCATTGAAAAAAGCGATTTGATGCAGCACATAAATCGGTTCTACGAGATACAAGGCAAAGCGGAACGAATCAAAAACACACCATTTTTAAAGATATATAGCGCCTTTACCAAGGCCACCGTTATTTTATATGTGTTGATGATACCCTTTATAATTGGAGATATTGATATTGGGGGCGAAGAGAGCTATTTAGAATACTTATCGATTCCTTTATTTGCCCTAGTGAGCACACTCTTTTTAACCATAAACAAATTGGCAAATTTACATGGCGCCCCCCTAGAAACCGATAAAACCTCGGTGCCTATTGATCAAATTTGTGAAAGAATAATTGGCAATTGCCAAGAGTTGAAAATCAAAATTAGATCTTTAAAATAATTGCATCTTTTCTTTAACCCCGCTGGAAAAGAAAAAGGATCTTATATTTTCATTGGAAACTTAAATTAGTCCCTACCTAAAAAAGGGCCTTCTGCGCTTTAATGCATCACTGTAGCCTGCTATCGCTTCTTTGCTACGGCTCGAAACCCACTATTTAGAAGGAATTTGAAAACCAAATTTACTTTGAGCTCACTTTAACTTAGATTCGCATTCAGATTAAACCTATTTAGCACTTATTTTTTAGCTCCAAATTAAAAAGATTGGAGCTTTTTTATATTAGAAAATGAAAGAATGAAACCTAATTAAAATCTAGGGTATCCGCATCAATCATATCTACCCAGCGCTTCATTTTCTTCTGAATTACCGTAAAGTGATGATTATCTTCTTCGGTCACAAAGGTTATAGCGTCGCCGGGGTTTTCCGCCCGACCCGTTCTACCGATACGGTGAATAAAATCTTTAGGCGAGCGGGGCAATTCGTAATTAACCACATGCGGTAAAAAGGCAATGTCAATTCCGCGAGATAACAGATCTGTGGCAACAAGTACCCTTAAATTACCGGCAATAAAATTAGCTAAAGAGTCGCTTCGGCTGCCCTGGCTTTTTTTACTGTGAATGGCTTTGGCCTTGATATTATGCTTCATTAATTTATCCGCAACTAAATCGGCTTGGTATACCGAAGAAGTAAAAACCAAGACCTGCTGCCAGTCATTACTCTCAATAAGGTGACGTAGCAAAGGCCCCTTCTGTTCCGCTTTTAGGTAATAGCCCGTTTGCTTAATAAGCTCAATAGTATCTTTCGGCGCTTCCACCTGCAAGAGGGTCGGGTCTTTTAATAAAATACTTTCTATCGCTTGCACTTCCGGACTTAAGGTGGCGGAAAATAATAGATTTTGACGTTGACTAGGAAGCAAGGCGAAAATCCGATCCATTTCCTTCTTAAAACCTAGGTTAAGCATTTTATCCGCTTCATCGAGCACCAAAGTGCTCAGGTCCTCGAAGTGCATGGCATTCGACTCTACGAGCTCCAGTAAACGCCCTGGTGTGGCCACCAAAACATTCACGTGCTGCATGGCAATCATCTGCGGGTTAATAGAAACACCCCCATAAACCGCCATAGATTTTAAAGGAAAGGGCAAGTTTTGCGCAAAGGCCCGAAATACCACTTCCACCTGACTCGCTAATTCACGTGTGGGAACAAGCACTAAAACATTAATATGTCGATTCTTGGTTTTAGTTTTTCCTTGCAAATTCTGAATGATCGGCAGGGCATAGGCGGCCGTTTTCCCCGAGCCAGTAGGCGCCAAACCCAATACATCTTTACCTTGTAAAATAACGGGTATTGCCATCTCCTGTATAGGGGTGGGACTTTTGTAATCCAGTTTTTTTATCGAATCTAATAAGTAGGGCGCTAAGCCTAATGCTTCAAAGTGCATATGAATATTTGTTTTCGCCCGCGAAGGTAGCTTTTAAGCTTAGTAGAATTAGTAAATGTGCGCAGAGATGTCTCGCTTTTGCCTTGAGTTTTAATTTTTTGGGCCTTCCCCTGCGGGTCGCGCTTTACGTTCCAAGTCCTCGGCCCAAGGGCCTGTGGGCTTTCCACTGCAATCGCTAAGGCGGGGCTGAGGTTTAGAAATAGTAGACCCTATTTTAAATGAAAATGTTTAGTTTTAGGGAATCACTTTGGAAGGGATTGAATATATCCTTACGTTAGCATTCATTGTAAAAGTAGAATTGTTATCTTTACACAAAAAATAAAACTTAACAGATGAAAAAATTATTTTGCCTATTAATTGTTACATCCCTATTTGTTTCTTGCTCTGAATCTTCGTCAGAAAATGTCAATACAAAAAAAGAAATTATTGAAAATGGCGACCCATTAAGCGGAATTTTCACCTCATATGACGCTAAAGCTGAAACCTTATTCAAGAATATGAATCTCTTTGCAAAAGCAGATTTTTCTTATGTGAAGCAACTGTTAGGAGAGGGCTTTACATTACAAACAGCAGGAGACACCGCTACTGTTGCATCAGGCGGAGCTGAGGCAATTACCTATTGGAATAATATTCATAGTATTTATGAAGACATCACCTTTTCGGAAGGTAGACTTCAAACGTTTGAATTAAATAATGGCGAAGTGTGGTCCGCTTACTTTGGTGAGCTTTACGCAGTGGGCAAATTTTCAAAAGAGAACTACGCCATTCCATTGCATGTTTGGATCCAATGGGAGAACGATAAAATTATTCGTCAAGTTGACATGTTAGACTCAAAGTTTATTACGGCAGAAATAACGGCAAGCGAAGCATCTAACAATAATAAATAAGGGCTGGTTTAGTCCCGTCTTAAGTCATCAAAAGCCTTCTTTTTAGAGGTTTTTTTTTGATTTAAATAAATAGCACATTAAAAATATTTAGGATAATGCCTATCAATAAGAGTTAAATGAAAGTTCAGGAGTGTATTTTATTAAAATAAACTCTAATGGAAACAGTGCTTATTACAAGGTGATCAAAGAATAAAACGAAATGCTAACAATGTATAAACCCCATTAAAAGGGGATTTATACTAATCATTAGCTACAATTAAAACCAACTATTATGAAAAACTCAATTAAACTATTAATTCTACTGTTAACCACTTCAATATGCGGAATAGCTAATGCTCAAGTCCAAATGAACTTTGAATTTGACACTCCTTATGGAAATAATGAAACTGTAGGTAAATATGCTGAAATAAATGGTGCTAAAATCTACTATGAAGAATACGGAAAAGGTGAGCCTTTATTACTAATTCACGGTAATGGAGGTGATATTAAATCAATGGGAAACCAGATTGATTATTTCAAAACTAAATATAGAGTTATAATTGCTGATAATAGAGGACAAGGTAAATCTGAGTTAAAAACAGATTCTCTTACATATTCTCAAATAACAAAAGATTGGGATGGGTTAGTTGATTTCTTAAAATTAGATTCCATTAATATTATTGGGTGGAGCGATGGTGGTATTGTTGGATTAAAAATGGCTATTTCAGGTAAATCAAAAATAAATAAACTTGTAGCAATGGGAGCTAATTTACGACCTGACTCAACAGCCCTTAACTATTGGGCTGTTAATGACGTTTTACAATCTAAAAAAGCGATTAGCTTAAAAATTCAGGAACATGACACTACGTCAAACTGGAATTTACAAAAACAACTTGTAGGACTTTTGTCAGACCAGCCAAATATTCCAATTGGAGATTTATCTAAAATAGAGGCAAAGGTACTAATCATCGCTGGCGATGAAGATATTATTAGAAACAAACATAGTTTAGAGATTTATGAAAACATACCCAAAGCTCAACTATGCATAATGCCAGGAGAAACGCATTTCACACCTGCATCAAACCCCAAATTATTTAATGATATAGTTAATAGATTTTTAATAGAACCATTTAAAAGACCAGATTCCGACTGGACTAAATGGTAGAAATAAATGTAGCTAACAATGTATATGAAATCATAGCCGCCTATCGGCAGGCTACGCTTCATATACTAACCGTCAGACCGCGCAAAAACTCACCCTAAAATGTGAATAAGTCTTGTTCAATTTCGCTTCTGGTTTTAGGGTTGTTTTTTATCTTGAAATTAAATCAATCTAGGTTATTTCATGCATCATTTAGACAGCGAAATTGATAGAAACCAAATAAGCATGGTAGCGCTCGAAGAGTTGGTGAGCGAAAACTCCTACGCGCGGTTAGTCGATGTTTTTGTAGAGGCACT
>Ga0075467_10003977_pt1 | contig 11123 bp, 10 predicted proteins | sample DEB08_DNA_9_FD_75067 | JGI IMG/M metagenome (GOLD analysis project Ga0075467, IMG submission 75067) | Aqueous microbial communities from the Delaware River and Bay under freshwater to marine salinity gradient to study organic matter... | ecosystem: Environmental > Aquatic > Marine > Coastal ...
AACACCAGCGTGATACCGATGATGGGGGCCATCAACTCGCCCATGGCAGCAATCGCCGCCGCTTTAGGCTTCATGCCCGCTTCCACTTTCTTGGCCACGCCTTCAACCACGACGATCGAATCATCAACCACAATACCGATCACCACCACGATGGCAAATAGCGTTAATAAGTTGATCGAAAAGCCCAAAACGGCCATGCCGGCGAAAGCACCGATGATGGTCACAGGAATCGTGATCGCCGGTACCAACGTGATTCGCCAGTTTTGCAAAAATATCATGATCACCAACAACACCAACACACCGGCTTCATACAAAGTGGTGTAAACCTCGTCGATTGATGCGGTCACAAAGGTGGTAGTGTCAAAAGGAATGTGCCACTCAATGTCAGGTGGAAAGTTCTTCGAAATCTTTTCCATCTCGGCACGCACCGCATCAGCCACATTCAAAGCATTGGCGTCAGGCGACTGAAATATGGCAATACCGCCAGCTGGCTTGTCATCGAGCTGGAAGAACTGGTTGTAATTCTGACTGCCCATTTCGATACGAGCCACGTCTTTTAGACGCATGATCGAGCCATTAGATTCGGCTCTTAGGACAATCTCACCGAAATCTTCTGGGGTGTTCATGGCACTGGCCACGTTAACCGTGAACTGATAAGCCTGACCTGCAGGCACGGGTGGCGCACCAATTTGACCGGCAGAGAGCAACACGTTTTGTTTGTTGATCGCGTTAATAACCTCACTGGGGGTGAGCGATCGCTCGCGCATGAGCGCTGGATCGAGCCAAACCCGCATGCTGTAGTTACCCACACCAAACACGTTGGCCGCCGCCACGCCTGGAATACGCGCCAAGCGATTTTGCATTTGCAAATTGGCGAAGTTACTTAAAAACAGCGCATCGCGGCTGTTGTCCTTAGAGGTCACGGTCACAAACTGCAAAATTGCCGTTGATTGCGTCTTGGTTGTCACCCCTTGGTTTTGAACCGCAGCCGGAAGCATCGGTAAGGCAATCGCCACCCTATTCTGCACGTTGACTTGGGCAAGATCAGGGTCAGTGCCCACAGCAAACGTGACCGTCAGGTTATAGGTGCCCGCATCCGTCGAATAAGACTGCATGTAGAGCATGTCTTGCACGCCGTTGACCTGCGTCTCAATGTTGCTGCCGACCAGCTCTTGTATCAACTTGGCATTGGCGCCCGGCCAGTTGGTGCTGACCTGAATCGTGGGGGGGGTCATGGCCGGGTACTGGGCAATGGGCAACCCAAAGATCGACACCACGCCAAGTAGCACAATGATGATCCCGATCACATTACTCAGTATCGGACGTTCAATAAAAGTTTTTGAGAGCATGTCGCAGTTCCGTGCAAGAGCCTATCTGAGGATAGGCCTTGCTTGGGTTATTGGGCTAGGACGCCGATTTATTTTGCCGCCGTACCCGTGCCTGGTGCACCAGGCAAGACAGCGGGCTCAATTTTTCCTGTTTCAGGCACCACGGTTTGACCCACACTCAAGGTCACAAAACCATTGATAACCACCTGGTCATCCGCTTTAAGGCCTTTCATCACTTCAACCAAATGACTGTAGCTTTGCCCTATTGTGATGTTTTGCCGCTGAATTTTGTTGTCAGGACCAAGAACATACACATAGTCGCCTTGTTGATCGCGCAACACCACCGCCGAGGGCACCATCGCACTGTCTCGCTTATCACCAAAAAACACCAATACCTTGGCGTAGACGCCAGGCACAATACGCCTGTCAGCGTTTGGAAACAGCCCGCGCAATTGCAATGTGCCTGTGCTGACATCCAGATCACTGGCCGCAAAATCCAGCACGCCCACGTGAGGATAACCAGTATCACCTTGCAAGGCCGCATAGACTTGAAGTTTGCCCACTGCCTGGCCCTGCACCTGTTCCCCCACCGAGCGCATCATGCGCATGTAAGTCAACAACTCCACCTCATTCATGGAAAAATAGACATACGCCGGATCGATTTGACGAATTTCTGCCAGTTTGATGCCATTGGGACTTGAGCCCAAATAATTGCCCACATCAATCAAGTGACGACCCATAACCCCATCAAAAGGGGCTTTGATCTCGGTGTAACTCAAGTTCAGGTTGGCCAACGACAAGCTCGCTTGCGCTTGCTGCAGTTGAGAACGCGCGTTGTCGACCGTGGCTTGCGAAGTCGCCTTTTGCTGCAACAACGTCGACTGGCGGTCAAATTCGATCTTGGCTTGATCGTAAACCGCTTGCTGCAAAGCCACTTGATCCTTGTACTGGGCTTGCTCAATCACAAATAGCAAGTCGTCTTTTTTAACGGTGGCACCGTCTTTGAAGTTGATCTTGGTCAAGTATCCCGGCACGCGTGCGTCGAGGTTAACGAGCAAAAGCGGTGCCGCTGTGCCATCAAAGGTTTGATAACTCTGAACCGTTTGTTGCACGGGCTTAGCCACCGTTACTTTGGCTGGTGGCAATTCGGGTGGTTTTGGCTTATCACAAGCACTCAGTAAAACACTGACCCCAACCAACAGCCCTGCTGACAAAGTACGCATACGAAAAATGATCGCCATTATTGAGTCAATCCTAGAGTCTGTACCAATCGAGGGCTATTCGCCTCGGGGCTTTGCGCATCCAAGGCATTGCCCCAATTGGAGCGTTCCTTCATTTGTGCAATTAATTCATTGGGTAAAGCCGGCACCTTCAGGTCGCCCGTCCAACCGCCACCCAAAGCCTTGAAGGCTTCGACATAGCCCATCAGGGCTTCGCTTCTTGAGAGAACGAAGTCGCTTTGCACCTGTAATAAAACTTGTTGCGCAACAATGACTGTGTTGTAGTCGCTTTGACCCGCTTCATACAGGTCCAGTGCCAACTTAGCCGATTGTCTGGCTGACTTCAAAGCCAGCCCAAAATCCTTGGTCGCGCTGTTTGCCGTTGCAATGCGCATCAACGCATCTTCAACTTCAGCCTGAGCCACCAGCACCGTGTTTTGATAGTTCAAGACCGCTTGCTGAAACACCGCATCTTGCACCCGAATCTGGTCAACAATGGCCCCGCGATAAAAAATTGGCAAATTAAACGAGGCACCAGCACTTGAAGAGCTGCCCTCGAACGAAAAGGTTTGTCCGTTTTGGTAGGTCACGCTGGTGCTCAAATAACCAAAAAAACCTGACAATGAAAAGCTCGGATAAAGGTCAGCCTCACGCATGCCAATCAAAGCAGACTGTGACGCGGCCTGATATTCAGCTGCCGCCACATCAGGACGACGGCGCAACAAGTCCATCGGGATACCCACCTTGATCGCCTCAGGAGCTTTGAGCATGTTCTTGGCTTGACCAAATTGCGCCTCATAAAAGCCTGGTGGCTGACCCAGCAAAACGCTCATGGCGTTGCGTTGGCGATTTAATTGTTCCAACAAACCTGGGATTTCCGCTTTGGTTTGTTGATAGCGTGTTTGCGCTTGGCTTAATGCCAATAAAGAGGTCGAACCCGCTTTGTATCGCGCATCAGCAATACGCAAGCTCTCCCCTTGCAGTGAGAGGTTCACTTGCGCGACCTGAATCAACTCTTCTATGTTTCGAATATTGATATAGGCGCTCGCGACAGTGGCTGCTAGCGAAACATCGGCACTGTAGTAGGACGAAATAGCCGATTGGAACGACGAAAAGCTGCTTTCTATGCCACGACGGTATTTGCCCCAAAAGTCCAATTCCCAATTCGCTTGCAACAAAGCATCGCGCACGGTGGAATTATTACCCTCGGTGTTAGAACCTGACCCGACAACGGTGGGTAGCAACGACGCATCACTGATGCCCAATTGGGCCCTGGCTTGATAAATCCGCAGCGCAGCCAATTGCAAAGAAAGGTTTTGTTGAGCGGCATAGGCCAATAAAGCACTCAACGTGGGGTCAGAAAACTGATCCCACCACTGAACGGGGTTTATTTGCTGGTCGCGAACCATGTCGACCGCCTCTGCAAATTCACCGCCCGTTTGGGCTTTCCATTGCTCGCTGACAGACAATTCAGGGCGCTTGTAGTCAGGTCCTACCATGCAGCCAGAAAGCATTAAAGTGACAACAGTAACGCCGACTAAGCGTTTGAGAAGTGTGCTCAACGGCATCCTCGGCTTGTTCATTGGGTCATTCGGAAAATTTATACTGGGTTATGGCTGGTGAGAGACTACTCAGGGAAATAGTATCGCAATTTGATTTCAAAAAACCGAGGCGTTGTCATTAGCGTTCTTGGGCAATCCTGCGGCCGTGATTCAAAGCCGCTTCAATCAGATTATCACTGGCCTCAGCTGTTCTAAACGCCGAATGGGCTGACAAGGTCACGTTTTCAAGCGTTGCCAAAGCATGTCCTGGCGGTAACGGCTCGACTTCGAACACATCTAAGGCGGCGTGCCCTAGTTTGCCCGACCTCAAGGCATCAATCATGGCGAGCTCGTCAATGACTGCCCCGCGAGCGGTATTCACCAAAATCGCCCCATCGCGCATGCCTTCGATACGAGACTTCGACAAGAAACCTCGCGTTTCGTCGTTTAAAAGCAAATGCACTGACACCACATCGCTTTGCGCTAACACCGCTTCAATCGACAAAAACGGCACCCTAGGGTGCTCTTTGGGTGAACGGTTCCAAGCGATGACCCGCATGCCAGCGCCCAGACCCAAGCGAGCCATTTCCGCCCCAATGCCCCCAAACCCGACCAAACCCAAGGTTTTACCGGTTAATTGCAGACCCTCAGTGCGTGGCCAATGGCCCGCACGCACGCCACGATCCATCGCCGCATAGCCTTTGGCTGCTGCCCACATCAACCCAAAAGCACACTCAGCCACAGCCGTGTCGCCGTAGCCCTTAATAATATGCACTTGAATACCGATTTCAGCCAATTCCTCAGGGCTCATGTACGAACGAGCGCCAGTACCCAGAAAAATCACGTGTCGCAAATTTGGGCACTGGCTGGCAATATCAGTTGGCAAACTCGTGTGATCGATCCAAACAATGTCAGCATCGCCAACAACCCCTGGGATCTGTTCGGGTGTGATGTCAGGGTCACGGTGAATGGAAACAGTCATGTCGCCAATTTGCAGTAAACGTTCCGTGACTTCGGCAAGGGTGGAACTGGCATCGAGAAAAACAGCTTTCATCGCGCAACACTCTCTTTATGGTTTAGAAATACCCTCGCATCATGCGACAAGCCAAACGCTTGCGTCAAGGGTAACGCGCAAAGAGGGTCGACGTTGACGATGACAAAAACACATTAAAAAGGATGACACAGGCCTGACTGCACTTAAAATCGCCCGACTGAACCAACGACCTTGCGATGCCAATTGGCGTCTAAAATGCAATTAGGCGTCAGCAATAAAAACCTTGATGGCTGGGTTAACCGTTTGTCAAATTGCAAATCACGCTGATGCACCTAAGGAAGTCAACTTGTACGGAATCACTGATCTTGTGACATTTGTTCTGGGCACGATTTTTGTTGTGTTGCTACCCGGTCCTAATACAATGTTTGTATTAACCACGGCATCCATCGATGGCGTGGGTGCAGGCTATCGTGCGGCGGCTGGTGTGTTTTTGGGTGATCTCGTTTTGATGGCATTGGCCGCGACTAGTGCGGCATCTGTGCTGTACGCCAATCCTTCGTTGTTCATGGGGCTTAAATACGCTGGTGCCGCCTATTTGGCTTGGATTGGGTTGGGGCTTTTAAAGCTGGCTTGGTATCACTGGCGCAACCCTCTGACTACCGTAGCCACCTCAAACGAGACATTGGCACCACGCGACAAACGTCGCCACCCGATGCGTTCAGCACTCATGATCAGCCTTTTAAATTCCAAGGCGATTTTTTTCTTCATCTCATTTTTTATTCAATTTGTTGACCCAAATTACGCCTACCCTGCACTGACATTTCTTTTGCTTGGCATTGTTGTTCAAATCTTTAGCATGCTTTACTTGACGTGCTTGATTTTTGGTGGCGTACGGTTAGCGAGTAAGATGCGAGCGCACCCACGATTAAGTGCGCTCGGTAGTGGCGCCGTTGGTGGGCTCTTTGTGGCTTTTGGCGTGAAGCTAGCCGATGCCACACTAAAGTAGTCCCGCGGTAGTCAATTGGTCCTAAACCAACGAAAATGCCCTACGGCACCTAAACAACCAACAAACCGACAGCAAGGATCTGTAAAAAGCGAATGGGATCGAATCACCACCACCGAACGTCTGACCACAAACAAGATGTCAATGGTGCGCAATCAAGCTACACCGCAGCCCAGAGGGGCGCGGTGGCCAAACGAACCACACTGGTCAGTGTGGTGGTCAACATTGTGCTCTCGACACTGCAGATTGCGGTGGGTTTCTTTGCGCGATCACAGGCGCTGATTGCTGATGGGATTCACTCGCTGTCTGACTTGTTGTCAGACTTCGTGGTGTTGATTGCCAATCACCACAGTCAAAAAGATCCCGACGAGGATCATCCTTACGGCCATCAGCGGTTTGAGACTGCCGCTTCCCTCATTATTGGTCTTGCGCTGATTTCGGTTGGCTTGGGTATGGTTTGGTTTTCTGTTGAACGGATCATGAACCCCGATGACATCCCCGATGTGGCGCCAATCGCATTAGGCATTGCGATTTTGACGTTATTCACCAAAGAAGGCTTATTTCGCTACATGCTGTCTGCCGCCAAGCGGGTGAAATCTAGCATGCTCGTGGCCAACGCCTGGCATGCTCGCTCAGATGCCGCCTCGTCGCTGGTGGTGGCCATCGGCATTTTGGGACACCTTTTGGGCTATAAAATTCTCGATCCGATCGCCGCTTTGATCGTTGGCCTCATGATTGCACGCATGGGTTGGCGTTTCGGTTCTGATGCTTTCAATGATCTGATGGATCGCGGTATCGATGAAAAAGAGCTACAAGAAATTACTCAGACACTGAACGAAACCCCTGGCGTACTTGGCGTGCACGACATCCGTACCCGTAAGATGGGTGACATGGTTTTGGTTGATGCTCATGTTGAAGTCGACCGCACCCTAACCGTTGAACAAGGCCACGATATTGTGGTTGCCGCCCGTGACTCGGTGATGCGTCGCCACCGCGTTTTAGACCTGATGGCACACGTTGACCCTGTAGACGCTCCAAAACCAGGCCAGCCATGAAAAACACCTCTGAAAACGCACAACGTCCACTATCAGGCTTAAAAATCATTGAGCTTGGTCAGTTAATTGCCGGCCCGTTTGCCGCCAAGATTTTGGCTGAATTTGGTGCTGACGTCATTAAAGTCGAACCACCTGCTGGTGATCCGCTTCGTCAATGGCGTTACGTCCACGACGGCACCTCGGTTTGGTGGGCCGCACATGCCCGTAACAAGCGTTCATTGACGTTGGACTTGCGACAGCCAGAGGGTCAAGATGTCGTGCGCCGCTTGGTGGCTGATGCTGATATCTTGATCGAAAATTTTCGCCCTGGCGCCATGGAAAAGTGGGGCTTGGGTTTTGAGGCGCTACACGCGATCAACCCAAAACTCATCATGTTGCGAGTCTCTGGCTATGGGCAGACCGGCCCCTACCGTGATCGACCTGGTTTTGGGGTCATTGGTGAAGCCATGGGCGGCTTACGTTATTTGAGCGGTGAGCCAGGCCGTCCGCCCGTGCGTGTGGGCGTCTCGATTGGCGACACCTTGTCGGGTTTGCATGGGGTCATTGGGGTTTTGATGGCTTTACGCCACCGCGAGCAACAAAACGGCTTAGGCCAAGAAGTTGATGTCGCGCTTTACGAGTCGGTTTTCAACATGATGGAGAGCCTGCTACCCGAATACTCAAAATTCGGTGCTGTTCGCCAACCATCGGGAGCCAGCATGCCAGGTATTGCGCCAACCAATGCGTACCCCTGCCAAGATGGCAAATACGCATTGATTGCGGGCAATGGCGACAGTATTTTCAAGCGCCTGATGACCCTGATTGATCGCGAAGACTTGGCCACCGATCCAGCGCTAGCCGACAACCCCGGCCGTGCGGCTCAAGCCGAACGTATTGATCAAGCCATTGGGCAATGGACAATAAACCGCACACTTGAAGATGTCTTAAGCGCCATGACCGAAGCCGGTGTACCGGTTGGTAAAAGTTATGATGCCGCTGACATCGCTGCGGACCCGCACTACCAAGCCCGCGATATGATTTTAGAGACTACCCTGCCCGACGGCTCTGTGGTCAAAGTCCCCGGCATTGTCCCCAAACTGTCTCGCACGCCCGGTCAAGTCGACCGACTGGCACCCCAGCTCGGCGAACACACAGACGAAATACTGGACCAATTGGGGATTGACAGCAGCACCCGCGCTGAATGGCGTGATCGTGGCATCACATAAATCGCACCAAATCCTGGGGCCAATCACACAAACTCGGGAAAACCCGTAAAATACAACTTGACTTGGGTTGAATCGGCTTTTAGTCATTTGATCAACGATTCATCATATAAAAACAAAACAACAATACAGAGACCACTTCCGCCATGAGCAAACCCCGCATTTACATGCACGACGTCGCGCCGCGTGACGGTTTTCAAAACGAAAACGTGTTCATCAGTACCGATGACAAAGTCGCGATTATTGATGCGCTCAGTGAGTGCGGGTTCGCCAAAATTGAAGCCACATCTTTCACCTCACCCAAGGCCATTCCTGCCCTACGGGATGCCGAAGAAGTGATGCACCGTATCAAGCGGCAGCCTGGCGTTGAATACACCGTGCTCATTCCCAATGCTCGCGGTGCCGAGCGCGCCTTGAGTTGTGGCATCGATGAGGCCAATTTGGTCATGTCAGTGAGTGAAACGCACAATCAAGCAAACCTTCGAATGACGCGCGATCAGTCAGCCAACCAGTTAAGCCAAATCATTGAAACGTTGGCCGACTCGTCAGTGGCTGTTAACGTATCTCTGTCAACGGCCTTCGGCTGCCCGATGGAGGGCAACATTGCTGAATCAGAGGTCCTGCGGTTGGTTGAACATTTCGCCCGCCAAAATGTCAAACGAATCTCCTTGTGTGACACCACAGGCATGGCTTATCCCTCCCAAGTGCGTCACATCGCGCGCATGGCCAAAGCCAGTTTCCCGAAAGTGACGTTTACCTTCCACTTTCACAACACCAGAGGGCTGGCGCAATCAAATGTGCTAGCGGCTATTGATGCTGGCATTGATCGATTTGATGCCTCACTCGGTGGCCTTGGTGGCTGCCCTTATGCGCCTGGCGCCAGTGGCAATGCCTGCACTGAAGAAGTGGTGCACATGCTGGAACTTGAAGGGTTCAACACCGGTGTCGACCTGCAAAAGCTAGTCGCCGTTGCCGCACGGCTACCAGCCTTGGTTGAACATGATATTCCCAGCCAAATTCTAAAAGCGGGCCACCGCCTCACCAAACACCCCGCCCCTGCAAACGCCCAATCCATGGGTAAAGCAGCGTAAGTCGCGACAGCGAATCAAAAAGGGCCAAGACAATTGTCTTGGCCCTTTTTGTATGCGCTTGGTATCAAACCACCCGTACTTTAAGCTCACCCAAACCGTCAAAGGTACCGACCATCTGGTCACCGGCCACCACAGGACCGACGCCCTCTGGGGTACCTGTGAATATCAGATCACCGGCTTTGAGTTCAAACAAACTGGATAAAAAAGAGATACTTTCGGGAATACTCCAAATCAGCTTGTCTAAATTGCTGTTTTGTTTCATCTGCCCGTTAACCGCCAGCGTGATTGCACCTTGATCGATGACACCGGTCTTATCAACGGGGTGAATGGGACCGATCGGGCCCGACTCATCAAATGCTTTGCCAACTTCCCAAGGACGACCCAGTTTCTTACATTCGCCTTGCAAATCACGACGCGTCATGTCCAAACCCAAGGCATAACCAAAAACGCACTCATTGGCCTTTTCAACTGGAATATCACGCCCCCCTTTCCCTAAGGCCACCACCAGTTCCATTTCGTAATGCAAATTACTGGTCTTTGGCGGGTAGTGAATATCGCCCTGTGTGCCTGAGGCAACATAAACCAAAGCATCAGCGGGCTTAGAAAAAAAGAAAGGCTCTTCACGTCCGGTAAAACCCATCTCTTTGGCATGCTCGACATAGTTTCGACCCACGCAATAGACATGACGAACAGCAAACTTAGCCTGACTGCCCACCACGGGCAAACCCACCACGGCAGGTGGTGTGAAGACGTATTCAGACATATTGATCCCCCGTTGGGCGAAAATTGTTTAATAAAAGAAAGTAATGTTTGGCATCATCACGCAAACATAACAATTCTATCGGATGGCGAGCCTGTGGGTTGACTGCCTTAAGCTTTGTGTCAGACTCGCGCATTAACATCGTCTAATCGTTAACGACAAACAAAACGACCGCCTAGGCTAAGGGTAAAATACCCAATAAATGTGACTCGGCTTACGAAACATCAAGTCTTTAACCGCGTCGCCCCTCTAAAAATTTTTCAACTCTTTTTTGGTAGATCCAGATGTCCCTTGATAAAGTCACCCCTGGCGATAAAGCACCTGAAGTGTTCAACGTCATCATCGAAATCCCAATGAATGCCGACCCTATCAAGTACGAAGTGGATAAAGAAAGTGGTGCGGTCTTTGTCGATCGCTTCATGACCACCGCCATGTTTTACCCCACCAATTATGGCTATGTGCCCAACACGATTGCTGGCGACGGCGATCCTGTGGATGTCTTGGTGATGACCCCATTTCCCCTGATGCCTGGTGTTGTAGTGCCCTGTCGTGCCATTGGCATTTTGCACATGACCGATGAAGCGGGCCAAGACGGCAAAGTGTTGGCGGTGCCAACCAACAAAATTCTTCCCCTTTACAGCAACCTCGAGTCGCATGAGGATGTTCACCCCATGACCCTGAAGTCGATTGAACACTTCTTTGAGCACTACAAAGACCTTGAGCAAGGCAAGTGGGTCAAAGTCGAGGGTTGGGCCGGTGTCGCGGCTGCCCACAAAGAAATTGTCGACGGCATGGCAAATTACAAAGCGGCCTAAAAAGACCGCTAGACGAAGACCCCTGGCAAGGCCTGCTCGGAGACGATGAATGAGCGAAGAAAACGAAGCAACGGTGTTATCAATATCGATTCATGGCGAATTGAAAACACCCAA
>Ga0075467_10003979_pt1 | contig 11119 bp, 6 predicted proteins | sample DEB08_DNA_9_FD_75067 | JGI IMG/M metagenome (GOLD analysis project Ga0075467, IMG submission 75067) | Aqueous microbial communities from the Delaware River and Bay under freshwater to marine salinity gradient to study organic matter... | ecosystem: Environmental > Aquatic > Marine > Coastal ...
AGCTCTGCCGCGGCTATTCTGCCTGGTTCTCCTGTAGCACAAACAACTAATGGGAACCTAATTCAAGACAATTGGAATGATGCACAATATCAAGGTATCCGATTAGGGTTCTCATGGGATATTAATGAAGATTGGAGCGCCTTGGTTCAACATACTAGCCAAGACTTAGAAACTGAAGGTGTGTTCGAGTATGCGCCAACAACGGGCTCGACAAATCAGTCTCAAAGCTTTTCTCCAGACCGAAATAACGATAACTTTGGCCTTACGACCTTAACAGTTGAAGGTCGTGTTGGTGGCCTAGATGTTATTTACACCGGTGGTTTCTTAGATCGCGACGTAAGTTCAGTAATTGATTACACCGTCTATAGTTTTGGTGGTGGTTATCAGGTTTATTACATCACCACTGGCGGTTATTCAACCGCTTCAGAAGTATTTGATCTGCGTAAACAATATGTTGATGATACTGAAAGTGAGCGCACCAGCCATGAATTTCGCATACAAGGCGAGATTGGCGAGCGTTTTCAATACACAGTAGGCGCGTTCTTCGACGATGTAGAAACCAAATCATTGGGTCAATTCCAATATTTTGGTGCGCTCGATGCTGGTCTCAACACCGCCGTTCGCCCAGCCGATTTCGCCCGAGGTAGTAACAATCGTATAGGCTTACCAGAGCAGACCACGTTTGCCAACGATTTCACTCGTGAAGAAGAGCAAACAGCGTTCTTCGCAGATGTATCATTTGAGCTTACTGATTCACTAACGGTGAGTGCTGGTGTTCGTGCGTATGACATCGATTATGCATTAACCGGTGCAACCGGTGGTTCATTCGGCTGTAAGGGCAAAGACCCTGCTAGTCTACAAAATGGCGATGGTGTGGTTCCATCCGGTCGCGACATCAGCTATGCGGTAACTCGTGCTGACGGAACAATTGGTTGTTCAGACAATTCAGGTAACAATGTAACTCAGCGCTTAATCAATTTGGGTACTTTTGGTGCGTTATCTGAAGGCGGCACTCCTGTCTCTGGCTTAGAAAACTTGGGTGCTGATGGTGTTGCAAATCAGGATGATACTATTTTCCGCTTTACCGCTGACTGGAAAGCAACTGACGATGTACTCTTATTCGCGACTGTTTCTGAGGGTTTTCGACCGCAAACGGTAAATCGAAATGCGGGTTCGCCTTCGGCCAACCAAACGGGGCCATTTGAGGGCTTTGTTGTACCAGCCGTGGCTAAAACCGATGAGTTGACTAATTTCGAGATTGGCATCAAAGGTGATTTCTTAAGTAATCGCCTGCGCTTGAATGCTACGTATTTTAATTCCGAAATAACCGACCTTCAAACAACTCGATTTGATCCATCGAATGTGGCGTTCTTGGTGTTCATTGAAAACGTAGGGGATGCGGACATTCAAGGTATCGATGCTGATTTTACTTGGCTACCGACAGATAACCTGACCATTGCCGGTGCAGCTTCTTGGGTTGATTCAGAAATTACTCGTTTGAACGCGCAGTTAGAAGGCCTGGCGGCGCCGGTTGGTAGCGAATTACCGTTTACCGCTGAATTTGGCTTCAACGTCCGCGGTCGATATGAATTCGAAATGGCCAATTTTGGCGGTGATGCATTCGTACAAGCAGGCCTTGTCTACACAGGTGATAGCCTGTCGGGTATCGTTGGTAATGCCAACTTTGTCGAAGACACCACACGTCGTATTTATGGCCGTGGTTCTGGTTTGCAGATTCGCAACGAAGGTGGCACTTTTGGTGCCAGTGGTGTTGCTACAGAGGTTCCCGGCTCTACTGGCTTAACCGCTGATGGGCAGTTCTTCGCTAACGGTCGTTATGTACAAGAGTCTTACTCAATTGTTAACGTTTCAACGGGTGTAAATAAGGATAACTGGGGCGTAGAGCTCTTCGTTAATAACTTGTTTGATGAAGACGGTATTATCAATATTAATACCGCCGACTATACCCCTCGCGTATCAGTAACTCGCCCTCGTACGGTTGGTCTACGGTTCCGTTGGGATTACCAATAAGCGTAAGCTTGAACGGTAATTTATTAGCCGTGCTGGAACTTACTAAGCACGGCCAATAAGTCGATAAAAAGGCGAGCCTATGGCTCGCCTTTTTTGTATCTTTGGCGTTCGCGCAATCAGATTTGGGCGACAAAGATGTTGTACTATTAGATAAATAATTAAGAATTCTACTTATAATGTCATCTCAAACTCCCTCGCAATCGTTAACCTTAAACGCAACAGAGCTTGTTAAACAGGGCAAGTTTCAAGCCGCTTTAGATTTCATTGACAGTAATCAAGATGAGCTAAGTACAAATGCTGAAGCGCATTATCTACGTGCTGTTTGCCTTCGTCGTCTTAAGCGACATGACGATGCTATTACCGCTCTAGATGCGGTACTCAACCTTGACTCTAATTATGTTCGCTCTTATCAAGAGCTCGGCCACAATCTTAACGATCAAGGCAAAGTGTCAGCAGCGATTAAGGCCTATGAGACTGCAGTCACGGCTGATAATGCATTGCTTGCAAGTTGGAAGGCGTTGGTGAATCTGTACACCAAGACCGCCGATAAGGCCGCGCTTGAACGAGCTAAACATGAGGTTAGTCAGCTGAGTGCGTTGCACCCCGCTCTACAGGCGGTGAAGAGTCAACTAAATCGAGATAACCTGAGTATGGCCGATCAAATTTGTCGCGACTATATGCTCAACAATAAGCAAGATATCGAAGGTATGCGCTTATTAGCGGATATTGCCGTGCGTTCTAAAATTCTAGAAGATGCTGAATTCATCTTGGAAAGTGCGGTAGTTTTCTCGCCAAGCCATATTGGTGCTCGATTTGATTATGCCAATTTACTAATTAAGCGACAGAAATTTGGTAAAGCGCATGAGATTGCAACGGCCTTAAACCGGCAGAGCCCTCAACAAGTCCAGTTTCAAGTATTATTGGCGGCGACACTTGCGGGTGTTGGTGATACGCAAGCAAGCGCCAAGTTATATCGAGAAATTATCAAGCATAATCCCAGCATGCGCAGTCTGTTTCTATTGCTTGGGCATGCTGAAAAAACATCGGGCAACCTCGATGCTGCGATTGATGCTTATCAGCAATTGTATAGACATGCGCCCGATTTTGGCGATGCGTTTTGGAGCTTAGCCAATACTAAAACTTATCAATTTACTGAACATGAAATTGACCATATGGAGGACTATAGGGCGCGCTCGGAAACAAGTGTGATCGATAAAGTTCATCTAAATTTCGCTTTGGGTAAAGCACTTGAAGATAGGCAAGATTATGATACGGCGTTTCTCGCCTACCAACAGGGTAACCAGCTCAATAAGGACTTGCTCAAGTATGACATTCCCGAAATTAGTAAGCGTGTTCAACGCCAGATAAGCACCTGTAATGCCGAGTTATTCAATCGTCTGCGAGATGTCGGCTGTGAAGACCCAGCGCCGATATTTATCGTAGGCTTACCTAGAGCCGGCTCTACCTTACTAGAACAAATTTTAGCGTCACATTCACAGGTTGATGGAACAATGGAATTACCTAACATTATGAGTGTTAGCCGCCGTTTACTCGGGCGTGAAAAGGTCGCAGCGGGTGATGAGCCGAACTACCCGAAAATATTGACTGAATTAGAGCATGGCTACTTTCGCCAATTTGGTGAGCAGTATATTAACGATACCAAGGTGTTCAGGCAGGGCGCACCACTGTTTATCGATAAAATGCCGAACAACTTCTTACACATTGGTTTGATCAAATTGATGTTGCCCAAGGCAAAAATAATAGATGCTAGACGCCATCCGATGGCCTGTTGTTTTAGTGGCTTTAAGCAACTATTTGCCGAAGGACAAGAGTTCACTTATGGCTTACATGAAATTGGCGACTACTATAAAAATTATGTTGAGTTGATGGATCATTGGGACACAGTGTTGCCTGGTTTTGTTTTGCGAGTTCATCACGAAGATGTGGTTCATGACCTTGAAACCCAAGTTCATCGAATTTTAGATTTCTGTGGTTTGCCGTTTGAAGAAAGCTGTATCGAGTTTTATAAAACTAAACGTAATGTCAGAACACCGAGTTCTGAACAGGTACGTCAGCCTATTTATACGACGGGCTTAGAACAGTGGCGTAATTTCGAACAACACCTGCAACCATTGATCGATTCTTTGGGCCCAGAGGTTCTTCAGCGTTATCCGATTGTCTGAGGTCTCATAGACGTGTCCTCATTCTCACTGTCGAAAACCTCGCTTGCCGGCTGAATATTGGATTAATTACTTTGTATGATTATCTCGCATAAGCACCGTTATATATTCTTCGCTACACCAAAAACTGCCACTCACGCTATACGTGAAGCCTTACACCATCATTCAGCAGCAGATGACTGGGAGCAACAGGCACTTTTTGGCAGGCAAGCTATTCCGATACCTGAGATTGCCGAAATCAAACATGGTCATATTAGTGTTCAACAGTTAAGGCCCGCTCTGGATCAAGGGCAGTGGAATGACTATTTTCGATTTTCTTTTGTACGAAATCCTTTCGATCGATTTGTCTCGACCTGCGCATTCCTAAACCGAGGGAATCCAAGTTTTGAAGGTAATTCTATATCATGGATGAAGCTGGCCTTAGAGCGGCCGGCTTTTCGGGCACGCATTTTGGTGATGCCGCAAAGTAATTTGTTGACCGATGTCAATGGAGACCTAGGTGTGAATTTCCTTGGTCGCTATGAGGCACTACAGGAATCGTTAGACACAATTTTCGATCAGTTGGGTTTGCCAATGGTTCAATTGAAGTTAAGGAACCGCTCCGAGCATGCTCACTACCGAGAGTATTATGATGATCATCTACGCAGCTTGGTTGAGGAGTTGTATCAGACCGACTTGCAGAACTTTAACTACACGTTTTAGTCATCGAGTTTAGGCGCTAGTGTTTTCGGCGCTGGTCAGAAACTCTGGCAGTAAATCTGGATTGAGCGCTGCTCGAATAATGCGTTGCATGATAATTGGGTTGACGCCAAGCTGATTGCTCATTGTTACTAAAGCACGGGGGTCGGGATTCAATTTCTGAACAGCGCGTTGTAAAACCTCTCGATACACGCTTACCCCATCGTATTGGTAGCCATAGAGAAGCCAGGCTTCTCGCCAGTCTTTTGCTAAGTCATTGAGCAAGTGAGTGTAGTGTTTTACCAAGTCTTGATTGTTACCCGGGTATGCAGAAAAATCAGCTACCAAGGCGTCTGCGATTGCCTCTAATTCGCCCGCAGCCATCACCGGAGCTATATTAAATCGCTCGGTGCGTAGTTTTGGTTTTACATGGGACTGGTATTCGACTGCTTGAGTTTGTTTAACGATGTCAGCATCGGCTAGGCTTTGCATGTGTCGCAGCATTTTCCAAAAGCGCGACGAACCCGATGTGTCTATAACTAAGTGAACTCTATTTTCGGAGCTGTTATTGACCACCTTGTGGCGTCGCCATGAATCAAAAATCCAGCATTCTCCGGCCTGCATATTTATTTTTTCATCGCCACAGTAGAACAACACATCCGGGTTAGTGGTGATTGGAATATGAATTCGAACACGGCTATACCAGTGGTAATTGAAATCGACGTGCTCTGAAACCTCAGATTTAGCGGCCAAGCGCATCAAGCGCGAGCGAGCGAGCACCTCGCCAAACGACGCCATAACCTGTTGCATATAGTCACAGCGTTGCAGATGAGCCGTCATTTTCATATGACCTATAAACTCATCGTTGTTCTCACCATTTTGAGACACCAACGGGATGGCCGCATTACCATGCATTCGATTCGGGTGCGCCATCCAGTGTTGTGCGTCAAACTGACCCAGTTCGATTTTTAGTCGATCTACGTCAAAGCAAAACGGTAAGCGTATAAAGGGTTGCTCGAGTTTCATGACGGCACACTATCTAGCATATCGTTAGATCGGTCGCTTATTTATCATTCCAAGTACCGCGCTGACTCCAAGGGTCATGCTCTGGAAACCCATCTAGATCGATTTCAGGGTCGGGTACCGACGACTGACGATGCAAGTCATACTTGGCGGTCTTATAAATTGATATGCATAGCATCACCGAGATAACCACCAGTGGCGCACCGGCAACAATGCTGGCCGTTTGCAAGGTCTTTAAGTCGCCGAGGAATAGCAGTGTAATAGGCAAAAAGCTCAGTGTGCCCGCCCAAAACAGTCGATTCCAACGCATAGGCTCATCTTTAACCTCTTTCTGTACCACTGACGCCAAGATGTAAGAGATTGAGTCAAAGGTGGTTGCCAAGAACACGATTGCTAGCACCGTATAAAGCGCAATAACAATCGATTTAAATGGCAAACTGCCTAAAATAGCGAACACCGCTGCCGGTTGAGAGTCAGTATTAAGAATATTGACAACATCGAGCGTGCCGCTGAGTTGCAGGTGCAAACCGTAGTTGCCCAGAACCATGAAAAATAGCGCACAGCCAACCGAGCCATAGAATAGTGAACCAAGCACCATGCTGCCCATTGTTCGGCCGTAAGAGATACGGGCAATAAATAGCCCGATAGTTGGTGCATACGCTAGCCACCAAGCCCAGTAAAAAATTGTCCAATCTTGCGGGAAAGCAGTGTCAGCATAACCGTTCATTCCGCCGAAGGGTTCTAAGTAAGTGGCCATTGAAAAGAAGTTATCAAACAGCACTCCTAGTGATGACAGTGATGCCTCAGCTATAAAAGCGGTAGGCCCAACGACTATTACAAAAATCAGTAAGATCACGGCTAATAATAGATTGAAATTAGACAGTGTTTGAATGCCTTTTTTGATGCCAGAATAGGCACTGGCACCAAAAATAGCGGTAGCCACAATAAGCACGATTATCTGCATCGTCATGTTTTTTTCAAAACCGAACAATATATGCAAGCCCTCGTTCAATAATGGAGCGCCCAAGCCTAAACTTGTAGCGCCGCCACCGAGCATGCCGAACACAAATAGTATGTCGATTAACTTGCCCCAAAAGCCGCGAACATTTCGGTTGCCAATCAGTGGCGCCACGGCTTCCGATAGTTTTAGCTTACGGTTTTTGCGTACGTGATAGAAATAGGCAATTGGCAGCGCTGGCACTAAGTAAATAGACCAGGCTATCGGCCCCCAATGAAAGATGCCATAGGCCGCAGCCCATTTCATTGCTTCGGAGGTGCCCCCTTCGAGTAAGAAGGGCGGAGATTGGTAGTAGTAAGCCCATTCTATCGGCGCCCACACCATAATGCCGACACCAATACCAGCACAAAATAGCATCGAAGCCCATGAGGCTGTTTTGAATTCTGGTTCTGAGCCCGGGTCACCCAATTTGATGCGGCCAATGTCACTAAAGACCACGTAAAGCATGAACAGAAATGCGCCTAATCCTAGCATTAAGTAAGCAGAACCGAAGTTATCCACCACAAAATCACGCGAGATTAAGACATATTTAGCGCCTTCTACGGGCCAAATTATTAACGGTATGGTCACCATTAGTAACAGTGCTAATGAGCCAAAAAAAGTAGGCTTATCAATTAACTTCATTGACTCCTTCATATTAATAATTCTCCCGGGTGGTGTTCGTTTTATTATTATTTAACTCAGACTAAGCCACTAAAAACTATACGATAATCTTTTTTACGGTGGCTTACGGCATCAATTGCTTGGCTAGCATTCGAATGCGGCTATTAATTTCATTATGCTCTATGTAAAAGCCACGTAAATGACGCGCCCCTGAGCTCGGGTCAAATGCCGCCCGGCCGTGCAATACTCGCTGATTATCGAATACCACCATTTCGCCGTTTTTTAAGACGTATTCTATGTTGTAATTCGCTTCTCTGATACGACACATCAATTCTCGATAGGCGGCATAGAAAGGGTACAGTAAATCAGAGTCAAAATCAGCAATGTCTGCCAAGTGAGCATTAAAGGTTAGGGTGTCGAAATCGCCATGTCGGTTTAGGCCAATAACGGGCCGGTGATATCGAACATCGTCTTTGTCATCTAAGAAATGCCAGGGCACATCAAGCGCACACAAAGTAGCATAGTGCTCAGGGTAATCTCGCTCAAGATCTTCAACAATTGACATCGCGTCAGCAAAAATTGAACCGCCACCGCTGGCATCGTTACGGTAACAGTGCAAGAACTGATTGCCGGGCACAAACTCTTGATTTGATAGATCCGTATGTAACGGCAGGGCTAATGAGGTGTAGGCTAAGTTATTTGGACGTGGTTTACTCTGAACCTCAAACATAACGCCATAGTTAGTTTCTCGTTTAAAACCAATTAAGTCGCCGAAGTTTTTTCCGGCGTTTAAATCATCGTCTAAGTTATGAATCAGGATAATGCCAGTTTGCTTTAGCGTTGTTAGCGCATCATTCAAAATGCTAGCTGAAGCCTTGCATTCTATGGCGCAAAACCGAGGTAATGATTTCATGGTTTTCGCCGCCCAGCTTTTGCGCTCGATAGCAGCGGGATCATAGCGCGCGTGACCAGGCCTATGTTTATATAACCATTGCGCTGTGTAATGCGATACAGTTTCCTTATCTGGCCAGCGGATATTAATGCGGGATGAGCTCGGTCGGTCACTCAGTTCTAAGTTAAAGTCTTGCGGGGCGATGTCTAGTGCTACGGTAGTGAGGTCAAACGTGCGCTCACCCGTCTGCGGGTGCAATTCGGCTTGGTCGTTATCACGTAACCAGATATAGGGTAGTTCTGAGGTCGATCCGTCGTCCCACGTAACGCAAAAGCAATTCTTTTTGGGGTGCACTTTACTGAAATTCATAAGCAATTGACTTAGCATTATTTTTGAACTGGTATGATCAGTCTGGCGCAATCCTTATTTAACTGCAACGGCTCATCTCCAAATAGCGTGTCGCGAACTAACCGCCTTGCGTCGCATTCAGACAACCGTAGGAAATAACGAACTAGAACGATTGCTATCCATCGTAAAACCCAATAAATTGCACGCGAACGCTTGTTAGTAAAGCCTCAGAACAAACTCAAACCGGAAAGTAGTTTATGAAGTACGATTATATCATTGTAGGGGCTGGCTCAGCTGGCTGCGTTTTGGCCAACCGTCTAAGCGAAGATGCATCGGTCAGCGTGCTGTTATTAGAAGCCGGTGGCAAGGATCCGTTTTGGGAATGGCAAATACATATGCCTGCCGCGCTGGCGTACCCGATGAACGGCACCCGCTACAACTGGGATTACCACACCGAACCCGAACCATTTCTAGGCGACCGAGTAATGCATTGCCCGAGAGGCAAAGTATACGGTGGATCTTCGTCGATTAATGGTATGTGCTACATCCGTGGTAACGCGCTTGATTACGATCGTTGGGCTAAAGAAGACGAGTCTCTCAGCCATTGGAGCTATACCCATTGCTTACCGTATTTTCGTAAGGCCGGTAATCGAAATACTGGCGCAGATGATTATCACGGCGACTCGGGGCCGTTAAGCATTACCAAAGGCGGCAGTGATAACCCTTTGTTCAAGGCATGGACAGACGCTGGCCAGCAAGCAGGCTACCCCTATACCGAAGACATGAATGGCTATCAACAAGAGGGTTTCGGGCCAATGGACCGAACCACTCGAAACGGCAATCGTGGCTCTACTGCGGTCGGCTATTTACGGCCGTCGATGAAGCGCTCAAACCTAACGGTTATTAAGCGTGCACATGCTAAGCAATTGTTGATGGACGGCAAAAAAGTGATCGGTGTAGAGTTCGCCAAAGGTAACAGCAAGCGACCTAAAACACAGCAGGTTTTCGCTGATAAAGAAGTGATTCTTTCTGGCGGCCCGATCAACAACCCTCAACTGCTGATGCTCTCTGGTATTGGCCCAGCTAAACAGCTTAAGCAACATGCAATCGAACTAAAACACGAACTGAATGGGGTAGGCGAGAACTTACAAGATCATCTTGAGATCTATTTACAAATGGAGTGCACCCAGCCGGTTTCTCTATTTAAGTATTACAATCTTTTTGGCAAGGCAATTACCGGTGCGCAATGGCTATTCACTCGAACAGGGTTGGGCGCCACTAACCATTTTGAAGCTGGTGGTTTTATTCGCAGTAAAAAGGGCGTTGAGCATCCAGATTTGCAATATCACTTTTTCCCTATGGCGGTTCGCTATGACGGCAAAAGTGCCAATGGTGGTCATGGTTTCCAAGCGCATGTTGGCTCCATGCGCTCGCAAAGCAAAGGGTCGGTTACACTGCGTTCAGGCGACTACCGAGACAAACCGAAAATCATCTTTAACTACATGTCCAAGCCCGAAGACTGGCAAGAGTTTCGCGCCGCGGTAAGGCTAACACGCGAAATATTTCAGCAGCCAGCATTTAAGCCTTTTGCCGGCGAAGAAATATCTCCTGGAGCCGATGTTCAAACCGACGAGCAACTCGACGCATTTCTAAAAGATGCGGTTGAATCGGCCTATCACCCGTCGTGCACCTGCAAGATGGGCAGTGATGATATGTCGGTTGTAGATGGTGATTGCAAGGTTCGCGGCCTAGAGGGCTTACGAATTGTTGACTCATCGATAATGCCCTCGATTGTTAGCGGCAACTTAAATGCTCCGACGGTGATGATCGCTGAAAAAGCCGCTGACATTATTAAAGGAAACGGTGGATTGCCAGTCAGTGATGCGCCGGTTTACCGGGCTGAGAACTATATGCAGAGCCAGCGCTAGGGGCGCTAGATCATACGAGGGAAATTTGTTGGCTAGTTTGAGACCGCGATTATTCTTCGGTTTCGTGTTCGAGAAAAGACTTGGTAAATTTTGACAATATTATCGTCAAAATTAATTCATTCTATGAGAATCTGCTTAGTAGTGCGGGGCGACTACCCATAATCACCAAAGTATTAAACGCATAAACTTACAAAAACGCGATAATACTGTAAATACTTATATTGCTTTTGGATAGGGCATTTAAATAGGTAATTCATGATGGGTAGTCATCGGACTTGCTCTGCTTTAAACTACACAACGTCAATACGCTTGCACGTGTTGCGGAATAAGGATTACCAATCATCAGAGAACAATGACCGCTTATCATTAACTTGTTGAATATATAGCGCTTGTCCATTAGCCTAGAAGTTCGTATTCG
>Ga0075467_10003980_pt1 | contig 11117 bp, 10 predicted proteins | sample DEB08_DNA_9_FD_75067 | JGI IMG/M metagenome (GOLD analysis project Ga0075467, IMG submission 75067) | Aqueous microbial communities from the Delaware River and Bay under freshwater to marine salinity gradient to study organic matter... | ecosystem: Environmental > Aquatic > Marine > Coastal ...
GCGTTGGGGGAAGGGTGCTCAAAGATGCCGACGTCCGGTCGCCCGATCCCGGCACGGTCCGCCAGATCATGCACGGTCCTGACCAGCCAATCCTCGGTTGTCGTGCGTGGCGCGGTGATCACCCTGACCCCCATCGCGGTCTTCGCCATCGTCTTTGACAAAAGCAACGAGATCACTGATCCCGCAAAGCCGATGATCGCAGAGAAGATCAGCAGGGCCTGAATATTCAGATCAACGCCATTGGCCTGCAAAAGGCTGTCGATCCCCAAGATGCGAAACGACAGCGACAGCACCGCCAACACCGCAAGGTTGGTCCCCAGAAAAAGCGCCAGACGCAACATTTCTTCAGTCCTCTGCGGGTTTGCTGGGGGTGGCGCTGACCGTCACATGCGCCGGTCGGATCAGCCGCTGCCCAAGCGCGAAGCCGGGGCGGTGCAGAACCAGCACCTCTCCGGGCTTGGTCTGGTCCGTGGGTTGAATCTGCATGGCTTCGTGCAGTTCCGGGTCAAAGGGCGTGTGCTTTGGCGCGATCGTCCTGACGCCAAGCGCCCTCAAGCCGGTTTCAAAGGCCGCCTTGATGGCGTTCAGCCCCGCGAAGTGTGCGGCAATGCCGGGGGTGTCCGCATTCGGGCTGTTGCGCGCCGCCTCAATCGCAAGGGACATCGCATCGAACGCGGGTGCCAGTGCCTCGACCGCGATGATGACACCATGATCGCGCCCGTCCCGGCGGGCCGCATCCGCCCGCTTGCGCGCGTTTTCGGCCTCTGCAAGTGCGCGCTTCCACTTGTCGGTCAACTGCGCCAGTTCGGCATCCCGGTCATGGGCCATGCTGTCCTTGGTGCCATCCGGGACTGCGCCGGACTTTGCGTTGATGTCGTCCATGCTGGTTTTCCTTTCTTGCGATCACGCCCTCAGCGCACGACCAGAAAAATGCGGGCCGATCCGCGCTGAACCGTCAAGGCGATCGCCCTGTCAACGCCTTCAACCTGCTGGCGCAACTCCGCCACGGACGCGACCGGCACCTGATTGACGGCGACGATGATGTCTCCGGCTTCCAGACCCGCACGATCCGCGCGGCTGCCCGATTCCAATCGCGCGACCACGGCACCCGACACCTCTCCGAAAAACGGATCGTCGGGCAGCACGTCGCGCAATTCTGCGCCAGAAAGCCGTTCAATCCCGCGGCTGCCCGACATGGGGGCGGCAGGGGTGCCGGGGTTGCCGGGGCGCAACGTGGCAACCAAGCGCTGCGGCTGGCCGTCGCGGATGATATCCAGCTCGATCGGCCTTCCCGTCCGACGCAGGCCGATTTGACTGCGCAGGTCGGCGGACCCGGCAACAGTGCGCCCATCGATCGCCACGATCAGGTCTCCCGGCTGCAATCCGGCTTCCTCGGCGGCGCTGCCCGGTTCGACCTGTGTCACCACCGCACCGGAATCGGCCGCGATCCCCAAGGCTTCGGCAAGGTCCGGCGTGAAATCCTGAATCATCACCCCAAGCTGTCCCCGCTGAACCTCGCCAAATTCGATCAACTGGTCGACAACCGCGATGACCATGTTCGCGGGAACGGCAAACCCGATCCCGACGTTGCCACCCGAGGGGGCGATGATCGCGGTGTTGATCCCCACCAGCCGCCCGTCAAACGTGACCAGCGCGCCACCAGAGTTGCCGGGATTGATGGATGCGTCGGTCTGGATGAAATCCTCGTATCCCTCGACATTCAAGCCGCTGCGCCCCAATGCACTGACGATCCCCGATGTCACCGTCTGGCCCAGTCCGAACGGGTTCCCGATCGCCACGACGTAGTCGCCAACCTGCAACCGGTCGCTGTTGCCCAGTTCAATCGCGCTCAATCCGTCCGCATCGATCTGCAGCAGCGCAAGATCCGTTCCGGGGTCACTGCCGATCAGCACGGCATCGAATTGCCGCCGGTCCTTCAGGGTTACAACGATCCTGTCGCCGTTCTCGACGACGTGGTGATTGGTCAGGACATAACCACGCGCAGCATCGAAGATCACGCCGGATCCCGCGCTCATCTGGCGACGCTGCATCGGTTCTTGCGGCATCGGCTGGAGGTCAAAGAAACGCCGAAAGAAGGGGTCGTTGAAAAGCGGGTTCATCGCGGCCGTCCGCCGGCTTTCAACCGAAATGTTTACAACTGCGGGCGTCACTTGGGCCAGCAATGGCGCCAACGTCGGCAAACCATCCGCGTTCAGATACAACGGGCGGTCCGGGGTTTGCGCCGCCATCGGAACGGCATGGGCAAACGTCAGGATACAAACCGCCACCAATGCGCGGCCGAGACGGATAACAAGGGCTGTCATTGTCAATCTCCTTGAGACCAAAGATGGGGGTCGGGAACGGCCCGCCCCCACCTCTTCACGCGGCTTTCACCGGAATATGCTTGATCTTCGCTTGCGCCTCGGCCGTCTTGGGCAGGCTGACAGTCAGCACACCGTTCTTGAACTTCGCCTCGGCCTTGTCCGGGTCGACACCCACAGGAAGCGGCACCATCCGATAGAACGATCCGTACGCGCGTTCGGACATGTAGATCCCCTTGCGCTCTTCCTCGTGCTCGACCTTCTTTTCGCCCCTGATGGTGATGGCATTGCTCGAAAGCGAAATGTCGATGTCGTCTTCCGTCATGCCCGGCAATTCGACAGAGACGTCCACGCTTTTGTCGGTTTCGGTCACGTCGGTGCTGGGGCCAAACATGCCCCCGGCGTTGCCGTGGCCGTTCCAGCCGGATTCCACCTTGCGCCAAAAGTCCTCGAAGACGTGGTTGATGTCGCGCTGCAGCGCGAGCAGTGGGTTTGCGGTGGTGGCGGTGTCGCTCTGGGGGGTCTTTTCCTTGTCGCGGCCCCAGGGAATAAGATCGCTGATTTGCATCGTGTGTTCCTTCTTCAATGCGCTTCATCGGTTCAAAGGGCGGGTTATGCCGCCTTTACGGAAATCTTCCTCGGCTTTGCCGCGGCGGCGTGCGGCAGTTCCAGCCGCAGCACCCCGTTGGTAAATTCGGCGTTGATCTGTTTCTGGTCGATGTCTTCCGAAAGCGAGAAGACCCGAACATAGTCGCCTTCGCGGTATTCCGACGACAGCCGGCGATACCCTTTTGGCGCATGCGGTTTCACCGTGCCGCGCAGTGTCAGCACCCGACGCTCAAGCGTCACGTCCAAATCATCTGGCGCAACCCCCGGCATGTCGGCCATGATGACGGTGGTGCCGCCGCGCTCAAAGATGTCCACCGCTGGCGTGAACGCACGCCTCATTGCGTCGCCGCGGCCCTCGGTCGGTGCAACTCCGCGCTCATCTGATGCCATCAGTTCTTGTGCCATGTCGTCCTCCTTCTATTTCTGACTTCGGGATCACTTGATTTGAATATGCTTGGGCTTGTCGTCCTCGGGGCGCTGCATCTCGACGGTCAGAATGCCGTTTTGAAAGCGCGCGTCGATGTGCTCGGGATCCACCCGGAACGGCAATTCGAGCGACCGCAGGAGCGACCCGTCGGCGCGTTCGTGGCGATGCCATGTGATATCGTCACCGGTTTCGGGTTCGGGATAGGTGACACGGATGGACAACATCATGTCCTTCACGGTCAACTCGATGTCCTGCACCGTCAGGCCGGGCAGTTCGGCGGTCATGACGATACTGTCCTCGCCCGCCCAGAAGTTCACCGCCGGGTAGATCGCCGCAAGACCGGGCTGGCGTGCGCCGTCCAAAAGACGGTTCATCGCACTTTGCATGCGCCGCATCTCGGCAAACGGATCGCTGTAGCTCAAGGGAAAGAAAGCTGTCTGTAGCATTTCGGTACTCCTTTTGATCAGACGGTTTGTGTCGTGCAGCGTGGTGTCGAAAAGCTCGGTCTGCGCAGGCCCGCCACGCCAGATCACAGGCCAAACGGATAGGTTTCGTCCTCGATGGTCGCTGTTTGTGTGGCAAGTGGGGTCACCGCATTGGTTTCGTCGAACCACACGAATGCATCGTATTGTTCGGGTAGGCTGGCGTGGCTGTAATGGCTCGCCCGCTCCGTTTCCGGCCGGTAGATCACGCCGATGTAGCGTTCCAGCCGGGGCTGCGACAGCAGGCGGCGGAACTCGACGGTGTGGTCCTTCCCGAAATCCCAAAGAAAGCGCTCATGATCGACGTCGTGGCACAACGCCTCATAGCTGTCGGGGCGGGGCGGGCGGACCGTCTTGATCTCTATAGGCCCGTCCCAGTCCGATGCGGCAGCGACCGTGCCCGAAGCCGTTCCAAAGCCGATCAGGGCGGCCGTATGGCCATATTCCTCGCGGCAAAGCTGACCGATGTTCAATTCACCGCGATTGCGGCCCATATCGGTATGGCGCGCATCGCCAATATGGGAATTATGCGCCCAGACGACTGCTTTCTTGTCGGGACCGGCATGGTTCAGGATCTGGCGCAAGGTCTGGAACATGTGCTGGTCACGCAGGTTCCACGACAGCTGCGATCCATAATACATCAGCCGGTAGTATTGTTCGGCATTGGCAACCAGCCGCGCGTTCTGTGCCGCATCAAAGAACCGGTCGCCGTCGTGGCGGACATACTCCAGTTGCTTCTTGAGCAGGTCGAGCAGATTTTGCGTGACGGTCTTCTCGCAAATGGAAAATCCGGGCGTCAGCGCCGCACGCCCATAGGCGGCGGGGTCGCGCGACCATGACATCAGACAGGCATAGCGCGACTTGGCCACGGCTGCCGCCACCGGATCCACACGGTCCAGATAAGACAGGACCGCCGCGATCGACGCGTTCATATTATAGAGATCGAGACCGTAGAACGCGACGCGGTCCGCCATTGCTTTCTGGGCGTTGTGTTCCCTCAGAAAGCGCGTGAATGCCTCGAACTCGACGTTGCGCCACATCCATGTGGGAAAGCGCGCAAAGGGGGTATCCTTCATCGCCTCGTGGGGGCGGTGGCGGATGTGGCGATCGACGGCTGCGGCGTCGGGCCAATCGGCCTCGACCGCCACGATCGAAAAACCATGTTTCTCGATCAGGCGCCGGGTGATCGCGGCCCGCGCACGGTAAAACTCGGACGTGCCATGCGATGCCTCACCCAACAGCACCACGCGCTTTGATCCGAAGCGGTCGAATGCTTCCGCGAACTTGGGGTCGTTGATCGCGGGCAACGGTTCCGCGCCGGCCCGCAAGATGGCTGGCGCGGATTGGTGCAGCGGTTCGGTTGCCGGCTTCAGCCGTTTGATCTCAGAGCTGCGCAGATGCGCCTTGAACCAGTCGACGGCATGGCTGACCGCGATGTCCAATGTGCCCGGCTCTTCAAACAGATGCTCCGCGCCCGCCACCAGTTCCAGCTTCTTTGGACATGTCATCGCGGCAAGGGCCTGTTTGTTCAGGGCGATGACATCGTAATCAAGGCTGCCGACAATCAGCAGGGTCGGACTTTTGACCTGCGGCAGGAAATCCATCGCCAGATCGGGGCGACCGCCCCGCGACACCACCGCCGCGACCCGGTTCTTGAGTTCGGCCGCCGCCACCAGCGCCGCCCCGCCGCCCGTGCTTGCGCCAAAAAGACCCAACGGAAGATCCTCGAGATCTGGTTCCGACGTGGCCCAGATGGATGCCTCGACAACCCGCTCGGCAAGCAGGGGGATGTCAAAGACGTTGCGGCGGTCGTGCCCTTCCTCAGGTGTCAGCAGGTCAAACAAAAGCGTCGCGAACCCTTCCGCGTTCAGTTTGTCCGCGACATATGTATTTCGCGGGCTGCGTCTGCTCGACCCACTGCCATGCGCAAACAAGACAACGCCTTGCGGATTGGGCGGAACCGTGAGGTCGCCGATCAACCCCAGCGGGGGGATGGTGACCTGACGTTTGTGAATGCGGCCCTTGGGCTTGTCGGGCGCATCGTCGGCGCGTGCGGAAACCTGAGCCAGAAGGGCGACGGTTTCATCATCCGTCAGCTGGTGAAAATCGTGGTAAAAACCGCCGACGCCCCGAAATGCGGTAGCCGGGTTCAGGCAGACAAGATCGTCGGTCTGGCTGGCGATGTCATCAAGCGCCTGTTGCGGGGCAACCGGAAGGGCGACCACGATCCGGGCTGGCTTGCTGCGTTTCAGCCCGATCAATGCCGCCTTCATCGTGGCGCCCGTCGCCAGCCCGTCATCCACCACCACGACGCATCGCCCGCGTGGGTCAAGCCGTGGCCGATCGCCCAGATACCGGGCCTTGCGGCGCGCAAGTTCGGCGCGTTGCTCGGCAACGGCCTGCGATACGTAAGCGTCATCGGCGCCTGACATGCGCCGCACGTCTTCATTGATCACGATCTCGCTGTGCGCACCCTCCACGATTGCGCCCAACGCGACCTCGGGATTGCGCGGCGCGCCGATCTTGCGCACTAAAAGCAGGTCAAGCGGCGCGCCAAGCCTTTTGGCGACCTCGATCCCCACCGGCACACCGCCACGGGGCAGCGCAAAGATCAGCGGTCGATCCAGCCCCATCCCGGCGAGTATCTCGGCCAGTTTCCGGCCAGCATCGGCGCGATCAACGAATTTCGTGACGACATGTTCCATGTGCTGGAAATTACCTGATCCGGGGTGCCGGGGGATTGAGGTTTGTCAATCTCGGCGCGTGTTTCGAACGCGCTGCGGCCGGGTCAGGGAACCAGCACCGCTGCGCCCTGCAGGTGGCCCTTGCGCAGGTCATCCAAGGCAAGATTGGCATCTTCCAACGGATAGGGCGTGGTCTGTGTCTGCACGCCTGCCCGCGCGGCCAGCGGAAAGAACGCATCGCCGTCCTGCCGTGTCAGGTTGGCAACCGACATCACCTGCCGCTCGTGCCACAGATCGGCATAGGGAAAGGACGGAATATCGCTCATGTGAATGCCCGCGCAAATGACCCGGCCGCCCTTGCGCACCGCTTTCAAGGCCGTGGGGATCAGCGCGCCCACCGGGGCAAAGATGATCGCGGCATCCATCAAGACGCCGGGCGAGGCATCCGACCCTCCGGCCCAGACAGCGCCCAGTTGGCGGGCGAAGTCCTGCGCGGGCCGGTCGCCCGGTCTGGTAAAGGCATAGACGTCGCGGTCTTGCCAGACTGCGATCTGGGCAAGGATATGCGCCGCCGCGCCAAACCCGTAGAACCCCAATCGCGGGGCATCGCCCGCCATCGCATAACTGCGATACCCGATCAGTCCGGCGCAAAGCAGCGGGGCCAATCCGACCGGGTCTGCATCTTCGGCCAAAGCGAACACATACGCCGCGTCTGCCACGCATTCATCGGCATAGCCGCCGTTCAGGGTGTATCCCGTGAAACCGGGCGCATCGCACAGGTTTTCACGCCCCGCGCGGCAGTGCGGGCATTGACCACAGGTGCGCCCCAACCAAGGGACCCCGACGCGCTGGCCTGCCGCAAGCCCGTGGACTTCCCTCCCGATTTCGGTGATCCGACCGACAGTTTCATGTCCGGGGATCAACGGTAGCACAGGGTTCTTCAACTCTGCATCGACAATATGCAGATCCGTTCGGCAAACACCGCATGCCTCGATCCGCAGGCGGACCTGTCGGGGGCCACAGGCAGGCGATGCAAGCTGTTCAAGTCGAAGCCGGGTTGCCCCGTCGTGCAGAACCATCGCGCGCATCGCATTCCTCCCGTGGACAGGCCCGTGTTCTAGCCCGCTTTCGGCGCGCGGCACTGATGGGGATCAATTGAACGGTCCGGCCGCCGGTTCACGATGCCGCCACGATCAGCAGATTTCTGCCGTGTGCTGACACGTGCGCGCCCATCTTGATGACGATCAATCGCCGCCCTGACATCGCCCTTAGGAAATTGGCTAGTTGTCGGGCCTTTTTGCGGAGGGAGGTAAAAAAGCTGCAATGAACAACAAGGATTGCGTTCACGACATCATCAGACAGCTAAGCCCTGGAAACCGCTCCCGTCAGTTTCGTGGCCAGATATCGCGATATGAACTGCCGCTGGAGTTCCAGAAATACCTGCACGTTCTGGGGCCGACGCCCAAACGGTGCCTTGAGACCCTGACCGATCTGGGGCTGTCGGACGCTGATATCGCGCGTTACTACAACATGCCGCGCCGCGCCGTCACCGATCTTCGGCAAATCTGGAAGATTGACGGGATCGTCTGACCTCGCTCAGCGCAGGGTGGCATCACAGCCGGACAGGCCGCCCGTCAAGTTCACCTGACGGTCAAGACGCTGCATTGCGCATTGTGCAGCACTTTTTGCGACACGCTGCCCAACACGGTCCGTGTGATCACCCCAAGCCCGCGTGATCCGACGACGATCATGTCGGCCTTGAATGCGGTGGCGGCACCAAGAATTTCGTCTGCGTAATCGCCGCTGCGCACCGAGGTCTTGATATTCTTGGCGCCCTGTTTAGCACAGCGCAGTTTCGCGCGCTTGACGATCTGCTCACCCAGTTCCGAAATGATGCTCAGGAACCTCGGGTCCGTCGCTTTGGCACCCAAGACATCGGGGTGACTTCCCGTGACATAGGCGATGCCGGGTGAGACGGTCGTATAGGCTTCTTTGACAAGGTGTTCGACCTCGGCCATGCGCACCAACTCGTCCGACGGGCGCCCGTGCATCATCACATGCACGATGAACAGATCGGCGCTCAGTCGGCTTGCCAACTCTGCCGCGATGTCGGCGGCGCGATCCGCATTGAGGGAGCCGTCAGCGGCCAGAAGGATTTTGCCGATCATTGCCTTGTTCCTTGCGTGGGGTGAAATGGGATGTGCCCGTGCCCGTTGCCCGTGCGTCCAGATCGCTGGTGGCGACCAATGCGGGGCGCTGGCCTTTGACAACGCGCGTGCGCGCGCTGCGTTCCGACTGCGGGTAGAGATAATCGCGCGTCAGCGGAACGGCATCGACGCGCCGGGCCAACTGAAACTGGTAGACGGCCTGCGGGCCATAGCGAAAGGTCTGCTCGCATGCCGCAAGATAGAAGCGCCACATCCTGACAAAGCGTTCATCGTACATCGCCGCGACTTCATCTTCGTGCGCCGCAAAACGGTCGTACCAGTGGCGCAGCGTATAGGCGTAATGCAGCCGCCAGCATTCGATATCCGTGGTCCACAGTCGGGCGCCCTCGACGGCGGCCATCACTTCGGAAACGGGCGGGATGTATCCGCCGGGAAAGATGTATTTGGCAATCCATGGGTTTGTCGCCTCTGGCGGGGCGGCCCAGCCGATCGTGTGGATCAACGCAACCCCGTCGGGTGTCAGGCGATTGCGGATCGTCTGGAAATACGCATCGAAATGCCGGATGCCGACATGTTCGAACATCCCGACCGACACGATCCTGTCGAAGTTGCCTTCGACGTGGCGATAGTCGCAAAGCCGGAAGTCAACCTGATCCGATAACCCGTCTTGCTTGGCGCGCCTGGTCGCAAAGGCATGTTGCTCTTCCGACAACGTTACGCCGACAACGCGTGCACCGTAATCTCTGGCCAAGCTCAGCGCCATGCCGCCCCAGCCGCAACCGATATCCAGCACGCTCATGCCCGGTTCGATCAGCAGTTTGCGCGCGATGTGCTCTTTTTTGTGCGCTTGCGCCTGTTCCAAGGTTTCGTTCGGGTCCCTGAAATAGCCACAGGAATATTGGCGGTCATCGTCGAGAAACAGATCATAAAGCTGCCCCGAAAGGTCATAGTGATGCGCCACGTTGCGCCGCGCACGTTGCACAACGTTGTTTTGCGCCAGCCCGCGCAGGCTTGTCCGCGTGTTCCGCAGCAGCTTTTGCCACCAGATCGGGTGCGCATCCACTCGCCGCATGTTGCGAACGATCAACGCCAACAGGCCCTGCAGATCGCCATCATCGACGGTGAGCGTGCCGTTCATATAGGCCTCGCCCACCGCCATCTCCGCGTTCAAGGCCAGCTGTCTGACCGTCGCCCGGTCGTGGATCCGCACCGTGATCGGCGCGCCGGTCCGGTCGCCATACTGCCGGACATCACCATCGGGCATCACGACGCGCAGAGACCCGTCTTGCAAGATGGACTTCAGCATCCAGTCAAGCGGGTGTTTCAAAAGCAGGCTCATGGCGACACTTCTTCTGTTGTTTCAAGACTCGGCGGGAACTTGCCTGGGCAGGGGTGGCGGCGCGTCCAACATGCCTTGTTCGCGCGATCTGCGGGTCGGGAACGGCAACATCCGATCAAGACCGCACGCGAGGGGCCGGAAACCGTTCGGGAAAAGGAAAGCCCAAAGTCGAATGAATGCCCCGCAAGGTGATTGAAATGGCATGGTGCATGCCCTCACGCTTAGTCCGCCGGATGCGGGGCCGGTTGATTTCCATCAATTGGCGCGGCGGTTCTGCGTCTAGATTTTGAACATCGGATGTCGTCGGCTGCAGCAAATGCAGCATCGGCGCCGCCCCCCGAACGCATGCACCACATTGAACCGACCACAGGGTCATCGCACCCGGTTCCGAGTGTCGAAAACCTTGCAGCAGGAAGTATTGCATATGATCACCAGTTCGCGGCAGAAAACGGAAGCTGTGCCAACCCACCCCGCGCACGCGAACCATGCCGCCGCGCCGTCCGATGTTCTGGTGTTCATCGAAGATCCCACCGTGCCCCCGCCAAGCCTCCGTCACGCGCAAAAGGTGGCTGGCGCACTTGGGGGAAAGGTGGTGCTGATCCATGTGCAATGCCGTTCCGACGATGACGATGGCCCCATTGATCCGATCAAATGGGACATTCGGAAACAAAAGGCGATGAACTGGCTGACGCGGCTGGTTCAGAGCGCCGATGACGGCAACGCACCATGCGAGGCCAAGCTCCTTGAGGGGCCGTGCATCAGGCAGATTCAGTCCTACCTTGAAAAGCATCAGGTCGACATTGCCGCCACCATGCGCTCGCACGGCGACAATCCGTGGCATCTGAGCGAGACGTGTTGGGGCGTCTTGTCGTCCCGCAGCGCCGCCGTCTTGATGATCCCGGCGGAAACCCAGATCGCGGCGGACAAGCCGTATCTTCGGATATTGGTGCCCCTCGACGGGTCGGCGCGCGCCGAAACGGCCCTGCCCAAGGCGATCAGGCTGGCCAAGGCGGAAACTTCGGAATTGATGCTTTGCTACGTCGCCCCCGACCCCGGTCTGACGGAATTCGGCGGCAGGGATCAAGAA
>Ga0075467_10003984_pt1 | contig 11107 bp, 10 predicted proteins | sample DEB08_DNA_9_FD_75067 | JGI IMG/M metagenome (GOLD analysis project Ga0075467, IMG submission 75067) | Aqueous microbial communities from the Delaware River and Bay under freshwater to marine salinity gradient to study organic matter... | ecosystem: Environmental > Aquatic > Marine > Coastal ...
AACGCCAACACGTTTTAATCCCGTAGGGATGATAATATTATAGTTCTAGAATCTTGTCATCCCTACGGGATTCCGCCAATAACGCCAACACGTTTTAATCCCGTAGGGATGATAATATTATAGCCATATCGACCCGTTGCTAAACCCTGAAAGGGTGATAGATCTTGTCATCCCTGCGGGATTGAGTCGAGTCGAGAACGCCAATTCGTTTTAATCCCGTAGGGATAATAATCTTATCTATCCTGCTCGTCAACATTACGCTTGGATAAAGTGTACTAAAGTTAGTGTTTTTTATTTGTCCAGGTTGTAGGCCTGCGCAATTGGCCTTTAAATTGTCAGTTGATGCGGAGACAAAACAAGCAACAGGCAGTTCGGCCCGGACAGATTACCGGGGTAGAAATCCACCAAATTCATGAACTTTTTGGTAAATTTATCCTTATCAAAGTAGAAAAAAAATCAACCACTATATGGATACTCTCAAAGGCCATTCCACTTCCGGCAATGGTACCAGTTACAATGTCAATGATGCCAGCATGTGCCCGTACCTGGGTGGTGCGCTCAAGCAAGGTGCGGGCAGTGGCCCCACCAACCGCGACTGGTGGCCCAATCAGTTGAAACTGAACATCCTCCGCCAGCACTCTTCCCTGTCCAATCCGATGGGCGAGGCGTTCGACTATGCCGAGGCGTTCAAAGCCCTCGACCTGGGTGCCCTGAAGCAGGACATTTTCGATCTGATGACCGACTCCCAGGACTGGTGGCCGGCAGACTACGGCCATTACGGGCCATTTTTCATTCGCATGGCTTGGCACAGCGCCGGCACCTACCGCGTTTCCGACGGCCGTGGCGGTGCGGGCTTAGGCACCCAGCGCTTTGCGCCGCTCAACAGCTGGCCCGACAATGCCAACCTGGACAAAGCCCGCTTACTCCTTTGGCCGATCAAGCAGAAATACGGCAAGAAAATTTCCTGGGCCGACCTCATGATCCTCGCTGGCAACTGCGCCCTCGAGTCGATGGGCTTTGAGACCTTCGGTTTTGCCGGTGGTCGTGCCGATGTTTGGGAACCTTCCGAAGACATCTACTGGGGTGCGGAAACCGAGTGGTTGGGCGACAAGCGCTACACCGACGACCGCGAATTGGAGAACCCCCTCGGCGCCGTGCAGATGGGGCTGATTTACGTCAATCCGGAAGGCCCCAACGGCAACCCCGATCCCATTGCTTCGGCGCGCGACATCCGGGAGACCTTTGGCCGGATGGCTATGAACGACGAAGAAACCGTCGCCCTGATCGCTGGCGGACACACCTTCGGCAAAACCCACGGCGCCGCCGATCCCGAAAAGTACGTGGGTCGGGAACCCGCCGGTGCCAGCATCGAAGAGCAGAGCATGGGCTGGAAGAACACCTTCGGCACGGGCAACGGCGATGACACCATCACCAGCGGCCTGGAAGGCGCCTGGACGACGACACCCGCCAAGTGGAGCAACGACTACTTCAACCACCTGTTTGGCTACGAGTGGGAACTGACCAAGAGCCCCGCCGGTGCCCACCAGTGGCGGCCCAAAGGTGGCGCTGGTGCTGGCACGGTGCCCGATGCCCACGACCCCACCAAGAAGCACGCACCCTTCATGCTCACCACGGACCTCGCCCTGCGGATGGATCCGATCTATGAACCCATCTCCCGGCGCTTCCACGAGCATCCCGAAGAATTCGCCGACGCTTTCGCGCGGGCGTGGTTCAAGCTGACGCACCGCGACATGGGACCACGCGCCCGCTACCTCGGCCCGGAAGTACCGACCGAAGAGTTGATCTGGCAAGACCCCGTTCCCGCCGTTGCGCACCCCCTGGTCAACGATAAAGATATCGCTACCCTGAAGGCGCAACTGCTGGCTTCTGGCCTGACGGTTTCCCAACTGGTAACCACCGCCTGGGCATCTGCCTCCACGTTCCGCGGCTCCGACAAGCGCGGCGGTGCCAATGGTGCACGCCTGCGCCTGGCGCCACAGAAGGACTGGGAAGTGAACCATCCCGCTGAACTGGCCACCGTGCTGAAGACGCTGGCAGGCATCCAGACCACCTTCAACAGCGCACAGACCGGCGGCAAGCAGGTTTCCCTCGCCGATCTGATCGTGCTGGGTGGCTGTGCTGGCATTGAGCAGGCCGCGAAGAACGCCGGTCATACCGTGACGGTACCCTTCACCCCCGGACGCACCGATGCGACGCAGGAACAAACCGACGTGGAAGCTTTCGCTGTTCTGGAACCTACGGCCGACGGATTCCGCAATTACCTGAATCCCAAGCACCTGGTTCCTGCCGAAGACATGCTGGTAGACCGCGCCCAACTGCTCACGCTGACCGCACCGGAAATGACGGTGCTCGTAGGCGGCATGCGGGTACTGGGTACCAACTTTGGCCATACCGCACACGGCGTCTTCACCAGCCGACCCGGCGCACTCACCAGCGACTTCTTCGTCAACCTGCTCGATTTGGGCACGACCTGGAAGGCAGCTTCGGCAGCCGATGACGTCTTTGAAGGTCGCGATCGCAAAACCGGCGCGCTCAAGTGGACCGGTACCCGCGTTGACCTGATCTTCGGCTCAAACTCCGAACTCCGCGCAGTTGCTGAAGTCTACGGCTGTGCCGACGGACAGGAGCGCTTCGTCCACGACTTTGTGGCGGCGTGGAACAAGGTGATGAACCTGGACCGATTCGACCTGGCTTAAGGAAGAGGAGGATCGGGCGCCGCAGAACGCGGGCAGCCCGGTTGTTAAGTAATAAAAAAGGTGGTTCGGAAACGGGCCACCTTTTTTCGTAGGTAATGTTAACTATCTTTGTACTGCTATTAGCAAACAAAAAACCGCCGCCATGGAAGCATCCGTAGCCACCGCCACCCGCCACCTGAACAAGAAAGGCTTTCTCGACCTGGACGTTGACCCGACCCTCGATCTGGCCGCCGAAATCACCCGCCTGAAGCGGGAGAAGAATGCCATCATTCTGGCCCACTATTACCAGGATGCCGATATCCAGGACATCGCCGACTACGTGGGCGACAGCCTGGGCCTCAGCCAGGAAGCAGCCCGTACCGATGCCGACATTATCGTCTTTGCGGGTGTACACTTCATGGCCGAAACCGCCAAAATCCTCTCCCCCACCAAGAAGGTGCTCCTCCCCGACCTGAAGGCGGGTTGCAGCCTGGCCGATAGCTGCCCGGCACCGCTGTTCCGCAAATTCAAAGAAAAATACCCCGACCACGTGGTGGTCAGCTACATCAACGGCACTGCCGAACTGAAGACCCTCACCGACATCTGCTGTACCTCCACCAATGCCGTGCAAATCATCGAAAGCATCCCAGCCGACAAGGGCATTATCTTTGCCCCCGACATCAACCTGGGCAAGTACCTGGTGAAAACCACCGGCCGCGACATGGCGCTCTGGAACGGCTCCTGCATGGTGCACGAAATCTTCAGCCATGAGAAGATCACCAAACTCATGATCCGCCACCCACAGGCCCAGTTCATCGCCCACCCCGAGTGCGAGCCGCACCTGCTGGAAAAAGCCGACTACATCGGTTCCACCTCGGGCCTGCTGAAGTACACCCAGACCCACCCGGCCACGGAATTTATTGTCGCTACCGAGGCGGGAATCCTGCACCAGATGCGCAAGGCGTCGCCCCACAAAACCTTCATCCCGGCACCGCCCAACAACACCTGCGCCTGCAACGATTGCCCCCACATGAAGCTCAATACCATGGAAAAGCTCTACCTCTGTATGCAGTACGAGTTGCCCGAGATCACCCTCCCCGAGTGGGTTATCCGCGAAGGACGGGCCAGCATCGACCGCATGCTCGAGGTGTCGGCACGAGCAGGGTTGTAGGGGTGGGTTGTCCATCAGCAGGCAGCCGCTCCTGGTCAATTATTGACACCACCGCAGGAACAAAGGCGATCAGATTGTGCCGTTCGCTGGCCTGGCCTGTGGCCCTCAACCGAGGCCAATGACCGCCGCCACGGCTGGTTGGACGTCAATGACAACGATGAATCCCAAATCAATATAACAGCGTGAAGAACTGGTCTGGTTACCTGGAATGGACCCCAACGCGGATAAGCTACCCCACCACCGAGGCAGCGATTCAGGCGTTGGTACAAACAGCCCGCCGCGAAGGGCGAAAGATCCGGCTCATCGGCTCGGGGCATTCGTTTACGCCGCTCAGTGTGACGACGGATAACCTCATCAGCCTCGACCACTACCAGGGCCTGGTACACGTAGACGCCGCCCGGCAGCAGGCAACCGTCAGGGCGGGCACCAAACTCCACGCCCTTGGCGACATCCTCCACGGCCACGGGCTGGCGTTGACCAACATGGGCGACATCAACGCCCAGAGCATTGCCGGCGCCGTGAGCACGGGCACCCACGGCACGGGCACGGGCTTCGGCAACATGAGCACCCAGGTGGTGGCCATCCGCCTGGTCAACGGCCACGGCGAGGTGGTCACTTGTTCGGCGACGGAACAGCCCGAACTGTTCCGCGCGGCCCAGGTGTCCATCGGCGCTCTGGGCATTATCACCGAGCTGACCTTACAGTGCGTGCCAGCTTACCGGCTGGAGCTGGTCATCGACAAAGCCTCCCTGGCCGAGGTGCTGGCTACCCTGGCCGAACGCAATGCCAACCACCGCAATTTTGAGTTCTACTGGTTCCCCAATACGCCGCACGTGATGACCAAAACGGTGAATACCACCGCGGCCCCACCCGACCCGCATTCCTGGCGCGACTACCTACAGGATATCGTCCTGGAAAACTACGGTTTCCACCTGGCCTGCGAAATCGCCCACCGCTTTCCGGCGCTTACCCACGCCGTAGCCCGCTTTGCGGCCAGTACCACCAGCCACCACCGCAAGGTGAACCACAGCCACCGGGTGTTCACCACGCCACGGCTGGTGAAGTTCAACGAGATGGAGTACAACGTGCCGATGGCGGCCTACCCCGAGGTGCAAAAGGAAGTGGTAAGCTGGGTCAATAAAAACAACACCACCGTCATGTTTCCCCTGGAAAACCGCTTTGTACAGGGCGACGACATTTTTCTGAGTCCAGCCTACCAGCGCGATTCGGCCTACGTTGCGGCCCACGTGTACCACAAAGCCGATTTCAAAGCCTACTTTGGCGCCCTCGAGGCCATCTTCCTGGCCCACGGCGGGCGGCCACACTGGGGCAAAATCCATACCCTCACGCAACCACAACTGCGGGATTGTTACCCGGAATTCGGCACCTTCACCCGGCTCCGGGCCGAGCAAGATCCGGACGGGGTATTTTTATCGGGCTACTTGCAGACCTTGTTTGGCGAATAGCCAGATCGCCTTATTTCCGCAAAATTTTAAAGGCCCGTTTCCAGGTGGAGTGGTCGCGGGAAAGCTCCAGCTGGAAGTCCTGCGCGCTGGCATCGAGCACAAAGGTCAGATCGTCTTTGATGGCGCTGTTGTGTTCCAGCCAACCAGCGAGGTTGGTTTGGTTGCTGGGGGCAATGGGGTTGCCGTCGGCATAAATGCGGATGGTGGCCCGGTAGCAGATACCGGCATTGTTGCGGCAGGTGAGGGCGTAGCTCATCTTCAGCTGAATTTCGCTGTCGGAAATTAGGGTGGCCGTCACGTCGCGGAATTCGAACTGAAAATCCTGGAAGTTGAATTTCTTGCGCAAATTGGGAAAGTCCTGGACCCGCAGTTGGCCGCTGGAAGTTGCCGGTTGGGGCTTGTTAGCGGTCTGGTTATCCAGGCGGGCCGCATCCGCAGTGGGTGCATCGCGGGGTTGTTCCTGCTGGCTTTTGGCGGCGCGATCGGCCAGCTTACCCACCCGCCTGACCATGAAAAATCCAGCCACCAGCACCGCCCCCAGCAGCCCGCCCAGGAGGAGGTAACGGCCGGTAGGACTGCCTTTGCCGGTAACGCCCGCCGTTTTCGGGTCGGCCGCAGGCTCCTCCTCGTCGAGCGTGCTGCCGCCAGCGATCACCAGAATATGGTGGGCAATCTTCGCTTTTTCCTTAGCCACGTAATCGGCATCTACGGTACCCATCATATCCTGCTCGGCGAGCAGCGCCAGCTTGCCCTTCAGCACCAGCAGGGTATACTGCTTGCGCTGGGTTTGCTGCTGGGCTTCGGCAATCAGCACATCCAGCGCCTGTTCGAGCTTGAAATTGCCTACCAACTCCTTCACCCTCGCTTCGACGTTATTATCCATATTTTTTGGGCTTTAAGCGACGGAAAAAATCGGCTATCCTAAATTCCGTCTAACTACTTACCGTAAGGTATGGCTAATTTTGAATTTTGTGGGCACTATTTTTTTTTGCTGCTGGGGCAAAAGAATAGCCACTAAAGCACAGAAAACACCAAATCCCACTAAATTTATTTTGGAAACATTTCGTACCTTTTTTGCTGTCGGGGCAAAAAAACTCCGTGGCAAAATCTTGGTGCCCTTCGAGCCTTGGTGGCAAAAAAAGGATAGCCACCAGCATTACCCAAACCGCTTGCTCTATGCCAACCTATACCACGTACCGCCAACTCCTCCAAGACCAGCCGTTTCCCTACGCCTGTCTGGATCTCGCTTTGCTGCGCCAAAACATCACCATCAACCGATCCCGGGCGGGTGATAAAAAAATACGGCTGGCCTCCAAGTCCATCCGCTGCGTGGAGGTGTTGCGCCTGCTGCTGGCTGCCGACGCCCAATTCCAGGGCATCATGGCCTACCATGGCGAGGAGGCGCTGGCTTTGGCACAAGCAGGTTTCGACGACCTCCTGTTGGGCTATCCCGTAGTCGACCCTGCGCTGTTACGGCAGTTGGGGCAAGCCGTACAGGCAGGCACCTACCTCTGCCTGATGGCCGACGAGGTCCGCCACCTGGAGCTCGCCAACGCGGCGGGCGCAGCCCTGGGCGTACGGATGCCCGTGTGCCTCGACATCGACCTGTCGCAAAGCTACCCAGGGCTGCACTTCGGCGTCTGGCGCTCGGGCATTCGTACCCTGCCCGACCTGGAGCGTATCCTCGAATACCTCAACACCCTACCCTACGTGCGCCTGGACGGCCTCATGGGCTACGAAGCCCAGCTGGCAGGTGTCGGTGATGACACGCCGGGCCAGTACCTGAAAAACGCAGCCATCCACTGGCTGCAAAAGCGCGCCCGGCGCCCCATCAGCACCTGGCGGGCAGCGGCGGTGGCAGCCATCGAGGCGCACGGCTTTCAACTGCGCTTCGTGAACGGCGGCGGCACCGGCAGCCTCGAAACTACCCGCCAGGAAGCCGTGGTCACGGAAGTGACCGTGGGCTCGGGGTTCTACGCCCCGCACCTGTTCGACCATTACCGCCACTTTCAATTGCACCCGGCGCTCTTCTACGGTGTGCCCGTGGTGCGGCAGCCCCGGGCGGGCATCTTCACCTGCCACGGTGGCGGCTTCGTCGCGTCGGGTGGGATAGGGCCTGCCAAAGCACCCGTCGTGTATCTGCCGCCGGGCGGCCAGCTCGACCCCCACGAAGGCGCCGGCGAGGTGCAAACACCGGTATTTTATAAACACCCAGTTCCGGCCCTGCAACCCGGTGACCCCATCTTCTTCCGCCACGCCAAAGCCGGTGAGCTCTGCGAGCACTTCAATCACCTCCTCCTGCTCGACGGCGAAACGGTGCACAGTGTGCCTACCTACCGGGGTCAGGGCTGGAGCTTTGGCTAATGGCCGGTAGGGCATTTTTTTGATCACAAAGTGCGTTTTTTTAGATCACACAGGGCCTTTTTTTTTTGATCACACAGGGCCTTTGTGGTGAAAATCCTTGTGGTAAAAATCTTTGTGGTTCCTTTTTGATCACAAAGGGCACAAAACCAAACTCACATGACCAACCGAATCCTCACCCTCATCAGCCTGGCATTCCTCCTGGCCTGCAGTGCGCCCCGCGAGCGCGCCACCCTGGCCATCGCTACGGCCGCCAATATGCAGTTTGCCATGCAAGCCCTCACCGCTGCCTTCACGGCCAGCAGCGGCATCTCCTGTGAGCCGGTGGTCAGTTCCTCGGGGAAGCTGACGGCCCAGATCCGGGCGGGGGCACCGTACGATGTATTGGTTGCTGCCGACCTGAAATACCCGCAAGCGCTCTTTGACGAAGGCCTCGCCACGGCCGCACCGCGCGTATATGCCTACGGAACGTTGGTCCTCTGGACCCAACTGCCGGGACAGACCCCTACCATCGACTGGCTGCTGACGGACACGGTGCGCCACGTAGCCATCGCCAATCCGCAGACGGCACCCTACGGGGTAGCGGCCCTGGAAGTGCTGGACCATTACCAACTGCACACCGCGCTCGCGGGCAAGCTGGTCTACGGCGAGAGCATTGCCCAAACCAACCAGTTCATCCGTTCGGGGGCGGCGGAGGCCGGGTTCACGGCGATGTCCATCGTGCGGGCTCCCGGCCTGCGCGATCAGGGCCGCTGGCTGGAGATCGACCCGCGGTTGTACACCCCTATCGCGCAGGGGGTAGTCGTCGTCAGGGGTACCCCGGCCCGGGAAGCGCAGGCCCGGCAATTTGTCGATTTTTTGTTTTCCGCAACGGCGCAGGATATCTTGCGAAATTTTGGTTACCGGGTAGCGGAGTAAAATAGCGCCGCAAGTTTTTATCGTATCTTGCCCCCTAAATTTCATCCCTTTTCATGATCGATTGGACCCCGCTGTGGCTCACTTTTAAGCTGGCAGCTATCACCACGCTGCTGCTGCTCCTGATCTCGGTGCCGCTGGCCTACTGGCTGGCCTACTCGCGGCGGCGCTGGAAGCCCGTGGTGGAAACGCTGGTGAGCATGCCGCTGGTGCTGCCGCCTACCGTGCTGGGTTTTTATTTGCTCATCGCCTTCAGTCCGGCCCACACCTTCGGGGCGTGACTGGATACGTGGCTGGGGTTGCGGCTGGTTTTTTCGTTCGAGGGGTTGGTGGTAGCCTCGTTGCTCTACAGCCTGCCATTTATGGTGCACCCCATCCAGGCGGGGCTGAGCAACCTGCCCCCTTCGCTGCGGGAGGCGGCCTACGTGCTGGGGAAGTCGCCACGGACCACCTTGTTCCGGGTGTTGTTGCCCAACATCAAGCCCTCGTTGCTCACGGGCATCGTGTTGGCTTTTGCCCACACCATTGGCGAATTCGGCGTGGTACTCATGATTGGCGGCAATATCCCCGGCCAGACCAAGGTGGCAGCCATCGCCGTGTACGACGCCGTAGAATCGATGAACTACCCGGTGGCAAATACCTATTCCCTGGTGTTGTTTGCCCTCACGTTCGTTATTCTCCTGCTCGTCTACCTCTCCAACGGGGGGTACTTTAAAAGCTGGTGGCCATGATGGATATTTTCGTCGAAAAAACACTGCGGGCACCCGGAGGAGAGCTGACCCTGCGGGTGAAGGAGCACCTGCCGGCACATCAGCTGGTTGGCCTTTTCGGCAAATCGGGGGCGGGTAAGACCTCGCTGCTGCGCACCCTCGCGGGTTTGTTGCAACCCGAGGCGGGCAAGATCGTCGTGGACGGGGCCACCTGGCTGTACACCGCTGCCGGCATCAACCGGCCACCCCAGGAGCGGCAGGTCGGGCTGGTTTTCCAGGATTACGCCCTCTTTCCCAACATGACGGTACGTGAAAACCTGGCCTTTGCCCTGGCCAGGGGGCAAGACCCGCGCATCGTCACCGATTTGGTAGAACTCTGTGAACTGGGGAATCTCCAACACCAGCGCCCTACCCACCTGTCGGGCGGACAGCAGCAACGGGTAGCCCTGGCGCGGGCCCTGGTTCAGCGCCCCCGCCTGCTCTTACTCGACGAACCCCTCTCGGCCCTCGACCTCGAGATGCGCCAGAAACTGCAACAGTACCTCCTCCGCGTACACCGCGAATACCAACTGACGACGATCCTCATCAGCCACGACCCCGCAGAATTGTGCCAGCTGGTCGATACCGTCTGGGTGTTGGCCGATGGCAAAATCATCGCCAGGGAACGCCCACTGGTCTATTTCGCGACACCGCCACCCGCCGTGCCCTGGCAGCTGAAGGGGAAAATCGTGACCCTCGTCCCACAACAGAACGGCGCCCTTGTCGTTATGCAACTGGGTGACGAACAGGTCCAGGTGTGGGCGAATCCGGCCCTGGCAGCTACCTTTACCCCTGGCGAATGGGTGGATATCCACCTGGAAGCTCAGCACATTCAACTGAAAAAAACAGACCACCAACCGTAATGCCCTACCTTGAACTGGATGTACCCCGAAAATTATTCCCTATGAAAAAAGTATTGCTCCTCCTCGTGTTGCTCCTCCTCTTAGGTGCTGGTGTATTTGTATTCCGGCACAACAACGCGGTGGTGGAACCGCCGCAAATGAATGAAACCACGATACCCCCAACCCTCCGCGATGTCATCGCCCGGGCCGATAGCACCGTCATCCCCGCTTTCTCCCTCGACTACCTGCGCGGCCGCTTCGACCCCGCTACCCACCCCGATTTCACGAAGGTAGCGCCCGAGTTTACCGACCGCGACGGCACCTATTACCTGCGCAAAGACGCCTACGCGGCCTTCCTGGCTATGCACGCCGCGGCAGCAAAGGACGGCGTACAACTAAAGGTCATTTCCGCTACCCGCAATTTCGACCGCCAGAAAAGCATCTGGGAAGCCAAATGGACGGGCGAACGCCTGCTGGAAGGCAAGGAAAAAGCCCCCCAGGTCTACCCCGATCCGCAGGCACGGGCGCTTGCCATTCTGCGCTGGAGCTCGATGCCGGGCACCAGCCGCCACCACTGGGGTACCGACATGGACCTCAACCAACTGAACAACGACTATTTTGCCACGGGCCAGGGTTTGGCCGAATACCAGTGGCTGACGGCTCACGCGCCCACATACGGCTTTTGCCAACCCTATACCGCCAAAGGGCTGGCGCGGCCGGCAGGCTACAACGAAGAAAAATGGCACTGGAGCTACGAACCCATCGCCCGCCAACTGACCGATCAGGCCCGGCGCCTGCTCACCGATCAGGAGATCGACGGTTTTCTGGGCGCTGAAACGGCACCTACCATTGGGGTCGTCGAAAAGTATGTGCTGGGCGTGAGTACTGCGTGCAAGGGGGGGTGAAG
>Ga0075467_10003989_pt1 | contig 11100 bp, 7 predicted proteins | sample DEB08_DNA_9_FD_75067 | JGI IMG/M metagenome (GOLD analysis project Ga0075467, IMG submission 75067) | Aqueous microbial communities from the Delaware River and Bay under freshwater to marine salinity gradient to study organic matter... | ecosystem: Environmental > Aquatic > Marine > Coastal ...
CTACCGGGACTGGAAGCAAACTAATAGCGAGCTATACACTGAGTTTGCCATGAAGCTAATCAAACACGGAATCATGCTAGAACCGGATTCTCGTGAACCTTGGTTTATTTGTGAGTCACACCAAACTGTTGATTTGAATTGGCTAGAAAAAATTGCAGATCGCGCTATGGCAGAAGCAATTACGGCTAAGCCATAAGTTAAAACTGATCAGTCTGGTTCGGTCAACTAATTGAAAGTTTAAATATTTAAGAAACCAGCTTCGGCTGTTTTTTGCGAACTCTTGCCCTTAAACGTCACACTACCGTTAATTATAGACAGAAACATGTCAGCGGCGATTCGGTCTCTCTGCGGTTGTGTTAACCGAATAGCTGACGGTGATGGGCAGGGAATTGCTTTAGGTTAACATTAACCGTTCAGGCAAAGGGCACGCGCATCGAATAGCGTATAGCGTTTGAAGCGGCTATCCCATGATTGTAAGGAGGCAGAATAACGCAACAGGAGCAAAAGGTTAGGGTGTCACACAAGGTTAGAGCAAGGCTAGTGGCAAAAGACAAGAGCTGATCCCCTTTATTACTTGAGCCCCTCTATATTTGTGGCGACTACTGATTGGAATGCTACTCAAGGGGGGGGGTGAGTTCCCAAAGGGCATAACGCCTACTGCACCATATCCGGTTGCAATAATTAAGCGCAAGATTAGACCTGACACTCTTTCTCCACTGAGTTTTTGAATTACAACTAAAGTAATAGACTTTTCGTCTGTTTTTCAAAAACCCTGTTGTAAATCTAATTGATTGCTCAACCGGATTTCGCACCCCTGTTAACGCTATTCGGCAGGGATGCAGGATGCAGGAGGTAGGGTTACGTAGGAGCGGATACCGAAAATACCCCGTGCATTTATCCTCAAGATTGGGCGACATGCGATGGATTCATTCTTGACTCCAATGAAATTTTCTTGAAGTGATTGATTTCCATTTTATTGCGTCATCTACAAGATTTGAAGTGTGTTTCCTCGTACTTGCTGTTTTGTTCTCCAAAAAACTCCAAAACCGCGATCCGTTTGCGTAGAGTTTTGCACATTAACGTATTCATTCAAGCTGTCCCGAGCGAAATTATTGTATTGCGCGAGAATGGCATCGGGAAGAGAAAATTATAGCTGAAATTCAAATTAAACTATTATAAACAATGGCTTATAGTATAAGAGGTTTGAATGAAAATATGTATTTAGTATTAATTCTGATTGTTCTCTTGCCTAATAATTTTCTAATGTCTAGAAAATCTTGAGGCAATAGGAATACGGTATGTGAAGCTGAGATTCGAATGAAAACGATTACATTTGGATTGACAATGCAAGTTGCTTCTAAAAGGGAGATTTCTATATAAAGTACATATAAACAATTGTTTATAAGTATAAACGGTAGAAATAAGGCGACTTATTTGACAATCATTCTAGTTTTTCTCTTGCTTTATAAATGACTTATGTCTAGTATTTATCCTGATGAGAGGAGCACCGATTAAGAAATTGGCATTTAAATGAAAACGTTTACATTTAGTTTTGTTATACAAGTTAGCTCTATATCAGTACTTGTATTGGAAGAGATGCCAACTCTATCGGCAAGAGGATTAGCGGTTTGTCAGGTTAGCCCCAAACCTTAATTTACAGTAACAATGAAAAACGACTTTTAGACTGGCGATCAGGCCAAAGTCTAAATAATTCACGCTAAATATTAGGCCAAAGTCTAGATGAAATGAGGCTGAAGCCTGAACCAGAATAATAAATAGGTACCATAATGGGTAAAAATATACTAATTCGTCCCTTGGTTTTTGTTATCGCTCTAACTACCTCTCAAGTCATTTTTGCAGCATCTTGCGAATACAACATAGTTAACCAATGGAATTCCGGCTTCACGGCTGAAGTAACGATACTAAATGATACATCTCAAGACATAGATGAATGGTCAGTGTCATGGTCGTATACCGACGGTTCTACAGTCCCTCAGACATGGAATGCCGAGCTGACGGGCATGAATCCTTATATCGCAAAAAGCGTGTCTCATAACAGCACGATTTCTGCAAATTCCTCTACTACCTTCGGTTTTAACGGTAGCAAGGGAGCTCAAGGAGCCAGCGCTGAAATTCCGCAGCTAGGTGGCATCTGTTCACAAACAATACCAATCAACCAACCACCAGTTGCAGACATAAGTGCAAATCCTACTCAAGGTAATATCCCATTAAGCGTTACTTTTAATGCTAATGGTTCTAGTGATCTTGAGAATGACGCTCTGAACTATCTCTGGAATTTTGGTAATGGAGACATATCAACTGATGCTGTCGTTACGCGCACTTTTGATCTTGAGGGAAGCTACTCTGTGTCACTTACGGTCAATGATGGTCAGCTAGATTCTACCGAAGTATTCACCACGATTGTCGCAACGGATGAAGCCGCAGAGTCCAACGTCTATATCCTAGACTCGGAAAACTCTTCACTTTATTTTGTTTCAACCAAACAAACACATGTTGTCGAAACGCATCAGTTTACGAATTTGTACGGTTCGATTACCAGTAGTGGCGAAGCTAGCTTAGGGATTAACCTTGGTAGCGTCGAAACTGGAATAAGCGTTAGGAATCAACGGGTGCGAGACCTCTTGTTTGAGGTGGAGACATTTAGCGACGCGCTTGTAAGCTTGCCAGTGAATTTAGCAAGCTTGTCTACACAAGGTATCGGAAGCACTCGAACAGATAGTGTTTCAGCTACTTTGAATCTTCACGGCGTCAGCGCTGCAGTTGATACGCAGGTGGCGATAACAAAAATCTCAGACTCTCAAATTATGGTACGAAATGTATCGCCGATCTTAATAAAAGCTGGAGACTATGATCTAACAGGAGGCGTCGATGCGCTGAGAAATATAGCTAATCTAGCAATGATCAGTTACACAGTGCCAGTTAATTTTACGCTGCTTTTCAATACTCAAGAAGCGCAATAGGGAGACATTACAATGAAGAAACTAAATACTATGTCATTACCCTCGCAAGCGTTAGACCGCTTGTCAGTGGCTAATGTGAAGGTTCAAGCCATGTTTAAATTTTTGATAAAGCCAGCTATTACTCTGGTTGCACTGTTGTTTAGCCAAGTCTTATGGGCCGCGACATGTCAATATGAGATCGATAACGAGTGGAATACCGGGTTTCAAGCTTCGGTTTCGATCACTAATGAGTCATCAACTCCAGTAAATAACTGGGAGGCCTCTTGGGCTTGGGACGATGGCAGCTCTTTTGTGCAGGGTTGGAACGCGGTCTTTGATTGCAATGCCAGCTCTTGCAGCGCTACAGGACCATCTCATGCTGTAGATGTCGCCGCAAATCAAGCAGTCACTTTCGGTTTTATCGGCGCAAAGGGAGTAGATAATACTCCTGCACAAGCGTCGGTAACGATTAACGGTGATGCATGTGAATCCACGACACCTCCAATAGATCAACTAGGCGTGTTATGGACACTTGATGGTGCTCAATCAAACATTCAATATGTATCGACAAAAAATGACCATAACTCTGAGGTCAATACATTTACTCAGGGAACTGATGGTAGTAACGCATTAAACGGCAGCATAAGTGACTCGGGTGACGCTGTTCTATCGGTTGATTTGAATGACCTTGAGACAAGCATCGCTACTCGAAACGAGCGCATGCGTAATTTCGTTTTTGAAACTGAAATGTTACCCACAGCGTATGTGACGGTCGCACTAGATACTGCCTCTCTGTCATCCATGCCAATGGAGACGAGCGTTAACCAAACGCTTTCAGGTAACATAACAATTCATGGCGTTAGCCAAGATATTGAGGCCGACGTTATTATCACTAAAACGTCAGCGACCAGCCTTTTGGTTTCGACAGTCAAGCCAATACTGGTAGATAGTAAAAGCTTCGACTTTGCTAGCGGCATCGAGGTGCTAAGAACACTGGCAAGCCTTCAATCCATTGGTGAGGTTGTACCTGTCTATTTCAGCCTGCACTATGTGGCAAATACTGATGTGGCCGTATTACCTATAGCAATGGCTACCAAGCCAGCTGGGCCGAGTGACCTGAACGCTGAATACAATCAAACGTCGGCAAATTCAGTGCTCAATTGGCAAGACAATAGCAACAATGAGAGCGGCTTTATTGTCCGTCGAAAAACAGCTAGCGGTTTGTGGCGCACAGTTGCGAGTGTGCTACAGGATTTCTCTACTTACGCAGAAAGCCTCACTGATATCGGCGAGTACGATTACAAAGTAATAGCGATCAATGACAGTATTCCTTCCGCACCGTCTAACGTCGCACGCGTTGTTGTAACAGAGACTGATCCAGACCCGGGTGGTCCTATCGGTGATGTCGTTGCAGGCCAAAATATCTACCAGCAACAATGCGCTTCGTGTCACGGTGCGGCAGGTGAGGGCGTTGGTAACTTTCCGGCTGTTAACGTCAGGCGTGATCTACGAGAGATGTCTGCATTTATTGCTGAGTTTATGCCACTCGGCACCCCAGGTGCGTGTGACCAAGACTGTGCCGATGATGTTTCGGCCTATATTGAAACCTTCTGGGATGACGGTAATCCAGATCCAGGCGTGACTGCTTGCCCTGCGGACAGGCCTATTAGCTATGGCGCTCGTCAATTAAAGATTCTTACTCGCTCGGAATATCAACGCAGTGTTGAAGATCTGTTGGGCGTTAATTTTAATGCGGCGGAAGGTTTATCAGAAGACGATAAAATCGGGCTGTTCGCTAATAACACTCATACATCGATTGTCTCTTCCTCGTATAGCAACTATCTCATTGTTGCAGAAGAAATTGCTCAATGGTCTGCAGCACAAGATTTCTCACCGGCATTAAGTTGTAATACCGTGGATCAAGCCTGTGTTGATACGCTTATCAATGAGCTTGCACCACGCATCTTCCGCAGACCTCTTAATTCAGAGGAATTGGAAACATACGTGGAAATGGCAGATGGGAGTCTTACTGACGGCGATGTGAAAGAGGGTATTGCAATGGCATTGGAATCAATGCTGTCAGCACCGCAGTTCCTATACCGCCACGAGCTTGGAGAGCCTAACCCCAATAATGCTGAGCTTGATAGCGATGCATTCGAGCTAACGTCTTATGAAATGGCTACTTTTTTAGCCTACACCTTCACTGGCTCAACGCCAGATCAAACGCTACTAAGCGCGGCTAGCAATGACTTGCTTCGTACAGATTCGGAAATTTTAAGTCAAGCTACACGCTTATCAGAATTGGCCGTTGCGAAAGACATTATGGGTGACTTTGTGGGTAGCTGGTTGGGCACTGATGATTTGGATATTGCGGCTAAAGACGAAACTGTCTGGCCTGACTTTGATGCACTTGTGCCGCACATGAAAAACGAAATTCGCGAAAACTTTGCCAGCGTCATGTTGGATAGCAGCGAGAGTTTTAGTTCACTTTATGACGCCGACTTTAGCTACATCAACCAAACACTCGCGCAACACTATGGTATATCCGGTGTGTTTGGTGATCAGATGAGGCGTGTTACCACGGCAGATCGTGGCGGTATATTAGCAAGTGGTGGGTTTATGGCACGCTGGGGCGAAGCAGTAGAGACATCGCCAATTATTCGTTCGGTTCGCGTACGTCGCAGAATGTTATGCCAAGACGAGTTACCCAACCCACCGGCCGGTACATTTGCTGAGCGTGAAGCCAGGCTCGCAGAATTGTCTGACATATTGCAAAACCCAACCACAACCAATCGACTGAAAAACCACCTACTAACGGAGGGGCCGCCGTGTTCGAGTTGTCACCTTGAATACATCAACCCGCTGGGTTTTGGGATGGAAGACTTTGATACGGTCGGTAGGCTACGATTCAATGATTTGAATGGCAACTCGATTGATGCCGCAGGGCAACTTTTCGCCCCAATCGACTACAACAATACGAGTGAAGTAGAGGTTTTTACAGGATCAAAAGACTTGGCTCAAATGGTGTCGTCACTATCATCGGCGCAATCGTGTCTGTCTGAGCAATTGTTTCGCTATATCACCGGCGTTGGACATGAAAATATAGACGTCAGCAATCCGGAGGCCCCTAATCTTGCGGTTCAAGAAAGAGAAGGCTATGCCTGCGAAATTGAAAACTTAACCAAAGCGATGATGGACGCCAGTCCGCGGGCTATGTTCGAACGCTTCAGCACACTCGAAGCAGTTCGGTATAGAAAAGCATGGTCGCGTAACTAGTGTCGTGTAATTAGCAACATCATCGAAAAAATTTAAAGGTTAATGAAATGAAAAAAATAAATACTATTGATAAAGGGCGTAGAGCTTTATTACAAACATTTGCTGCCTCAGGCATCTCCAAAGCCTTGATTAGCAGCTCGCCATTGGTTGCTGGCATGTTGTTCTCGAGACACGCAGAGGCACAAAGCGGCGGGGCGCCGAACAAATCCGTTGCTATTTACGTTCCTGGTGGCGGCATCCATGACTTTTGGGCGCCAACAGGTAGTGGCGCGAGTATGTCCTTGGGGCCAATGTCGAGCTTGTACGAGCCGGTTAAAACTGAATGTAACTTTCTGCGAAACATGAGCCACCCTAGTGGTGGTCACGGCTCAATGCCGTTAATTCTGTCAGATGGGTGGAACGGCGATACCTACGATGTAGCAATGGGCAAAGAGCTCGGCCCCAATATGCCGTTCAGATATCTTAATCTAGGCGTACACAGTAATGGGCATGGCGCATTAACGCGCGAAGGTAACGCCACGGTACCGTTTCAAGACAATCCGTTTAATGCGTTTAATTTGGTCTTCGGGGGAGGTTCTTCAGCAGACGGTAATTCTAAGACAGATATTCTCAACGCCCATGTTGCTGCTGCAAATGCCATAAAAAGTAAGCTCGCCAATTATGAAATTGATAGGCTCGATCAACACCTAGATGCAATTTCCGACACAAGACGTCGTTTAGATGACTTAGCCGGCACCCCCGGAAGTTGCCCAGCCCAACCCAATGCGACTCAATTTGAACTGAGCTTTAATACCTTTACCCAACAAGCTAAGTTGCAAGCAGACATATTGGTGGCCGCCTTAGCCTGTGGTCTAACCAGCTCATGTTCGCTCGCATTCGGTAACCATCAATCAGAATTTAGTATTCCAGAACTGAATTTCTCAGGGCCCTATCACCAATCAATACACGGCGGCAGTGATGGTCAAGCCAATTACCCGTACTACGTCGAGATGCGCGCGCACCTAGGTTCGCTAACGGCGTATGTTATAGATCAGCTACGGGTTCAAGGAATTTTGGACAGCACTGTGGTAGTTGAAGTAACCGATATGGGGCACGCAGATTTACACAGCTCTGAAAATGTACCGATGCTAATCGCAGGTGGTGGTAATTATGTAAATCGCGGCATTTCAACTGCTGGCAGTGGTTACAACCAACGCGACATGCTTTACACGGCCGCGAGAGCATGCGGAGTGACGTTGCCCTATGGCCGACTGATCCCGAGCGTACTGGCTTAGAACGTCATTGGGAGTTGGGGGGCTTCTTTGTAAGGAGGCCCCGAATATCCCAAGGACCAATGTGTCAGTAATTTGAACAAATGAGCTCGCTCTGTGGACTCATTATCTTGTAAATAGCTAATTCAACAGACTTCAACCTGTGGATAACATCTACGTGGCCACCTAGAGCAACTTACTACATGTAGCTTGGTGGACTTGAGCTGCCATCACCTTACTCGTTGCTTGGCAAGTTCTAACGTCACTACCAAGTATCCTGAAGGTTGTATAGCCGAAGAATTTGGCAACACAAGCCCAACCGACTCACTTAAGCAGAATAATAATCTACCGCAAAATGATGAATAATTTAAAAATCGGTATTGCAATGGTTTTTTCAGGGCTATTGCTGTGCGCGAACAGCGCGCAAAGCGAAGAAGCCTTGTGGCTCTACGCCAAAGGCTCGGATACCCGCCCCAAAGGCAGCTTTGAAGTTAAATTCAGCGACCTATTTCGCACAGGTAAAGCATCGGCTGACTACGATTTTCATGACTTGCGCTTAGAAGTTGAATACGGCTTAACCAGCCGTCTAACCCTTGGCGGAAAAGTCATGGTATTTCGCCACGACTACCAAGTGCTCGATGAAGATTTAAAACCTTACGTAGAAACCCAAGGCGGCTTAGGCTCACGATTCAAAGACACCCATTTCGGTGGCTATGATTTGGGGCTGAAATACAATTTATTAAGCCCATATAAAGATGTAGTTGGCCTGTCCTTAGGCTTTGGCTATGAAAACCGCCAACATAACAGCTTAGATGGTGCGGCAACCAACCAAGATGCAATCTGGGTAGGCGCGTTCATACAAAAGAATTACTTAGATGCCACTATCGCAATCGCATTCAGCCCTAAAATTCATCACAAACGCCGCTCAACGCCTGGTGGGCTAGAAGAAGAGTTAGCGTTGGATCTAGCGGCTGGTGTTGCCTATCGAGTTAACCCTGGCTGGTTTCTTGGCCTTGAGTTTCGCCATCAATCTGATTATCGAAACCCTTTTGAAAGCGGCGGTTTCAACCCAGAATTACAAACCACAAACGTTAGCTTGTCCGATTTAAATTTTAGCGTGGGTAGCCAATACCAGCGCAGCAACTACTTTGGACCAACGGTTCACTATGCCTCCCAAGGTTGGTGGTCTACGTTCGGTGCCTTGTATCAACTTGAAGGCCAGGGTAGAGCACCGGGCGTGAATAATATTGATGGCCGCAACTGGAGTGATCACGAGCGTTGGCATATTGGTTTTATTGTCGGTTGGGAGTTTGGACGGGACAATGGCAGTAATGAATTTGAAATGGGAGACTTTGAATTTTAAGCCGCATCAGACCATCACCTAAACGCTATTTAAATGCACAAACTGGAGTAACACGTTTTGAAAACTAAAAACAATAATCAAACCAACACCAGCCGTAGACTAGCAATAAAAAGAATCTTCGCAGGCAGCGCGGCGATCACCGCTGGTCAGTTTTTCCCAATGAGTCAATCATGGGGGAAAACATTTTTGAGCCTCGAGCAGGCGCAGGCGATTCTTTTGCCCGAAGAAAACTTATACGCGCGTACCATTGACTTGAGTGACACGCAACGCAAACAAATCGCTAAAGAATCAAAGGTGCGTGTGCGCTCTAATTCTTTGCGCGCTTGGGTTTCAGATAAAGGTAATTGGTTCATTCTCGATCAGATTCTTGGCAAGCACGAAAACATCGATATGGCCGTCGCCATTAACCAAAATGGCGGCGTGATTGGTCTTGAAGTGCTGACCTATCGTGAAAGCTACGGGCATGAAATTCGCCACCCTAAATGGCGGGCACAATTTCACGGCAGAACAGCGTCTGAACGGCTTAAGCTCGATCGTGACATCAAGAACATTTCTGGCGCGACATTATCCTGTGCACACGTAACCGATGGCGTGAATCGTTTGCTAAAAACCTGGGAATTAGTGTTGTCTCAAGCTACGTGAAGGCATGAACGAACTTAATCGTTGCAAACCGCTGTTGGGCACCTACGTCGAGGTGTCCTTAGCAGCAGATTTAAGTGACTTTGAGCTAGTCTCACTGTCAATTCGTATGTTTGAGCGCATTTCTACCATTCAAAGGCAGATGAGCTTTCATGACAGCCAAAGCAAATTAAGCCAGATAAACAGGCAAGCTATTAATAGCCCCGTTGGCCTAAGCCAAGATTACATCGAACTGTTTTCTATTATCAGTGACCTAAATTCGGACTCGGACGGTTACTTCGACCCGAGCATTGCACCCAACCTAATGCAAGCCAAGGTCTTACCCTGCAACGGTTATAACGATGCTGTTTATCAAGGCTCTGGGCCGCTAGAGATGAATACAAATGAATTTGGCTGTTGGCAAGACCTGACGCTCGCAAATGATCAGCTCATCAAGCGCAAACCTTTGATGATTGATTTAGGTGGTATTGCCAAAGGTTATGCTGTGGATAAAGCCATAGAGCTTGTGCCCGAGGGCATTGAGGCCTGCGTTAACGCTGGGGGTGACTTACGGTTTACCCATTGGCTAAATCAAATTGTGGGAGTTAAACACATCCAAGTTGAAAGAGAATCATGCGATACAGTCACAACTTCTCCAATAGACATGCTCGCGCCGGCCATAGCCACCACCAGTGCGTATTATTACGATGGGACCAGCCACATTGTCAACCCTAAAGATGGTGCTTTGCAGAATGACGCGCGTACCTACTCGGTGTTTGCCCCTAGTTGTGTGTTGGCCGACGGCCTCACCAAGCTAGCCTGCCTGCTGTATACCGTTAGTAATGACAAGCTTAAAGACATCCTCGCGAGTTATGGAGCTATTCTAATTGTGACGGATTAACGTTTTAAGATAATAAAAACGCTGATCGATGGTCAGCATCAAATTAAAAGAAGAGCCATGATTACTTTAAAAGTACCTAATATTGCTAAACGTTTGTTGCAGATTTTCCTTACCGTGTCTTTCATTTCTGGAGGATTGTTTTTTATCTTGAACACCTGGGTGATGGTGGAGGGCGAGTATGGACCCGAAAAACACCCAGCTCAATTTACGTCACTGCAAATACACGCGATCAGCGCCTTCAGCATTATGGTGCTGTACGGAGCTTTTTGGGGCGCCCATTTGTTTTTAGGCTGGCGTACGCAACGCTCGCGTAACACCGGCATTGGCTTAACCACCGTTATTGGCCTGCAAGTCATTACGGCCTACTTATTGTATTACGTAGCCAGTGACCTGTACCGAGAAATCGCAATGTGGTTACACATTGGCATCGGCTTGAGTTTACCAGTGTGGCTTATCTTGCACATAAGAGCTGCAAAAAAAAGCAAGTTCACCTCTGATGAGAAGGCCCGAGCGACAGGCGCCCAAACTCCCCAGAGAGACCATAAAGATTGCCCGCAATAGACAGCATGGGAAAAGGGGGACAGACCAGAATGGCACTAAGTTAAGCTTGTTTAGCATGACATATTCGGAACCTGAAAAGGCTCAAATTGTTATAATTTGTTATGCAAAATACTACGCCATTATTCCCTGGGTTTCACTTGCCTACGCTTCGAAGAAAACCACGTTCTGCAA
>Ga0075467_10003996_pt1 | contig 11094 bp, 11 predicted proteins | sample DEB08_DNA_9_FD_75067 | JGI IMG/M metagenome (GOLD analysis project Ga0075467, IMG submission 75067) | Aqueous microbial communities from the Delaware River and Bay under freshwater to marine salinity gradient to study organic matter... | ecosystem: Environmental > Aquatic > Marine > Coastal ...
CAATAATTGGCAATAACATTGCTGTAGTTGCTAAATTTGATGTGATTTCAGTTAAGAAATTTACAGCAAGTATTAATACAAAAAGCAATGCAAATAATGGTAAATGTTCAAATTGTGTTATTTGAGCACCAATCCACTCCGCTAAACCACTTGTTTTAAAACCTTCAGCCAATGCAAGTCCTCCTCCAAAAAGCAGTAAAATACCCCAAGGTAATTTGACTGCACTTTCCCAATTAATAATTTTTTTTCAGTCCTATTTTTCGTTGGAAGTATAAATAATATAGTAGCACTTGCCATAGCGATTATGGTATCATCTATAGCCGGAATTAGTTTTGAAATTAAAAACGAGCGTGTCATCCATAAAAAAGCAGTTACACAAAAAACGGTGAGGACAGTTTTTTCTTCATAACTAATCTTTCCTAAATTATTGAGTAGTCTTTTAATTTCTGCTTTACCTCCAGGAAAATCTTTTTGCTTAAATTTAAAAGCGAAATTGGTTAGGTATTTCCAACAGATAAAAAGTAAAATAATAGATATTGGCAAACCATAAATAATCCATTTAGAAAAGGTCATTTCAATATTATATTGTTCTTCGAGTATTCCTGCAAAAATTAAATTTGGAGGTGTTCCAATAAGTGTAGCAATACCACCTATAGAAGCGCTATAAGCAATAGCCAACATCAAAGCCTTGCCAAAAGTTTCGTTTTCATCTTCTTTGGTTTCAGGATTATCTTTAAGTTGTAAAATGATTGCCATACCAATTGGTAGCATCATTACTGTGGTAGCTGTGTTAGAAATCCACATGCTTAAAAAAGCAGTAGCTAACATAAATCCTAAAATAATTTTACTAACACTTGTGCCAATAAAATTTATAACTGTGAGTGCAATACGTTTATGTAAGTTCCATTTTTCAATAGCAATGGCAAGTGTAAATCCTCCAATATATAAAAACACATATTTGTGCCCAAAAACAGCTGTGGTTGTGCTTAATTCCATTGCTCCAGTAATCGGAAATAATATAATGGGAAGCATAGCTGTTACTGCAATTGGAACTACCTCAAGAATCCACCAAACAGCAACCCAAAGTGTAGTAGCTAATACCGCAATACCTTTTGGTGATAAGCCTTTAGGTTCAAAAAAAAGTAGCGTAAGTGTAAATAATAAAGGACCTAAGATAAGTCCAAAATGTTTTAAAGCTTGGTTTCGCATTGGTTAGTAATGTTTATGCAAAATACAATTTTATAAGTAAAGTTTTAAGTCAAACTTCCTACGTTTAAATATTTATAGTCTTCAAGTTCTAGAATATTTTCAATTAGCTTGGTTGCTCCGTTTTTTAGCAGATAAATGTCATCTGAGGAATCAATGATGTTTCTATAATAATGATCTGTTATAATAATAGCTTTCTGAGTTTTTTCTTCTTCTATTATAGCGCTTATTTTTTCAATATGTAAAGGTGCTAAGTGGGAAAAAGGTTCATCTAAAAGTACAATTTTACTTGGGCTTTTAAGCACGATATATGTTTCAATCAATCGTAATTGGCCTCCGGAAAGTTGTGTTGATTTGTAGGTTTTGTAATTATAGAATTCCTCAAAAATTTCAACGAATTCTATCCAATCCACTTCATAAAATTTGAAAACATGTTTAAGGGATATATTTTTAGGAATCAGCGCATGTTGTGGTAAATACTTGACTATATTGGTTTGGTATAACGGTTTTAAAACGGGAGAACTGTCAATACGAACCAACTTATATTTAGGTTTTAATGAGCCAAAAATAATTTGTAACAAACAACTTTTACCACAGCCATTACTACCTAAAATACCTGTGACTTTCCCAGTTTCGGCTTTCAGGTAAATGCCATTTAATATTGTTTTGTTTTTAAAGTAAAGTTCTACATTGTCAATTTCTAATATCACGTTATATATATTCTTTTATAAGTATAAGATAGCCTATAGTTATAAAAATATCAATAAAAAACATCACTGAAAACAATTTAATCGATGAAATACCTAAATTGTTATAAAAAATCAACTTTCGTCTTGTATTTGTTTCATTCACAAAATACCAAACAAAAATAGTCAGCATCAGTTTGGTTATAATTGCAGGAACAATAAACGGATTTACAATTGTTATTGCAATATTTACCAAAAACGACCAAATTACAAACGGTTTGTAAAATGCAAGTATAGTCAGGAGTTTTTGCATATAGTACCTTTAACGCAATTACTGAATAAATATTTTTGATTGTTAATATGTTCAAATAAGATACTATTCACAATTCATAAATTATCGTATTTTTGCAACACAATTTTAGACCGTAAATGTTAGAGAAAATACAAATAATTAATCAGCGATTTGATGAGATTAACGATTTAATCATTCAACCAGATATTATTGCAGATCAGCAACGCTACACGAAGCTGATGAAAGAGTATAAAGATCTGAAACTCATTGTAGATAAAGGTGAAATTTATAAAGAAGCTTTAGGAAATATTTCTGAATCTGAAGAAATTATTGCAGATGGTTCTGATGCCGAAATGGTAGAGATGGCAAAAATGCAACTTGAAGAAGCTAATGAAATCATTGATAAGCTAGAAGAAGAGATTCGTTTTATGTTGATTCCTAAAGATCCTGAAGACGCTAAAAATGTTGTGGTTGAAATAAGAGCTGGAACAGGAGGAGATGAAGCTAGTATTTTTGCAGGAGATTTGTATAGAATGTATACGAAATTCTGTAGTGATAAAGGATGGAAGGTAGATGTAGTAAGCTTAAATGATGGTACATCAGGTGGTTTTAAAGAGATTATTTTTGAAGTTACTGGAGAAGATGTTTATGGTACTTTAAAATTTGAAGCAGGTGTGCATCGTGTACAACGTGTTCCTCAAACAGAAACACAGGGTCGTGTTCACACAAGTGCAGCAACAGTAATGGTACTTCCTGAAGCAGAAGAAATTGATTTTGAACTTGATATGACAGAAGTGCGCATTGAGCGTACAACTTCTACAGGTCCTGGAGGTCAGTCTGTAAATACAACTTACTCGGCAATTAAGTTGCATCACGAGCCAACAGGTATGATTGTAAGCTGTCAAGATCAGAAATCATCGCATAAGAATTTAGAAAAAGCATTAAAAGTATTACGATCTCGTTTGTATGAAAAAGAATTAGAGAAACAGCGAGAAGCTGATTCTGCAAAGCGCAAAAGCATGGTGAGTTCTGGAGACAGAAGTGCAAAAATAAGAACTTATAATTATGCTCAAGGACGCGTCACTGATCACAGAATAGGACTCACATTATATGATCTTTCAAATATCATAAATGGTGACATTCAAAAAATAATAGACGAATTAATGTTAGCAGAAAACACTGAGATGTTGAAAGCTAATGACGACGTAATATAAATGACAAGCCTCTGTTGAGGCTTTTTTATTAAATGACTACAGAAAAACTAATTGATGAAATCCGTAAAAAGAAATCCTTTCTCTGCATAGGGTTAGATGTGGATTTGAATAAAATTCCAAAACATTTATTAAAAGAAGAAGATCCAATTTTCGCATTCAATAAAGCAATAATTGATGCAACTCATCATCTATGTGTCGCATATAAGCCAAACACAGCCTTTTACGAAGCTTATGGTTTAAAAGGTTGGAAAGCCTTAGAAAAAACCATTAATTATCTAAATGAAAAATATCCTGAAATTTTCACAATTGCAGATGCCAAACGTGGCGACATAGGAAATACAAGTAAAATGTATGCTAAGGCATTTTTGGAAGATTTAGGATTTGATAGTATTACTGTAGCACCTTATATGGGAAAAGATTCGGTTGAACCATTTTTGACTTTAGACAATAAGCATACGATTCTCTTGGCTTTAACATCAAATCAAGGCGCTTTTGATTTTCAAACTAAGAAAATAGAAGGCAAAGAGCTATATAAACAAGTTTTAGAAACCTCAAAATCTTGGGATAACGCTAAAAATTTAATGTATGTAGTAGGTGCCACAAAAGCTGAATATTTTGCTGAAATCAGAAAAATAATTCCAGATAGTTTTTTATTAGTTCCAGGTGTTGGAGCACAAGGTGGAAATTTGCAAGATGTTTGCAACTATGGAATGAACGAAAATATTGGATTATTAGTAAACTCTTCTCGAGGTATAATCTATGCTTCCCAAGGAAGCGATTTTGCCGATGCGGCGAGCAATAATGCTTTAAAACTGCAAAAAGAAATGGAAGTAATCTTATCTAAATAGTAATACTTTAAAAGGACACATCTAAATCATTAATTAATGTTTTTTTTAAATTAAGAATGCTTTGCTTAAGTTTCTTTGCTTCATAGTATAAAACATCGCTCAAGCTTGCATCAGTTTGATTTAAATTATAAGCTTCTTCAATATAACTTGAATGTCTTTCTTCAAGCAGATTTAAATCCATGATGTCTGGTAATATAGGTTTTACCTTCCCAATTTTACAATATTGCATATTCATAATATATAACTTTTAAACGTCACTATATATACGACTCAATACTGTGTTTAGATGTTACTTAAAGGTTAAAGTAATGTGAAATTAGTTTAATGAAATAGGCTGTTGAGGTCCTCTATTTAGATAGCGTAATCTATTTATTTTGTGAAGTAATTGAATGGCTTTGTACTCAGAAATATCACTTAAGGCATGGTCTGTTTGTCTTAAATTATAAGCCTCTTCAATAAGTTGCTTGTACCTATTGCTTAATTTATTTTGGTCTTCTATAAATTTTGAAATTTTAACCATGACTAATTTTAATACAGAGTATTAAGATATTTAAAATATTGCAATAGAGCAACTTAATTTAATAAATGTTATGTTAATATCATAAAATTCTTAATTATCATTTCATATATTTAAGAGTTAATCATTATTATCTGCTATGAAATTTCTTGTTTATATTGTTTTATTTTCAACTTTAAGCATGAATGCACAAAATACAAATTGCAATTGCTGTACCGAAAAACATGCTGAATTTGACTTTTGGATTGGTAGTTGGACAGTAACAAATCCTGATGGATCTGCAGCCGGGACAAACTTTGTTGAGAAAGTACAGGATAATTGTATTCTTCAAGAAAACTGGACAAGCGCAACTCCTGGTTTTACTGGAACAAGTAATAACTTTTACAATGCAGCAAATAAACAATGGGAACAAATTTGGATTGATAATCAAGGCGGAAATCTGCATTTAAAAGGAAACAGAATAGGAAGCCAAATGATTTTGAAAACAGACATTGCTAAAAACCAAAATGGAGAACTGTTTTATCATCGCGTCACATGGACAAAAAATGATGATGGAACTGTTCGTCAATATTGGGAAACTATAACCAACGATAAAGACATCACTGTTGCTTTTGATGGACTATATAAAAAAGTAACTAACTAACTAATGGTTATTTAATCTTGCAGTGCAAAAACTTTCCTCAATAAATCGGTAGTTCGAGACGATACTTTATCACGAATTTCTTTTTCCTCCACAGCAATCATTGTGTAAACTCCTTTTAAGGCTTCTCCTGTAACATAGTCAGTTAAATCTGGATTTACATTATTTGTGAATGGTATTGTATTGTATTTATTAATTAAGTTCTCCCAAATTTGATCTGCTCCAACTTTGCTAAAAGAACTTTTAATCACAGGATTAAATTTGTCATATAAAGCAGTTTGAGTTTTTTCAGTTAAATACTGCGTAGCAGCATCATTAGTCCCAAGTAATATATTCTTAGCATCAGCAAACGTAATGTCTTTAACAGCATCTATAAAAATAGGAGTGGCTTCTTTTACAGCGTCTTCAGCAGCTCTATTTAATACTTTTAAGCCTTCATCTGCAAGATTACTTAAACCAATATCACGAAGTGCTTTATCTACTTTTTGTAATTCTTCAGGAAGTAAGATTTTTACTAATTCATTCTTAAAAAAGCCGTCTTCGGCAGTTAATTTGCTCACTTGTTTATCAATACCAAAGTCTAAAGCTTGTCGTAATCCAGAAGCAATCTCAGCATTTCCCAGACCTCCGCCTTGAGGTAGTTGGTTTACGACTTGTTGTAATTCAGCACAGGCTGTAAGATTCATAATAAGGATTAGGGCAATAATTCTTTTAATCATAGTTTAAGGTTTTCTATCTTTAACAAAGATAAATTTTACAAATGAGAACTTTTCAAATTTTATGCCTAATATTCTGTTTAGCATTATTTAATTGTAATTCTAAGGAGGAATCGAAAGAGATAATTGAAACAGCAATTATAAGTAAAAAACCAAATCAATACATTGCAGTGCTTGGTATTGCTCAAGATGCCGGCTATCCTCACATTAATTGTGAAAATGATTGTTGTAAATCGTTTTACGATAGTGAAGAATCTGAAAAATTTGTTTCCAGTTTAGGTTTGGTTGATTTAAACGAAAAGAAAAAATACATTTTTGATGCAACACCAGATTTTACGGAACAAACACAAGAGCTAAAAACCAATCATTTAGATAATGGTAGTATTATAGATGGTGTATTCTTGACTCATGCTCATATTGGCCATTATACAGGTTTAATGTATTTGGGTTTTGAAGCTTTAGGAGCAGATAATGTTCCAGTATATGTTATGCCAAGAATGAAAAATTATTTAGAAACGAGTGGTCCTTGGAGTCAATTATTGGCATTTAAAAACATTGATTTAAAACCTATTCAAAATGACTCAACAGTAACATTAAGTAGTAATTTAAAAGTGACGCCTATTTTAGTACCACATCGTGACGAATTTTCCGAAACGGTAGGGTATCGTATAGAAGGTGAAAACAAATCAGCATTATTTATTCCAGACATTGATAAGTGGGAAAAATGGGAACTAAATATAATAGAAGAAGTAAAAAAAGTAGATTATGCATTTTTAGACGCTTCTTTTTTTAGAGATGGTGAAATAGATAGAGATATGAGTAAAATTCCACACCCATTTACAACTCAAACTACTACCTTGTTCGAGAATGAAGACTTATCAACAAAAAGCAAAATTCATTTTATTCACTTTAACCATTCTAATCCAACCATTAAAGATTCACATCGTTTAAAGGACAGTATTCTAAATCTCGGATTTCAATTTGCTAAGCAAGGCGATGTTTATGATTTGTAGAGACTTATAATATTCTTAATAAAGACGATAAATTTTTCAATATTCCTTAAATTTGCAACACTAAAAACAGATATCATTACGAATGCAACAAGTAGCGCCATATAAACCAAAACATAAAGTACGAATAGTAACAGCAGCATCCCTTTTTGATGGTCATGATGCATCCATAAATATTATGCGACGTATTATTCAAGCCACAGGTGTTGAAGTAATACATCTAGGACATGATAGAAGTGTTGAAGAAGTTGTAAATACTGCAATTCAAGAAGATGCAAATGCAATCGCATTAACGTCCTATCAAGGTGGACATAATGAGTACTTTAAATATATGTATGATTTGCTTAAAGAAAAAGGAGCAGATCACATTAAAATTTTTGGTGGAGGTGGAGGAGTTATACTCCCTTCTGAAATTAAAGAATTGATGGATTATGGCATTACACGTATTTATTCACCGGATGATGGAAGAGAGCTTGGACTTCAAGGAATGATAAACGATTTAGTGATGCAATCTGACTACGCCATTGGTGATCAATTGAATGGTGAAGTAGATTTGCTTTCTAAAAAAGTCCCTAAAGCCATTGCTCGTGTGATTTCTTCCGCTGAAAATTTCCCGGAAGTTGCAAAAGAGAGTTTAGAGAAAATTCATAATAAAAATAAAAATTCTAAAACACCAGTTTTAGGGATTACAGGAACTGGAGGAGCAGGTAAATCTTCTTTAGTAGATGAATTAGTAAGACGGTTTTTGATTGATTTTCCTAATAAAACGGTCGGCTTAATTTCAGTCGATCCTTCAAAACGAAAAACAGGAGGAGCACTACTTGGTGATCGTATTCGTATGAATGCGATAAACTCACCAAGAGTTTATATGCGAAGTTTGGCAACACGTCAATCTAATTTGGCTTTATCAAAATATGTGCATGAAGCGGTTGAAGTTCTAAAGGCTGCTGAGTACGATTTAATAATATTAGAAACTTCTGGAATTGGTCAAAGTGATACTGAAATTATTGAGCATAGCGATGTTTCATTGTATGTCATGACTCCAGAATTTGGAGCAGCAACTCAATTGGAAAAAATTGATATGCTTGACTTTGCAGATTTGGTTGCAATAAATAAGTTTGACAAAAGAGGTTCATTAGATGCCTTACGTGATGTAAAAAAACAATACATGCGTAACAATAATCTTTGGGATATTCATCAAGATGATTTGCCAGTGTTTGGAACCATTGCTTCACAGTTTAATGATCCAGGAATGAACACGCTTTATATAGCTGTTATGGGTAAATTAGTTGAAAAGGCAGATGCTGATTTGAAATCTACATTCCAAATATCTGAAGAGATGAGTGAGAAGATTTTTATCATTCCACCATCTAGAACACGTTATTTATCCGAAATTGCTGAGAATAATCGTGCATACGATAACAAAGCAAAAGAACAGGTTGAAGTTGCTCAAATGCTCTATGGGATTTATAAAACGATTGAATCTGTTATTGGAAAAGCACCAGAATTAGATAAAGCTGGCATTGATTCGAAATCTATAGAATCAAAAGAGAACAAAGACTTTATTAAAATGCTTCTTGGCGAATTTGATCGTGTAAAACTAAACCTAGATCCTTACAATTGGGAAGTTATTACAGGTTGGAGTGAAAAAGTAAATAAATACAAAAACCCTATCTATGCTTTTAAAGTTAGAGATAAGGAAATAAAAATAGAAACACATACAGAATCATTATCTCACACCCAGATACCTAAAGTAGCTTTGCCAAAGTACCAAGCTTGGGGAGATATTTTAAACTGGTGTTTACAAGAAAATGTACCTGGAGAATTTCCATATGCATCTGGATTATATCCATTTAAAAGAACTGGAGAAGATCCAGCTAGAATGTTTGCTGGAGAAGGTGGTCCAGAACGAACTAACAGACGTTTCCATTATGTAAGTGCAGGTTTACCAGCAAAGCGTTTATCAACTGCTTTTGATAGCGTAACATTATACGGAAACGATCCAGATTTGCGTCCAGATATTTATGGAAAAATTGGAAATGCAGGCGTTTCTATCTGTTGTTTAGATGATGCTAAAAAATTGTATTCAGGTTTTGATTTAGCAAACGTAATGACTTCTGTAAGTATGACTATTAATGGTCCTGCGCCAATGTTATTAGGCTTTTTTATGAATGCTGCTATCGATCAGCAGTGTGAAATCTATATAAAGGAAAACAAATTAGAAAAAGAAGTAGAAGCTAAAATAGCTAAGATTTATGAAGGGAAAGTTCGTCCATCTTATAATGGTGACTTGCCAGAAGGAAACAATGGTTTAGGTTTAATGCTTCTTGGTGTTACTGGAGATCAAGTTTTATCTACAGATGTGTATGACGAAATTAAAAAGAATACGATTGCTCAAGTTAGAGGAACTGTTCAAGCAGATATATTAAAAGAAGATCAAGCACAAAATACATGTATATTTTCTACAGAATTTGCACTTCGTTTAATGGGAGACGTTCAGGAATATTTTATTGAAAATAATGTGCGTAACTTCTATTCGGTTTCTATTTCAGGCTATCATATTGCTGAAGCTGGTGCAAATCCAATTACGCAATTGGCTCTAACCTTATCTAATGGTTTCACTTACGTGGAATATTATTTAAGCAGAGGAATGGATATCAATAAGTTTGGTCCAAATTTATCGTTCTTTTTCTCAAATGGAATCGACCCAGAATATGCAGTTATTGGTCGAGTATCTCGTAAAATTTGGGCAAAAGCCATGAAGCATAAATATGGAGCTAATCCTAGAGCGCAAATGCTTAAATATCATATTCAAACCTCTGGTCGTAGCTTACATGCTCAAGAAATTGATTTTAATGATATTCGTACAACGCTTCAAGCTTTGTACGCTATTTATGATAATTGCAATTCATTGCATACTAATGCTTACGATGAAGCCATTACTACTCCAACCGAAGAATCGGTTCGTCGTGCTATGGCTATCCAGTTAATTATCAATAAGGAATTAGGCTTGGCAAAAAACGAGAATCCAATACAAGGATCTTTTATAATAGAAGAATTAACGGATTTAGTTGAAGAAGCTGTGCTTTTAGAATTCGATAGAATTACCGAAAGAGGAGGTGTCTTAGGTGCTATGGAAACCATGTACCAACGTAGTAAAATACAGGAAGAGAGTTTGTATTACGAAACCTTGAAACACAATGGTGAATTTCCAATAATTGGAGTGAATACGTTTTTAAGTAGTAAAGGGTCTCCAACGGTTTTACCTGCAGAAGTTATTAGAGCTACTGAAGAAGAGAAGCAATTCCAAATTAAAACATTAAAGAACCTTCATCAAGCCAATGATACTGATGCGTTGTTAAAAGACCTTCAACAAAGAGCGATTCATAATGAAAATATTTTTGAAGCTTTGATGAATGTTTGTAAAAAATGCTCACTAGGTCAAATCACGAATGCACTGTTCGAAGTAGGAGGACAGTATAGACGAAATATGTAAGCAGACAACCATATTTTGTATTTGCAAAATATGTGTGAATCGATTATCCCAAACTTGTTTTGGGATCTTTTAAATAATCAAGCAATAAATTAAATGTCCTTTAAAAAACTAAATCCATTATTAAAAGAAAGATTAGAGCAACAAGGCTTTGATGCACCTTTAGCATTTCAAAAAACAATCTTACCAAAGTTAAAAAGTGGTGCAAATGTGTATGGGATTGCTCCAAAAGGTTCTGGAAAAACAACAGCTTTAATTATTGCTATTATTCATAAATTAAAAGCAGAAGCTGCTGATGATGCGCCTCGTGCTCTTGTTATGGTAAAGGATAAACAAGCGGCTTTAGATCTGAAAGAACATTTTGAAATTTATACAAAAGGAACTGATTTAAGATTGTATTGCGCATATGAAGAATACGACATTGAGAAACAACGCGAAGAAATTTATTATGGTGTAGATGTCTTAATAGTGA
>Ga0075467_10003997_pt1 | contig 11087 bp, 11 predicted proteins | sample DEB08_DNA_9_FD_75067 | JGI IMG/M metagenome (GOLD analysis project Ga0075467, IMG submission 75067) | Aqueous microbial communities from the Delaware River and Bay under freshwater to marine salinity gradient to study organic matter... | ecosystem: Environmental > Aquatic > Marine > Coastal ...
AAAGCCGACATAGGCAAAGAAGATCGAAGCCGCCGCGCCGACCGCGCCAAAGCCGCGGCTCTCGCCGAACCAGCCATTGGGCAGGAACGGATCGAAATTCTGCCCCTGCATCATCGGCAGGGTCAGCACGATGAATATGGTCAGCGCCGTCACCTTGATCGCCACCAGCACCGCATTGACCTTGGCGCTCTCACTCGTCCCGATCATCAGCAGGAAGGTGACCAGCAGCGCGATCACCAGCGCCGGCAGATTGACCAGCCCGCCCGGAGCATAGCTGCCGATGGTCAGCGCCCTCGGCAGTTCGATCCCGGCATTGGCCAGCAGCCCGACAAAATAGCCCGACCAGCCGACCGAGACCGCGCTCGCCGCCACCGCATATTCGAGGATCAGCGCCCAGCCGACCATCCAGGCCAGCAATTCACCCATCACCGCATAGGTGTAGGTGTAGGCCGAGCCCGACACCGGCACCATCGAGGCCAGTTCCGAGTAACAGAGCGCCGCGACCGCGCAGACCAGCCCGGCGATCACGAAGCTCCACATCATGCCCGGCCCGGCCTTCTGTGCGGCTTCCGACGTCAGCACGAAAATCCCGGTCCCGATAATCGCGCCAACCCCGAGCAGGGTCAGCTGGACCGGCCCGAGCGTGCGGGTCAGCGCCTTTTTTTCTGCGGTAGCGAGGATTGCGTCGAGGGGTTTGATACGTCCGAAAAGATTGAAGGCCATATAGCGGTCCTGTCCCGAAAATATGGGGATGGATTACGCCGATTTTCGGGATGCGCAAGAGGGATTCGGAAGGGGAAAGAGAAGCAGGTCCTGCCGATAGCTGACCCGGCATCCTGAACTTGTTTCAGGATCCACCTCAAGGTCAGCGGGAAACGGGAGATGGATGCTGAAACAAGTTCAGCATGGCGAGGAAAGCGAAGTGGCGACGTCTGATCGGTCAGAAGGCCAATCACTCCACCCCGTCCACCACCAAATCCCCCGGCAGCATCGGCTCGCTCAGCAACCGCTCCATCGCCTTCCAGCGCCAGACCGGGGCATCGCCCTGCGCCTCGATCCAGTCGCGGACCATCTCCATGCCGAGGCCATAGTTGATTACATAGCTGCGATATTGCTCGTTGAAATCGGTCATCTGCGCCGCGCGCTCGGCCGAGACCAGCTGATATTTCTGGTTCAGTGCAATCGCCTCGTCCCGCGTGATCTCCCCGTCCAGATAGCGCTGGGCAATGGTCATCCGCGCGCCGTTCAGCGCCTGCTTGGCGATCTGCAGCGCCCAATAGGCCGCCGCCGTATCCGGATCGAGCCCGGCCAGCGGATAGAGCACGTCGCGCTCATATTCGAGCCGTTCCTCGCCGCTGAATGCCAGTTCGATGCCGTAATTGGCCGAACCCTCGGCGATCAGGATCTGCGGGCTGTAGAGCGGATAGACGGAAAATTCCTGCCAGCCCCTGCCCTTCGTCAGATTTTGCTCGAGCAGCATGTTATAGACATGATGGCCGGGATAGCCCTCGTGGCAGCCGAGATCGACGGCCAGGCCAATGAAGATCGGCAGGTCGGTATTGACCTGGATCAGGCTCTGATAATTGCCCTGATAATAATTATAGCCGCTCCAGCTCTTGCCGGTGACAAATTCCAGCCTGAAATTCTCGCCCTCCGGCAGATCGAAATATTTTTCCGTCCGCGCCTTGCACTCGGCAATCGCGGTGTCGAACACGGCCTTGAGCCGGTCCCTGGGGATGATGTAATGCCGTTCGAACGCCGCCACCCGCTCGCTCAGCGGACCATCGCCCGGCGCGAGATTTTCAATCTCCTCGAGCACCGGATCAAATTCCTCCAGCGGCCGCAGATCCGGCGTCACCCCGAACAGGCCCTGGGCTTCCCTGGCAAAGGGAAAGACCTCACCCAATATCATCGCATGGCGAGTATGGGCCGCCTCCAGCTGCGCGGACAGGAATGTCTTGCGCGCCTCGACCAGCGGATCGTCGCTCTGTGGCAGACCGTCGATCCGCTCCATCAGTTCTACCAGAGCATTGCCCAGTTCGCGCATGTCGCGCGGATCGGTTTTTGCCGCGTCTGCCCATTTGGCCGGGCCATAATAGGCATCGACATAACCAGATTCTTTTTCGCCCAACGCAAGCGTCAATTGGACATAGTCGTTCGCGATAATGTCGAGCATCGAAACATTTTCCGGACCAAGCCGAATATATTCGAGCCCTTCAATTACAACGGCTTGATTGGGTGCAATTTTTTCTGCCGCAGCCTGAGTCACGCATCCTGAAATCGACAATAGAACGATTGCCAAAGCCCATGCGCTTTTCAAAGCCCCGCCTTCAATTCTTTGGCTTCTTCTTTATCAAGCGATTTCAGATGCCTGTCCTGCGGTGCAAAGCGGAGGATGCAGAAACCGACGACCGCCGAAAGCAGCGACCCGCCGAGCACGCCGATCTTGGCCTCCTCGATCAGCAGCTCCTGGCCGGGAAAGGCCAGCGCGCCGATGAACAGGCTCATGGTGAAGCCGATGCCGCAGAGCATGGCGACACCATAGACCTGCAGCCAGCTGGCACCGCCGAGGCGCCCGGCAAAACCGGTCTTGACCGCGATCCAGACGCTGGCAAAAATGCCGATCTGCTTGCCGAAGAACAGGCCGGCGGCAATGCCCAGCGGCAGCGGCGCAAAGACCTGGTCCCAGCCGATCCCTTCCAGCGACACGCCGGCATTGGCAAAGCCGAATATCGGCACGATCAGAAAGGCGCTCCATGGCGAGATCGCGTGCTCGAGCCGGTGCAGCGGCGAATCCTCCGCATCCGGCGAGGTCGGCGTGATCACGATCGGAATCGTCATCGCCGCCAGCACGCCGGCGATCGTCGCATGGACGCCCGACATCAGTACCGCATACCAGAGCAGGCCGGATCCGATCAGATAGGGCCACAGCTTGAGCACGCCGTTGCGGTTCATCGTGTACATGATCGCCAATATTGCCGCGCTGGCCAGCAGCGCTGCGCCATTGATCTCGGCAGTGTACACCAGCGCGATGATCGCCACCGCGCCCATGTCATCGACAATCGCGACGGTGACCAGGAAAAGCTTGAGCGAGGTCGGCGCGCGCGGGCCGAGCAGCGCCAGCACGCCGATCGCGAAGGCAATATCGGTCGCCGCCGGGATCGCCCAGCCATTGTAGAGAGGGGGCACGTCCCGGACCACGAACAGATAGATCAGCGCCGGCACCACCATCCCGGCGGCGGCGGCAAGCACCGGCAGGCGCCTGCGATCCCACGTGTTGAGCCTGCCGTCGACGAACTCGCGCTTGATTTCCAGCCCGACGAGCAGGAAGAAAATCGCCATCAGTCCGTCATTGATCCACAAATGCGGCGTCATCGGCCCCAGTTTGCTGGACAGGGTCGGTCCCTTTATCTCGTGCAGGATATGGTGATACATGTCGTAGAGCGGGCTGTTCGCCACGATCATCGCCAGCGCAGCCGCCACCATCAGCAGGATGCCACCAGCGGCCTCGCTTTTCAGAAAGTCGCGAAGCGCGGAATTTCTGCCGGATCGTTGCACTTTGTCTTCTGCCATAGGGGGGCCTTTTTCGGAATTTCAACTTGCCCGAGTCATGCGCAGGCCGGGTGGCAAAATCAAGGCTTGTGTGCAGCCAATCGGGCGCTAGGCGGCAACGAGATCGCGAACCTCTGCGGCGAGAGCATAGCTTTTTTCGCGCGCCGCCTGATCGAAAATCGACCCGGAAATGATCAGCTCGTCGGCACCCGTCCGCTCGACAAAGCGATCGACGGCCTGTTTCACCGTGTCGGGCGAGCCGATCGCGCTGCCCTGCATGATCTGCCCGAGCATCGACTGGAACTGCGGCGGCAGGCTGTCGCGATAGCCCTCGACCGGCGGCGGCATCTTGCCGGGATTGCCGGTGCGCAGCGCGACGAAGCTCTGCAGCATCGAGCTGGCCAGATATTCCGCTTCCGCGTCGCTGTCGGCGGCAAATATGTTGAAGCCGCACATCACATAGGGTTCGGCCAGCTGTTCCGACGGCTTGAAATCGCGCCGGTAGATGGACAGCGCCTCGTCGAGCATCTGCGGCGCGAAATGCGAGGCAAAGGCATAGGGCAGACCCAGCGCCGCCGCCAGTTGCGCGCCGAACAGGCTGCTGCCGAGGATATAAAGCGGGATGTGCGTCCCCTGCCCCGGCGTCGCCTGGATGCCGAGCCGTTCGTCTCCGGCCAGAAAGGCCTGCAGTTCCAGCACGTCACGCGGAAATTCATTGGCATCGCTATGCAGTCCGCGGCGCAGCGCCTGCGCGGTCCGCTGGTCCGATCCCGGCGCGCGGCCGAGGCCCAGATCAATCCGTCCCGGGAACAGCGCTTCCAGCGTGCCGAACTGCTCGGCAATCACCATCGGCGCGTGATTGGGCAGCATGATGCCGCCGGCGCCGATCCTGATCGTCCTGGTGCCATGGCCGATATGCGAAAGCGCGACCGCGGTCGCGGCGCTGGCAATGCCCTCCATGCCGTGATGTTCGGCCATCCAGAAGCGCTCGTAGCCGAGCGCCTCGCCATGCCGGGCGAGCGCCAGCGACCGGTCGAGCGCGGTGCGGACATCGCTGCCCTGCGGCACCGGCGACAGGTCGAGTATCGAGAATTTTACTGCCTTGGTCATTGTCCGTTCCTCTGTCCCAGCTGACCGGCAACCTTGATTGCATAGCCGCTGGGCACCTTGCGAAAGCCAAGCGTGGGCAATAGCAGGGTCCAGGCGCGGTCGCTACCCGACAGGAACAATCGCGCCGTGTAGAAACCGTTTCCCTCGAGCTTCAGCGTCAGCTGCTCCATGCCGGACCCGCTTTGCAGCGGCAGCACCAGCACGCCATCCTGACATTCCGCCTTGCCGAGCAGGCCCTGCTTGAGATTCAGCCCGGGAATATTGGCGTCGAGCGATACCCGCACCTGGCCGCTGGCCGACTGGCAGCGGCCACCGGCAAAGGCGATGCTGACCGCCTGCAGTTCGATCGCCGAGGCCGGCAATGGCGCCAGCTGGCTGCCGACCGCCATGATCGTGGTCAGGTCCTGCACCAGCAGGCTGTTGCCGCTCTTGCCGACCGTCGCCACCAGCCCGGCATCACCGGCCGTTGCCGGCCGCTCCAGATCCATCAGCACGCGGCCGGTCAGCAGCGGCAGGAATCGCACCCCGGCGTCCAGATCGCCCAGCGGAAACGGCCCGAGCTGCGCCCCCTCGATCCGGCCGTTCCAGACCGAGCCGCTGACCGTACGGGCAGAAAAGCGCGAGCCTTCCAGCCCCGCCATGCCGACCGCCAGCCGCAGCGGCAGGAAGAACAGGGCCACGGCAATCACGGCCAGGATGATCAGCAAATAGGTCAATGCGCGGGGCACCTGCTTTCCTTCGGGTCAGGGTTCGGGGGCAAATTGGTCGAAATAGGCGAAAATATCCTCTTCCTCGCGGCTCGCGGCGTTGCGCCACTTGGGCGCGGATGCCCGGTTGAGCAACTCGCCTGCGGATGACAGCACAAGCACCGTCGGTGTGCCCTTGATCTCCTTGATGCCAAAACGCCGGGCGATATCGAGATTGCGATCCTTGTGGCCGACGTCGACATAGACCAGCTCATATTTGGCTTCGAGCATGGCGGCAAAACGGGGTTCGGCGAACCATCCGGCGAGACCGCGGCTGTCATGACACCAGTTGGCGCCCAGCACGAGGATGACTTTTTTGCCGGCAACCAGCGCCCTGGCCAGCGCCGCATCAGCTTGCGCGGTCGCGTCGGCAGATTCCTCGAACGGACTGGCCTCTGGATGGTCGGCCACAGCCGCTTCGGCCTGCACCGATTGCGGAGCGGTGGTGGCAGCCATCGCCAAAAGCAGCGGGAACAGGAAACGCATCAAGCCGAGATCAGCCCCGCAAATGCGTGTCGAAAAACGCCAGCGTCCGTTTCCACGACAGCTTGGCCGCCGCCTCGTCATAGCGCGGCGTCGTGTCATTGTGGAAACCGTGATTCACATCGGGATAGAAATGCACGCTATATTCCTTCTGGTGCTCTTCCAGCGCCGCCTCGTAGGCCGGCCATCCGGCATTGATCCGCTCGTCCAGTCCGGCCAGCTGAACCATCAGCGGTGCCTCGATCGCCGGGACATCGGCCGCATCCGGTTGACGCCCGTAATAAGGCACCGAAGCGGCGAGATCCGGATAGGCTACGGCCAGCGCGTTGCACACGCCGCCGCCATAGCAGAAACCGACCGCCCCGACCTTGCCGGTCGAATCGTCATGATCGCGCAGAAATTCGAACGCGGCGAAGAAATCCTCCATCAACCTGGCGCCGTCCAGCGTCCGCTGCATCGTCCGCCCGTCGTCGTCATTGCCGGGATAGCCGCCCAAGGGGGACAGGCCATCGGGGGCCAGCGCCAGATAACCGGCCTTGGCCGCCCGCCGCGCGACATCCTCGATATAGGGATTGAGCCCGCGATTCTCGTGGATCACCAGCACCGCCGGCAACTTGCCCGTCGCGCCGGCCGGCTTCGCCATCAGCGCGTTGATTGTTCCGTGACCCTCCGGGCTCGCATAGCTGATCCGCTCGCTGACAATAGCCGGATCGTCAGGCGCGACCTGCGCTGCCCAGGCATAATTGGGTTGCAGCTGATCCAGTATCATCGCCCCGGTCACGCCAGCGGCGGCAAATTTCCCGGCCTGCTTGATAAAGTCCCGCTTCGAGATCGCGCCATGCACATAGCCGTCGAAAATCTCGAGAATCCGGGGGTGGAAGTCGCTGGCTCGCTTGCGCTCAATCGCCATTATTCTGCCGCCTCCATGGTCAGGTCCGCCGCCTCGATTTCCGCTGCCTTGGCCTCGACCAGCTTGACGATATGTTCGACCATATCCTCGTCCGCGACATGATGGTCGGTGACGCCGGACAGATAGACCATATGCTTGCCCTTGCCGCCGCCGGTGATGCCGATATCGGTTTCCCGCGCCTCGCCGGGGCCGTTGACGACACAGCCCAGCACGGACAGCGACAGCGGCGTGCGGATATGCTGCAGCCGTTCCTCGAGCTTCTGCACCGTGCGGATCACGTCGAAGCCCTGCCGCGCGCAGCTCGGGCAGCTGACCACGCGGACGCCGCGTGTGCGCAGGCCCAGTGCCTTCAGCATGTCATAGCCGACCCGCACTTCCTCCTCCGGCTCGGCCGACAGGCTGACCCGGATCGTGTCGCCGATCCCGGCCCACAGCAGATTGCCGATGCCGATCGAGCTTTTCACCGTGCCGCCGATCAGGCCGCCGGCCTCGGTGATGCCGACGTGCAGGGGACAGTCGACTGCGTCAGCCAGCTGCATATAGGCGGCGACAGCAAGGAACACGTCCGATGCCTTCACCGCCACCTTATACTCGTGGAAATCATGGTCCTGCAGGATCTTGATATGATCGAGCGCGCTTTCGACCAGCGCCTCCGGACAGGGCTCGCCATATTTTTCGAGCAGGTCTTTTTCCAGACTGCCGGCATTGACCCCGATCCGGATCGCGCAGCCATTGGCCTTGGCCGCATCGATCACTTCGCGCACCCTTGCCGAAGAGCCGATATTGCCCGGGTTGATCCGCAGGCAGGCCGCACCGGCCTCCGCCGCCTCGATCCCGCGCTTGTAGTGGAAATGGATATCGGCGACGATGGGCACCTTGCTCGCGCGCACGATCTGCTTCAGCGCCGTCGTGCTCTCGACATCGGGACAGGAGACGCGGATGATGTCCACGCCGGCTTCCTCGCAGCGGCGGATCTGCTCGATCGTCGCCTTGGCATCGCTGGTCAGCGTGTTGGTCATCGTCTGTACGGTGATCGGCGCATCGCCGCCAACCGGCACGTCGCCGACCATGATCTGCCGGCATTTGCGGCGTTCGATATCGCGCCAGGGGCGCAAGGAAGGATTTTCAGCGGTCATCGGTTGAAACCTGCGGGGCTGTTGCTCATCTTGTTCATATAGCGGGTTCATCCCGCAGGTGCGAGGGGCGATTGGCCCTGTCGTGAAAAAAGACCGCAACCGAAAAGGAAATTCCCATGGCAACAGCAGTGATCACCGGCGCAAATCGGGGCCTTGGCCTCGAAATGGCGAAACAATATGCCGCCGCGGGCTGGGACGTCATCGCCACCGCCCGGGAACCCGAACAGGCGGAAGAGCTGAACGCGATCGACAAGGTCTCGGTCCTGCCGCTCGATGCCGCCGAGGACGCCAGCATCGAGAAATTTGCCGAACAGCTCGGCGACCGGCCGGTCGACCTGTTCATCAACAATGCCGGCATCTACGGCCCGTCCGAGCTGGACCGCGAGCAATGGCTCGACCTGTTCAACGTCAATGTTGTCGGCCCGGTCAAGCTGGCCACCGCGCTCAAGGACAATGTCGCCAAATCTCAGACCAAGAAAATGGTGGTGATCTCCAGCCAGGTCGGCAGCATCGCCGAAAATGACAGCGGCAGCATGATGTATTACCGCACCAGCAAGGCGGCGGTGAACTAGGCCTGGCACTCGCTCGCGCAGCAGTGGCAGGACGAGGGCCTGACGCTGGCGATGCTGCACCCGGGCTGGGTGCAGACCGATATGGGCGGCGCCAATGCCGACCTGACGCCGAAGGAAAGCGTCGAGGGCATGCGGTCGGTGATCGACGGCCTGAGCCGTGACCAGAATGGCAGATTCTATGACTATAGCGGCCGCGAAATTCCCTGGTAGGAGACCAGCCCGCGCAGATAAAAACTCAAGGGGAATCAAGGAATCCGTTATATATTGAAGGCGCGGCGTCCGGGAGTCGATTCTGATCAGGCTTGCCGGTCAGACGGCCGCGACCGAACAAGGATCTTGCCATGCGATTTTTTTCCAGCTCCTTCCCCGCCGCAGCGGTCATCGCCGCACTGACGTTCGCCGCCCCCGCCCAGGCCAGCGACAAGGGCTGGAGCACCGCCAGCGATATCGGCCGCGATGCGCTGGTCGCCTCGGCCTTTCTGGTCCCCGCCGCGCAGGAAGACTGGCATGGCGATCTCCAGGCGCTCGGCAGCATCGGCGCCGCCTTTGCCCTGACCCAGGGCGCCAAACAGGCCTTCCCGCGCCTGCGGCCCGACGGCAGCGACAATGACAGCTTCCCCTCTGGCCACAGCTCGACCGCCTTTGCCGCCGCCGCGACCCTCCAGAACCGCTACGGCTGGCAGGTCGGCCTGCCGGCGCAGCTGGTCGCCGCCTTTGTCGGCGTTTCCCGGGTGCAGGCGCACAAGCATCACTGGACCGACGTGCTGGCCGGCGCGGCGATTGGCGAAGCGACCGGATTTCTGATCACATCCAGACATGATCCCGATGTACAGGTCATTCCCTTTGGCGACACCCGCAGCGCCGGGGTGGTTGCGCTGGTCAGATTTTAGGGCATAAAGAGGCGACAGATGTGATCGGGGAAAATCTACATGTTCAGAATTATTGCCGCGGCCGTGGCCGCACTGTCTCTGGGTAGCGCGGCCTTGGCGCAAGCAGGCGAAGGTGACCCCGAGGAGGCCCGCTGGTCGATCGCGATCCACGGCGGCGCCGGTACCATCAACCGCGACAAGATTACGCCGGAACAGGACAAGGCCATTCGTGCGGCTCTGGCCGAAGCGCTGGCGGCAGGTTCAAAAGTCCTGAAGGACGGCGGCAAGGCGATCGACGCGATCACCGCGACCATCATGATCCTCGAAAATGACCCCAATTTCAACGCCGGCAAGGGCGCGGTCTTCACCTGGGACAAGACCAACGAGCTCGACAGCAGCATCATGGACGGCAGCGACCTGTCGGCCGGCGCGGTCGCCGGGATCAGCGGCACCAAAAACCCGATCCTGCTCGCCCGCGCGGTCAAGGACCATAGCCCGCACGTCATGCTGTCGGGTGAAGGCGCCAACCAGTTCAGCCGCGAACAGGGGCTGGAACAGGTGCCGCCGGAATATTATGCCACGCCCTATCGGCTGCAACAGATTGAAGATGTGCTCGCCAAAAAGGTCAGTGTTGCCGATGTCGATTACAAGTTCGGCACGGTCGGCGCCGTCGCCATGGATCAAAACGGCCATATGGCGGCCGGCACCTCGACCGGCGGCATGACCGGCAAGCGCTGGGGCCGGATCGGCGACAGTCCGGTCATCGGCGCGGGCACCTATGCCGACGACCGCAGCTGCGCGATTTCGGCGACCGGTTCGGGCGAATATTTCATCCGGCTGGGCGTCGCCCACGAAATCTGCGCCCGCATCAGGCTGCGCTGGCCGGTTGCGCTGGAAGAAGCGCAATTGACCGTCCCGAAAGATGAGGAAGGAAATTACACCTACGCCATCCACGGCAGCGAATTTCAGCTGTCCGACGAGGAAATCCAGCAGATCGCCGATGATGTGATCGCCGAACTGGGCGAGCTTGGCGGCGACGGCGGCATCATTTACGCCACCCCCTGGGGCCAGGCCGGCTACAGCTTCAACACCGCCGGCATGTACCGCGGCCGTGCGACCAGCGAGGGGGAGATGAGCGTCGCGATCTACGGGGACGAGGAGTGAGAGCCAATTCCTTCGCCGGAATTGCCATGGCACTGTTGCTGACAGCATGTGCTTCAAAGGACGAGACAGAAAAATCTACGGATGAATCCCTGGAAATCTCGTCTGCGAAAACAACAGCAGAACAGGCGAACCCACAAAAGAAATATGAATTCAGCTTCTGGTATACCGGCGATGACAAAGTCGTGGATGACATCATCGATTTGGACGCGGCTCCCGAATATGCATCACACCCCTGCGGTGCGGTTCACTATATGCAAGTATCTTCAATTCCAGATTTTGACGGCGATCCCGGCCATGCTGCGGATTTGGTTATCGAATATGGGCCACGGGGCAACAAAATCCGGCAGTGGCACCTGCCCGTCGATGAACGGATCATGGGGGTCGCTGATGACCTTTTGCTGATAGATTATGAAGCCGGGAAATTGCTTGGTATCAACACCGACGGAAGCATTGTTGAAACAGATTTCAAATCCAGCGATGAAGATTTTGGACACGAAAAGTGCCCCGCCCAAATGGAAAAGGCGTTTGCGCCCAGCGGTTATCTT
>Ga0075467_10003998_pt1 | contig 11084 bp, 10 predicted proteins | sample DEB08_DNA_9_FD_75067 | JGI IMG/M metagenome (GOLD analysis project Ga0075467, IMG submission 75067) | Aqueous microbial communities from the Delaware River and Bay under freshwater to marine salinity gradient to study organic matter... | ecosystem: Environmental > Aquatic > Marine > Coastal ...
GTTGCTTTTTATTTGAAAGTAATAAACAGCTACTCTTTTACGATAACTAGGGTGGCTTTACCGTTAAGATCGATAGTCCATTGGTTAGACATTATCAGTTTCTGATTCTGATCGTAGACCCGTACCTCTGCTGTATTAGGGCCCTCAAAACCAGCACTTGTAGCAATAAAATCTATCTTATTTAACCCGTCAAATAATACAATATCTAATTTTTTAAATGCATTCTCTAACAGTAGATTTAACTTAAATTCAGAGTCATTAAGTAACACTGTAACAACATCGCCATCATATTTACCGTAATCTCTATACAAAACAATCAATTTTTTGGACTCCGTTTTATAATCACCTAGATAATTATACATTAAGGGAGTTCTTGTGCCTTTTTCTTCTTTAGTTGGCTGTAATCGACTGAGGTATTCTTCACTATTGTCTAAAAAATCTTCTTTAATACCCATATCTATATTTTGCTCAAAACTCTTGGGAGCAGACACTGGATCTGGTGTATTTTCAAAAAACTCTTTCTGAAGATAGTCTGGGAGAGCGTTTGGATCTTTTTTAGGTAGCAAAAGCGACTCCTTGTTTCCTTCGGCTTCATAGGTTTGAGGTTTGATCTCAAAATTTTGCCCTGTTAAAGTGAAGGAGCTAAAAAAAATAGGTAGTAAAAAGCCGAAGATTTTCCAATCGAATTTCATGCTTCAAACCTACTATAATTTTGCCTAGGAAGAAATTTTTTAACAGCCTTTTAATCCTTCAATAAAGCATGCTGATTCAATATTGTTTGTAATTCTTGCTCGTTTTTCAACATTTGGTCAATTGGAATTAATGTACCAAAAGCACGATTAATGAAACGAAGAACAGGCGAAGGAATATATACGATATACTGCTCCAAATGGTTGTTATTTTTCAGTTGATTCAAATAGAATGGATTCAACGGATGTGCAAATCGAACCTGAGCTGTATTCACTAAATAGGTCCAGGGTTGCGTTTGACTTCGATCAAAATCAGATACAAATGCCAAATCTTGTTTGAGTAAACCAAGACTAATATATCCCGATGCTTCAGCATACAATAGTGTGCGAGTGGGATTGGTATACAGGATAACCTTCCCAAAACGTAAATCAATTTCTTTAACTTTTATATAAGTTTGAGGGAGTTGCATCGAATAGGTTAAGATATTATTTCCAAAGGAGGGGTTTCTTTCCATCTACCGTCTGTAAAGTCAGGAAATTTTTGTGGTGCACCATCTTGTGCAATAGAGGCTCCACTGAGAGGAGTAACAGCGCTCCAAAAACAACCTTCATATACATTTTGATCAAGTGGCAAACCTTGTTGCAAACATTCTACAATCCGATGCACCATAATTCCGTCCATACCTCCGTGGCCGCTGTTTTGTGTTTTTTGATTCAAGCGTTTGTATAAAGGATGATCGTATTTTTCATAAAGAGCTTCCAGATGTTCGCCTTCTACCCAGGAATGGTGGTTTTTGGTAATTTCTTCAAAACCACCTTCGAGCGCAACACGTGTGGGGAAGCCGGCTAATATTCCTTGTGTTCCTTGAATTAAGTTGTGGCGGGTATAGGGTCGGGGACTGGTTTCGTCCCATTGAACCATAATGGTTCTTCCCAATTGTGTTTTGATGATCGACGTATTTAAATCTCCATTTTGATAATCCAATTGGTTCCACTTATGATCCGGCGCATAGTTCTTTTCGGCATATAATTTTCGTCCCATAGCTGGAGTAGAGTAGGAAACGATGCTTTTAAAAGTATCTTCAGTCCGACCGATATTCATGTATTGTGCTACTGGACCCAATCCGTGTGTGGGGTATAGATTGCCTCTTCCTTTTGCATAATGATGCGTTCTCCAAGACCCGGTCCCGCGTTCTTGCTCTTCCATCTGAAAACGGAGCTCGTGAATATATGCAGCTTCTGCATGCAATAGATCTCCAATAACGCCTTGACGACACATGTTGAGGTACATCAATTCGGTTCTTCCATAATTGACATTTTCCATCATCATGCAGTGCTTTTGGGTTTCTTCTGATGTGCGAACAATTTCCCACATGTCTTCCAAAGTGGTTGCAATGGGGACTTCGACAAAGGCATGAGTGCCACTTTTCATCGCTTGAATAACCATGGGCGCATGGTTTTCCCAATTGGTAGCGATAAAAACCACATCAGGTTTTACATCATCCAGCATTTTTTTCCACAAATTTTCATCTCCAAAATAAGACGCAACGTTTTGATGCCGTTCTCCTTTTCCAATATCAGAAGCAATTTGAGACCAGCGTTCCACATGATCTTTATAGAGGTCACTAATGGCTACAACCTCTGTATTTTCCATCGAAGCCACAACGCGTAAATGATCTCCACCACGAGCACCAACACCGATGAAAGCAGCTCGTAAATTTGAAATTTTAGGAGCAGCAAAGCCACCCATATAAATTCCTTTAGAGGCTGTTTTTGGGGATACACAATTCACCAGTAAAGAAGTTGAAGCAATTGCAGCAGCAGATAAAGAAGTGGTTTTTAGGAACGAGCGGCGGTCAAATTTTTTCATGAGATTTGTTTTACTAAGAGAAAGGTATGTAATTTTTTTATACCAAGAAATAGAAGTCATTCGGGTTTTTATGGTCAGTTTGAAGATTTTATTACCTTGTGCATACAAAATAAATCCCTGTGTCTGAAACTATTCTATCCCAAGCTCCCGGACGTATTTGCCTTTTTGGAGATCATCAAGATTATTTAGAACTCCCAATAATTGCGTGTGCCGTAGACCGAAGTCTCCGTATTAAAGCGACTCCTAATGGAACAAATCAGTTGTTGATTCAAATGCTTGATTTGAATAAAAAAGAAAGTATTGCAATTGATTCCAAAAAAACGGTAATTCAAAAAGGAGATTTCCTGCGAACGGCTTTAAAAGTTCTTAAACCCTTCGGATGTATTCCTACGAGGGGTTACGATATCGAAGTTCAAGGCAATATCCCAATTAATGCAGGCTTGTCGAGTTCAACAGCACTGACTATTGCTTGGATTCAATTTTTAATTGAGGCCTTTGGAACTGATACAGAAATAACACCATCGTGGATTGCACAGCGTGCATATGAAACTGAAGTTTTGGAACAGGGAAGCTCGGGAGGCTCAATGGACCAATATGCTATTGCTGTGGGGAAAATGATATATCTTAATACAGTAGACAACTCCTTTGAGCGTATTTCAAAACCCATTGGACAGTTAGTTGTTGGAGTTTCGGGGATAGCAAAGGATACTTTTGGTACGCTTGCTTATTTAAAAGATCATGCGCTGAAAGCAATTTCCCAAGTAAAAAAAGTGTTTCCAGATTTTGAAATCGCAAAGGCAAAAAGTATAGATTTGGATCGTTATTTGAATTGTGTAGACTCCGAATTGAAGGCTGTTTTTACAGCTGCCGTAATCAACCATTCCATAACAAAGGAAGCAAAAATAGAGCTAGATAAATCAAATCCTGACCCTATTGTACTAGGTGATTTGATGAATCAACACCACGAACAATTGCAGATGAATTTAAAAATTTCACCTCCAAAAATTGATGCTATGATTGAAGCTGTTTTAGAAGCAGGGGCATGTGGAGCAAAAATTGTAGGCTCTGGTGGTGGTGGCTGTATCGTGGCAATGACCAATAAAAACAACACAGAAGAACTTATACGCGCATTGAACAAAGCCGGAGCTGTTGATGCTTTTGTGGTTACTCAATCGAATGGAAGTTCAGTAAACACAACTGTTTAATGATCCAATCGCTCCTCATCATGGCTGCGGGCGCTTCTTCTCGTATGAAATCGTCTGTAGCTAAGAACATTGGAACTGTCGCAACTGAACAAGCGAATAACAGGACCAAAGGACTTATTGAAATAGGAGAAGATGGAAAACCTTTGCTGTATTACTTATTGCGCAACGCTCAAGAAGCAGGTTATAAAACCATCTATTTAATCACAGCAGCTGACGTTACTTTCTTCCGTTCAACCATTCGTTCGCTCCCAAATTTAAACCAACTTCATTTAGTTTTTGTAACCCAACACATTCCAAAGCGAAGAACAAAACCCTTGGGTACAGCCGATGCCGTTTTTCAGGCTTTAGAACAATTTCCAGAACTACAAACAAATTGTTTTTCTGTATGTAATAGCGACAACCTCTATACTGTAAGCGCTTTCCGCAAGCTCCGATCAATTAAACAAGGGAGTGGTTTGATTGCATACGATTCTGATTTTTTAAATTTTTCAAAAGAAAAAATTGCTGGCTTTGCACTTCTTGTTTTTAATACGGATTTCTATCTAGAAAATATCATTGAAAAACCTGCCACAACAGACTTTAAAAATGCAGCAGATAACCACGAAAGCCTATACATAAGTATGAACGCATTTACTTTCGACGGCAATGTATTTTTCTCGTTCTTAAGAGATTGTCCAATCAATATCGATCGAGATGAAAAGGAACTCCCAACGGCATTGCTCAACATGATCCAAACACATCCAACTTCTGTAAAAGGCATTCCCATGCAAGAACATGTACCCGATTTAACAACAAAAGACGATCTATTACTTTTGGAAGACTATTTAAATCTACAAAAACGGTAGCGGCTATGTTCTTTTTTTATACATTTAAGACTCAAATTTATTCGCTATGACACTTTCATCTTTAGACTGGGGTATTATTATTTTATTTTTTGCACTAACCCTAATTATTGGAATAATAGTTTCAAGAAAGGCTGGTACCAGTACAACAGAGTTTTTCTTATCCGGCAGGAATATGCCGTGGTGGTTATTGGGGATATCCATGGTTGCTACCACCTTTTCGGCAGATACACCCAATTTAGTTACTGATATTGTTCGTAAGAACGGTGTGTCTGGAAACTGGGTTTGGTGGGCGTTCCTACTTACTGGAATGTTGACTGTTTTTGTATATGCAAAACTGTGGCGAAAATCAGGAGTAGTAACAGATTTAGAATTCTATGAACTGCGCTATAGCGGAAAAGGAGCTGCATTTTTACGTGGATTTCGAGCCTTGTATTTAGGTGTATTTTTTAATATCATGATCATGGCATCGGTGTGTTTGGCAGCCATCAAAATAGGAAGTGTACTTTTAGGCTTTACTGCAGTTGAAACACTTGTAATAGCTTCAACTATTACCGTTTTATACAGTTCTTTGGGTGGATTAAAAGGAGTCGTTATCACTGATTTTTTCCAATTTATTTTGGCAATGGGGGCAACTTTTTGGGCAACCTACTACATCATTGATTTGCCTCAAATCGGAACTTTAGAAAACTTATTAACGCACCCAAATGTAGTACCTAAGTTAGATTTTATTCCTGATTTTCAACAACGTGAAGTATTCATAACCTTATTTATATTGCCTATTGCCGTTCAATGGTGGAGTGTATGGTATCCTGGTGCTGAGCCAGGAGGTGGAGGTTATATAGCACAACGTATGTTATCTGCAAAGGATGAAAAAAATGCAGTTTGGGCAACCTTATTATTCAATTTTGCACATTATGCTTTACGTCCATGGCCGTGGATTCTTATTGCTTTGGCGAGTCTAATTATATTTCCAGACATAGAATCTATTCAACTTGCATTTCCGAATATTGACCCTAGTATTGTAAAAGATGATTTGGCTTATCCTGCTATGATGACCTTTTTACCCGCTGGACTTATAGGACTTATAGTTGCTTCTCTTATTGCAGCCTTTATGTCTACGATTTCTTCCCATTTGAATTGGGGATCGAGTTATGTGGTTTATGATTTCTATCAACGTTTTGTAAAGCCAGATGCTTCAGAAAAAGAATTGGTTAAAGTGGGACGCTTGAGTACGGTTGTTCTGATGATTGCTTCTGCGCTTTTTGCACTCTTACTAAGTAATGCTTTGGAAGCCTTTCAGATTTTATTGCAAATTGGAGCAGGAACCGGTTTACTTTTCATAATGCGTTGGTTCTGGTATCGAATAAACGCCTACAGTGAAGTAACTGCAATGACGGTTTCTTTTATTCTTGCATTGTACTTTAAACTGATACATGTAAAGCTAGGTTTTGATCCAATTGCCAATGATATTCAGCTTGTTTTGGGAGTAGCCATTACCACTGTTTCATGGGTCGTTGTAACTTTATTGACGTCTCCTTCTGATAAGTCAACGTTAAACGAATTCTATAAAATCACACAACCCGGTGGGCCAGGTTGGAATAAAGTTGTTTCGGACGCTAAAAATGACGGTATAGATTTAGATACCGAAAAAAGAGCTTGGAATGTTCCTACGGGGATTTTGTGTATGCTAGTTGGTTCTGTAGGAATCTATGGCGCTTTGTTCAGCACGGGCTATTTTATATACGGAGAATACCTAGAAGGGTCTATTTTATTTACGGTGACCATTTTAGCGTTTATCATTTTGAGAAAATTAATGAAGAAGTTGATGTTTACAGAATAGTATGTAATTCAAAGTTCTAGTGATATAAAATGAATCTAAACCAAGTAACAATCCCTTCATTAGATTTAACTAAGGCAGTACCTTTTTATGTTAAACTTGGCCTGAAGTTAATCGTCGAATCATTGCCAGATTATGCTCGATTTGAATGCCCAGACGGTCATTCAACCTTTTCAATACATCGAGTAGATAGCCTTCCTAAAGGAGCGGGGATTTATGTTTATTTTGAATGCATCAACCTTGATGAACACGTGAACGAACTTATCAAAAAAGGAATTGTTTTTGAGCAAACTCCAACAAATCAGAAATGGCTCTGGAGAGAAGCCCGATTAAAAGACCTTGATGGGAATCAGTTAATTTTGTTTTATGGTGGTGAAAACAGATTAAACCCCCCTTGGAAAATATAAAAGCGTTGATTTTAAATGTCTTAAGAAGAATAAATGAAAGTAGCGGGATTCTTTATTATTGATAGATTCGAACATAATCGATAATAAATTCTTGAGGAAAAATAGAATCATCCACTTCTGGACCACCAAAGTTTCCGCCAACTGCTAGGTTCAATAAAAGATAAAAGGGTTGGTCAAAGGGCCATTCCTCTTGAGTCTTATTATTTGGCACAAAGGTGTACACACTTTTGCCGTCTACAAAAAACTCTATTTGATCTTTGCCCCAATCAGCAGCATAGATGTGAAAACCTTTTTCAATTGCAGGGAATTTAGTTTTCCTCGTATTAATGGTTTCTCCATGGCTAGCCTTTGTGTGTAGCGAAGTAAATATTTCTTCCGGTTCTCTACCAACGTATTCTAATACATCAATTTCACCACAAAGTGGCCATTGAACTTCTGAAATGTTGCTACCCAACATCCAAAATGCTGGCCAAATACCTTGACCTATTGGAAGCTTAGCCCGTACCTCAAAATGCCCATAGGTATATTCGACCTTATCTTTAGTTGTTATTCTGGTGGAAGTATATTGACCGTCTTGGAAGCGAGCTTGGATCACTAAGTTTCCATCTCGTATGAGATGGTTTGTATCCGTATATATTTGACGCTCGTTATTACCCCAGCCGCATAAGTTAGGGCAACCGTCACCTAATTCAAAATTCCAATTATCTGAATTTAAAGTAGGTTGATCGAATTCATCAGACCACATCAATTTCCTTTCCCCATTTTGTGCTTGAAGTGAAAAACAACTAAGAATGAGAAGTAGTATTGATGTTTTCATTTTAAAGTAATTTATTGATACACCCGAATATAATCTATATCCATGGAGGATGAAACAAAATCAGGATCAATTATATTCCCTGTAAAATTCCCTCCCATAGCTACGTTTACAAGAATAAAGAAAAATCGTTTAAAGGGCGAATCACCCGATATTAAGACCTCATGATGTTGTTTTCCGTCTACAAAGAACCGTACTACTGTTGAGGTCCATTCCATGGTGTATAGGTGAAATTCAGTTGACACATTTTCAATTATCTGCTCTCCACTGATGTAGTAGGCATCCCCATTTTCGTTTGCTTGGTGAACTGCCGAAGAAACCAAGCCTGGCTCCCCGTTTCCGTGTTCCATTAGATCCATTTCACCACATTGAGGCCAGCTTACAGTGTTAATATTTACACCTAAAAACCATAATGCAGGCCATGTTCCTTGACCTTCTGGTAGTTTCGCTCTTATTTCAACTTTTCCATAACGGAATTCAAAAAGACCTTGAGTAGTCATCCTCGCTGAAGTGTACTCTTTGTTTTGAAATCTTTCTTTTTTAGCTATAATCTTCAAAACACCATCTTCTACTATAGAATTCGATCTACTATCCGTATAGAATTGTTGTTCATTATTATACCAACCTCCGTTACTTGGAGGAATAATTTCATGAAACCAATTGTTGTCACAAGGAGCTCCGTCCTCGTTAAACTCATCAGCCCAAACAAGGGTAGTGAAGTCCCCGGTTGGACTTGCATTTGCCACTCTTCCACTAGGACACCCCTGCGGAACTTGTACAATGGGTTCAGGAGTTATTACAATTTGGGGCGTACCCTCATCAATTTCGTTGGAACCACATCCCACAAAAAATAAAACACAAATTATATAGTAGATCTTTTTCATAAATAAATTAAATCCTGTAGAGCTAATCTTTCAAGATTTTCAATTAATAGTAAACTACAAAAAACACAGAGCGAATTAGCTGTATACCCTTAACCTTTACACTAAGTAAAGACAACTAATTGAGATATGTATTAGCGTTGTTATTTTTATTTTAAAACAAAAGTAACTTTTCTTTTTGTTGTAGAGTCAGTTCCAATATAAATATTAAAGTCACCAGCTTCAGACTCCCAGGTGTTATTTGCGCTATAAAACTGAAGCATCTTTTCGTCAATCGTAAAGCTAACGCGTTTGGATTCTCCAGGCTTAAGTGATACCAATTCAAAACCTTTTAATTCTCGCACCGGACGAACAGCACTTGCGTACGGATCTTGTAAGTAGAGTTGAACAACTTCTTTCCCTTCTACCTTCCCTGTGTTTGTTAAGAGCACAGAAGCGTTAATTGAGCCCTCTGCAGTCATTTCTGTATCACTAAGCTCAATCGCTGAGTAGCCGAACTCAGTGTAGCTTAAACCATGTCCAAAAGGATAGAGCGCACTGTTCTTTTCATCGCCATAATGTGACCAAAACACACTGCCTTGATCTTCTCCATCTGCACCAGGGCGACCTGTGCTTTTGTAGTTATAATAAAGGGGCATTTGACCCACACTTCTTGGGAAACTCATTGGGAGTTTTCCTCCTGGATTGTAATCTCCGTAAAGAACTTGTGCAATTGCATGACCGCTTTGAGTTCCTAAATGCCAAGCTTCTACAATTGCAGGAAGATGTTCTGAAGCCCAATTTAAAATCAAAGGACGCCCGTTCATTAATACCAGCACAATGTTGGGGTTAATGGCATAAACTTCTTCTAATAATTCTTGTTGAAGTCCAGGTAAATCTAAATTAGCCCTACTACGTCCTTCTCCAGACTGAAAACCATATTCTCCTAAAACCATCAGTACAACATCTGCATTTGCAGCTGCTTTCTTTGCTGCTTCAAAACCAGTTCTATCCGTACTGTTTATCGATACCTCTTCATGAAAACCAGCAGGAATCTTATTCACTAATTTCACACCTTGTTCATGTGTGATTTTATTTCCTTTATATTCATTTAAACCTTCTAGAACTGAAATTGCAGTATTGTCATCTGCTCCAATTCTCCAGTTTCCTAGGGGACTATTTTTATCTGCTGCAAGTGGTCCGATTAACGCTATACGCTGCCCTTTTTTCTTTAAAGGAAGTGTTTGTTTTTCATTTTTGAGGAGTACAATGGACTTCTTTGCCATGTCTAAAACACCGTCTAAAATCTCTTGAGAACCAATGACCTCTTTTTCTCTTTTTTCATCTAAATAACGATAGGGGTCATCAAATAATCCCAACTCGTATTTAACACGTAGTATTCTTTTTACCGCATCATCAATTTGTGCTAGCGTCACCTTTTTTTCTTTGAGTAAACCTTCTAATTCTTCGAAGTAGATATAGGATTCCATATCCATATCAGATCCACCATTTAATGCCAATTCACCTGCATGTTTTCTGTCTTTAGCATATCCGTGATCCATCATTTCTCGTAAAGAACCCCAATCTGACACAACAAAACCGTCAAACCCCCAAGCACCTTTTAATAGGTCTCTTTGTAAATACGCATCGGCAGTTGCAGGTATTCCGTTGAGGTCGTTAAACGAATTCATAAAGGTTTTTACGCCAGCATCAACAGCCGCTTTAAAAGGTGGCAATACAATGTTGTGAAGCGTATTTAATCCGATGTCTACTGTATTGTAATCACGACCACCTTCAGCAAACCCGTAGGCTGCAAAGTGTTTTGCGCATGCAGCAACGGTATGTGGTGATGATAAATCATCTCCTTGGAAACCTTGAACACGAGCTGCTGCTATTTTACTGCCCAAATAAGGATCTTCCCCGGCGCCTTCCATTACTCTTCCCCAGCGTGCATCGCGAGTAACATCTACCATAGGAGCAAAGGTCCAGTTGATCCCTGCTGCTGCAGCTTCTTTGGCTCCAATTGCTGCAGAATGTTTAATGGCCTCTAAATCCCAACTAGCAGATTCTGCTAAAGGAATTGGGCTAATGGTTTTATATCCGTGAATTAAATCAAATCCGATAATTAAAGGAATCCCTAGCCTTGATTTTTCTACCGCAACTTTTTGCACTTCACGTACTTCTTTTACGCCTCGAACGTTTAGCATCGAACCAACATATCCTTCTGCTAGGTGATTATATTTTGCTTTTGCATCTCCACCTTTTGGTACTGGACCTGTTACGTTCCAAAACCCGTTGTATTGATTCATTTGACCAATCTTTTCTTTCAGGGTCATTTTTGCCAAAAGGGTTTCAACTTTAGTTTCGATCTCTTGATTTGCTGCTTGTTGAGCATTACCTAAAAGACTAATACTTAGTAAAAGGTATAAACAATGATTTTTTAACATAGTGTTTTTAGTTTAGTTGTTTTATTGGTGAAATCACCGTGTACTTTCACATAATTTAGCTTCACAAAAAATGCCCTTGTGATACTTGACATTAGATTTTTCACATATAA
>Ga0075467_10004001_pt1 | contig 11080 bp, 7 predicted proteins | sample DEB08_DNA_9_FD_75067 | JGI IMG/M metagenome (GOLD analysis project Ga0075467, IMG submission 75067) | Aqueous microbial communities from the Delaware River and Bay under freshwater to marine salinity gradient to study organic matter... | ecosystem: Environmental > Aquatic > Marine > Coastal ...
CGATAAAGCAAACTACAACAAAACAGCAGGTTACACCCAAATTGAAATTGATGGTATGAATAATTTTATTAAAGCAGGATTTAAGGATGCGTTTAGAAAATTATATCCTAATAAAGTAGCTTATACTTATTGGAGCTATCGTTTTAAAGCCAGAGAACGTAATACAGGTTGGCGCATAGATTATTTTATAATCAGTAAATCACTAATTGATAAAGTAAAAACTATTGAAATATATGCTGAAATTTATGGCTCTGATCATTGTCCTATTAAATTAGAAATAAAACTATAAAATGAATAAAATTTATGAAACACTTATATTTTAAGTATCTTTAATAACCTTAAAAACTACCTCTAAAAAAATAGATCCATCTATATGGCCAAAAAGAAAACATCAATCGCGAATAATGTAGCAAAACAAGATTCTGCAAATGAAAAAAAGGTGTCAACTAATAAAACACACCCTTTTCTTATCGCAGGTATGGGAGCATCTGCTGGTGGTTTAGAGGCTTTTAAAGCGTTTTTCTCAGCAGCGCCAAAAAATATGGGTATGGCATTTGTAATTGTGCAGCATCTAGACCCCACACATAAAAGCCTTATGGTGCAACTTTTAAAGAGCCATACAGACATGGAGGTTAAGGAAGTTAAGGACAAAACTAAAGTATTACCTAACAATGTTTATGTTATCCCACCAAATAAAGATATGGCCATATTTAATGGTGTTCTACATCTTATGGAGCCTTCTGCTGCTAGAGGGTTTAGAAAACCCATAGACTTTTTCTTTAGATCGCTTGCAGAAGACCAACAGGAAAAAGCCATTGGCATTGTGTTATCTGGTACAGGCACCGAAGGTACTCTAGGATTAAAGGATATTAAGGGACAAGGCGGACTTTCTATTGTTCAAGATCCAGAAACCGCAAAATATGACGGTATGCCAAGAAGTGCTATTTCTGCAGGTGTAGAAGATTTTATATTGGAAGTTAAAAATATTCCTGAAGCGCTTGTAAAATATGCAAACAACCGAACCTTTAAGCCAGTTGGTAAAACCGAAATAATCTCAACCAACAATCAGCTGCTCGAAAAAATATTCATTTTATTGCGTAACGAAACAGGTTGTAACTTTGGCGATTACAAAAGTAGTACCGTCATACGTAGAATAGAAAAACGAATGGCGTTGAATCAAGTTGATAAACTTGAAACCTATTTAAAATACCTTCAAAAAAACAAAGAGGAACTACGGAAATTATTTGATGAACTGCTTATTGGTGTTACCTCCTTTTTTAGAGATAAAGAAGCATATGATGCAGTAGAAGATAAAATTATACCGCAAATCATTAAAGACAAAATAGATGGTGATACCATTCGTATATGGGTGGCTGGATGCTCAACAGGTGAAGAGGCTTACTCACTAGCAATACTTTTTAGTGATGCCATTAGCAAACAAGCTAAATCTTTGAAACTACAAATTTTTGCTTCAGATTTAGATGAACGTGCCATAAATACAGCGAGACAAGGAATTTATCCGGAAACTATTTGTACTGATGTGTCACCAAAACGATTAAGACGCTATTTTACTGCCGACTCTAACACCTATAGAATAAATAAGGATATCCGCGACAAGGTCATATTTTCTGAGCATAACCTCATTAAAGACCCACCGTTTTCAAAACAAGACATGGTAAGTTGCAGAAATCTTTTGATCTATTTAAATATTGAAGCGCAAAAAAAAGTATTTGCAATCTTTCATTATGCTTTAAACCCAGAAGGCATATTGTTTTTAGGAAGTTCTGAATCTCTCGGCGAGTATGCTAACCTGTTTGAAGTCATAGACAGAAAACAAAAATTATTTAAACGTAAGAAAGTCCATAGAAATAAAATACCAGATATAGGCCACTTGTTTAGGGAGCCTGCTAGCCTTAAAATAACACCAATAATCGCCACATCAAAGCCTGAACAGACCGGTAGTCTTGCTAAAATAACTGAAAAATTACTTCTAGATAATTATGCGCCTGCTTGTGCTATTATAAATATTAAAGGGGATGCTGTCTATTTTTCTGGAAATACAGGAAAATATTTGCAACCATCACCAGGAGAAGCAAGGCTCAATATTGTAGAAATGGCAAGAAAAGGTCTTAAGACTGACTTACGGACGATAATCTCTAAAATCAGGAAAAGCAAAACCATAGAAATTCGTAAGAATATTAACGTTAAAACCAATGGTAGCTATCAAATAATAGACCTTTGTTTAAGGCCCATAAAATATCTAACTGAAGAAGATGAGTATTTTATGCTCACCTTTGAAGATCAGAATACTACTGCTACAGCGGTCTCAGAAGTTAAATCAAAACATCCTGATGACACTTCAGAATTACTAGCACTAGAACAAGAATTGACTGCCACTAAAGAATATTTACGTTCTACCATTGAGGAATTGGAAGTATCTAACGAAGAATTGAAATCCTCGAACGAAGAGTTGCAATCCAGCAACGAAGAATTACAAAGTACTAATGAAGAACTTGAAACGTCTAAAGAAGAATTACAAAGTGTTAACGAAGAGATTGTAACCGTAAACACCGAACTACAAGGTAAAATTGATGAGTTGGCTCAGGCTTATGACGACATGAATAATTTGCTTGCTAGCACAGAAATAGGCACTATATTTTTGGACTCCGATTTAAAGATAAAGCGGTTTACACCTTCAATGACCAAAATCATTAACCTCATTCAAAGTGATGTTGGGCGACCTGTTCAAGATTTATCTTCTAACCTTATTTACGAAGGTATTGTAGAAGACGCAAAAAAAGTATTAGAAAAGCTCTCACCATTTCAAGCGGCCGTAAAGAGCAATGATGGTAGTTGGTACCAAATGCAGATTATGCCATATCGAACCTCTATGAATGTAATTGAAGGTGTGGTCATAACCTTTGTAGATATAACCGAAGAAAAATCTCTTTTAGAAGAACTTAATCAAGTAAAAGAAAACTACGACCATCTGCTCGAATTAACCCAAACCAGTGTGTACACTCAGGACACCAAACTTGTTTACACAAGTGCATTTTTCCAAGGAACAGATTTTAAATCGAGCGCATTGATAGGAAAAACTGACAAAGATCTCTACTCAAAAGAAGATGCTAAAAAATTAGAGACCATAAAAAAGAAAGTGCTCAAAACAAAAAAGCCATCTCGCGATGTTATTAGTTTAACCATAAGGGAAAAAACTCGATTTTACGACCTTACAGTGAGGCCTATTATTTTAGATTCAAAAATTACAGGAATAGCATGTTCGTCAACAGATATAACAGAACTTACTCAAGCCGAAAAGCAATTGGAAGAAATTAACAAAAAAACAAATGGCTCTTGATAAATCTACATATAACCAATTAAGACAAAAAGCAGAAACTCGGATTAAAAAAAACCAAGATTTGCTTAAAGACATTACGTTGGACAAAGCTAAATCCTTACTGCACGAACTTGAAGTGCACCAAATTGAGCTTGAGATGCAAAATGAAGAATTGCGTGAAACCCAACACCGTCTTGAAGAAGCTCGTGATCAATATACAGATTTGTTTGATTTTGCGCCATTAGGTTATTTAGTGTTAGATAAAAAGGGAGTAATTGTTAATATTAATCTTACTGCCTGTGATCTTCTGGGTCTAAAAAGAGCAACAATAAAAGGTAAACCACTTTCAGTATATATGGCCAGTGGAGAATCTCGAACGTTGTTTTTAAAATTACAAGAAGCTTTTAAAACAGGTGAACTACCTAGTTTTGAACTTCAAATGAAACATAATAACAGTACCTTTTTCACAGCATCGCTTCAAGGTATTGTCACTACTAATAAAGACAGTTCTAATCCTTTATGCCGCATAGCACTTCAAAATATCACTGCTATTAAAGAAGCCGAAGCATTGGTGCTTGAGCATGAGGCCTTAAAAAAGGAAAAAGATAAAATACAGCAATATCTAGATTTGGCACCAGTTGTGTTCTTATTGCTCGATGCTGACGATAAGGTCGTTATTGTTAATAAAAAAGGCTGTGAATTGTCAGAGCATAGTTCTGAAGACATAATTGGTAAGCGTTGGTTTAAAGGATTTATTTGTGATATTGGTAACAATTGTTTTGAAGAAGAAAAAAGCAGTTTAGATGAAAATCTTACAATATATCCTAAAAATTTTCAGTGTAAGTTAAGAGGAAAATCCAGTGAGGAAATTACTATGTCATGGAGCAACAGCGTCTTAAGAGACAGTAGGGGTAGGTTTTTAGGTACTATAATGGCAGGAGAAGATATTACCGAACAGAAAAAAATAGAACTGCGCAAACAACAATATACCGAAGACCTAGAAGTGATAGTAGAAGAAAGAACCAAAGAACTAACTGAGGCCTTACGCAACGAGAAAATGGTTAATGAAATGAAAACAGCCTTTGTGTCTATGGCATCCCATGAATTTCGTACACCATTAACAAGTGTGATGTCTTCGGCTATTTTAATGGAAAAATATAACGATCTTAAACAGTTCGATAAGCAAACGCGACATATTGAACGCATCAAATCCTCAGTTAAACAACTCACCAATATTTTAGAAGATTTTCTTTCTATAGATAAATTAGACCGAGGCATAGTGACCACATGCAAAGACGCTTTTGACTTAAAATTATTTAGCAAAGAAATATTGGAAGAGGTTAGATGGTCCTTAAAAGAAAAACAGCAAATTCATATACAATATAAAGGCAGTTCAAAAGTTGTAATGGATAAAAAAATATTACATAATATTTTTATAAACCTTATTTCTAATGCCATAAAATACTCGGATACTGATATCTTAATTACTATAAAAGTTGAGAGTGACATGGTATATTTTGATTTTATTGATAAAGGAATTGGCATCCCAGAAGACGAGCAAAAACTACTTTTTACTAAATTCTTTAGAGCAAAGAATGTGGTTAATATTCAAGGAACTGGGCTTGGTCTAAGTATTGTAAAACATTATGTCAATTTACTGGAAGGCGATATTACTTTTAAAAGTGAATTAGGAAAGGGAACTACGTTTACGCTGTCTTTACCAATAAACACCTAATCCTAAAAGAATAGGCTTAACACTACAAATTAACTTAATATTTTAAGGTCTTAATTTCCCATTGTCCAAAATATTTATAGTACCAATAGCTAAATCTAGTATTAAAGTTATTCTGCATAATCAAAAACTATTTTTTTCAATATATTACAATTATGCGTCCATGTTTCTATTCTTTTTTTGAGCTGTTGATGTTTTTTTCTGTATTCCACATTAGCTAATTGATTTTCATTTTTCTCCTTATTTGGAAATAGTCTTTCATATTGTATCACATCGGCTTTAAGACCTTCAAGAAAATCTAAATGGATTTTTTCCAGAGTTTTTAATGTGTTTAAATAGTCATGTTTGTTTTTCTTTACAGAACTTTTATTCTTTAACAAATCTTTGAAGGACATAATTTCATTATCCAAAAAAGCAACAGTAGCTAACCACTGTTGGCCTTCATAATGTAAGGTATCCAAGTTTGTGTCAAGTATTAAATTTTCTTTTAGGTTTGAAATAGCTATAGTCATAATTATTTAAATTTTTTTGCATAGATGTTGCTTATTATTGAGTTATAAATATGTAACGCTATTATTAACATCTAAATGACCTGTGTCAATAATTAGAAAATGTTAAAATTGACCCAACTGACCTGGGTCATGTCACTACTTTAAAAACAGTTATATATTAGCCCTATTAAAATAAAAAGTGTTCTTTGAAATTTAAAAACTATTAAGATGCTATTAATCAATGTTTGTTGATTAAAGTGATTAACATTATTTATCGAAACATTAATTGACCCTTATACTTTTTAGTAATTAATGGTTTAAATAAATTAATTTGAGATATAAAGTGTTAGTTGCTTAATAAGGAAACTGGAAGTTTCGACTTCCAGTTTCTATTTTAGAAAAAAATACTCAGACTGATCCAGGTCAGTTGATACTCTAAAAAGCTATTGTAAATTAGCAGTATAATTAACAAGATAGTTCTTTGAAAACATAAAAGTATAAGGTTTTGACGTAGCGATGCATCAATAACCTTGGGTCGCAAAACTGTGCTTGAAAACTATAAGCGTACCGCGTTGGCTTTGTAAAGAAGTGTATGCATACGATATTAAGCTAGTAAAGAATATTTTGCACCAGTAATCTGGGACGGTAAAATGTCCCAGATTATTTAAAATATTGGTTCTCTATTGCTGTAAAGCAAGCGAAACCAATTTGGAACGATTGAATTTGTTTTACAAAAATTGGTCTTTTAAAAAATTCCAGAGATGGAAGTTTTGATTGGTTGGTTGGACGTACAGATAAAATGAATCGTCTCAAAAGGAAACTGGAAGTTTCGGCTTCCAGTTTCTATTTTAAAAAAATGCTAAAAAATTGGTACTACTGACTTGGGTCATTTCTCAATGCCAGAAACCATTGTAAATTAGCAGTATAATTAATAAGATAGTTCTTTGAAAATATAAAAATATAGGTTTTTACCGTAGATGTACGGAAGAATCTTAGGTGTAAAACTGTGCTTGAAAGCTTTAAGCTTTTTGTGTTGACTTTGTAATGAAGCGTATGCAAAATCAGCTTAAGACTGTAAAGAACAGTTTTCACCAGTAATCTGGGACATTTAGTTGTCCCAGATTATTTTAAAATATTGGTTATTAACTGCTGTAAAGCAAGTGACACCGATATGAAGCGATTGAAGTTATTTTTATTTGAACTGAAGTATTCCAATGTAAGAAAAAGAATATTTTGGTTGGAAGTTTAAATAAAATTAGTCACTTCATTAGAAAACGGGAAGCCAAGGCTTCCCGTTTTTGTTTTATTATCTTTTAGGTGATTATCTTATCACTTGTTTTTCATAGGTATAGAGATAATCTACATGTTCTATTATTTTGTTTAGAATTAACGCACAAAAAAACCGAAGTGTTCGCTTCGGCTTTTTTATGCGTTATTTTTTATTAGAAGTGCAATGCAAAACCAATATTAATCTGCAATACACCTTCATCTGTAAAATCTTCATTTAAGGATAAATTATATCTTAAACCAGGCTCTATAGAAACCGTATCTGATACAAACCACGCATATCCTGCGCCTAAACCTAGCCATAACGGTGTTTCACCTGCACTATTTTCTGCGCCATCCCCCGAAGCACCAGTTGCATCTAACGTAACAGGAATATTACCCATAATATAATACTTTGCACCTAAACGATAAGAAAAACTACTCACTGAGTCTCCTTCATCAGGACTAAAGCCACCATATCCTAAACCTGCTTTAATCGCTAAATCATCCATAATAAAATAGCCTCCATCTAAACCAATATTGTAAGATGAGGATCCATCACTTGTAGAGAAGTAAATTCCTGTGGTACCTAACAAAGCATTTCCTGTATTAGCTTCAATTAACCATTTGCCTTCAGAGGTTTGATTTCCAAAATCATCATCTTGTGCATTTACATTTGTGTATGCAAAAATAACAAACATTACTAAAATTAAATTTTTCATAATTATCATGTTTTAAAGTTTTTAGATTGGATTCGATCCAATTATTATGCAATGACAAAAGTATAGCTCAAACTATAGCCAGTAAATGATCTCGGTCAGCTAGTAAATTAATACTACAATTAGAAGCGGATATAAGATATTTTAAGAGGTTGCTTCATTTATCAAAGTTTCAAGAGAAGGTATTTTATCTTCATTGCCTCTTAAAATCAACAAATAATGACCACAATTTAAAAGTTTTAGATAGTTTGTCGTCTTTTTTTCAGTCACGCCTATTCCTCTAAAAATTCCATAAGGTCCAGACGATAATGTGGCCAATGACTTCCCGTTTATTTTGTGAAGAAATATAGTCGCTAAAGATCCGACAATAAAAACAGATCCGCTTTCTGGATTATAAAAAATTCCAAAATTTACGGACTTACCCGAGAGGTCTTTCCAATATGACTTCATAATAGTTGTATCCTGAAAATATTCAATGTCCCTATCGCTGTGAAATTGAGATACTTTTCCAAGAACAGAAACCTGAATTTGAGCAGTATTTTCCTCCTTTAAATATTTTAAGGCTTTTTCTAATTGCTCTAGCTCTTTATAGGCTTTAAAATAGACTTGTTTTTGCTTTGTGCTGTGCGTACTTGACATCATTCTAATAAAACATTTGGTATAATACCAAATCTAAGATAAGTCAGTGAATACCCATTGTAAATGACACAGGTCAATCTCTACAAAAAACGCTTTGATTGTAATGCATTGGTTAAAGTCATCTATAAAATATTACCAACTGATCTACATCATTCTACAAAAGGCAATCCTCTATTTATTTTTCAGTTCATTAATTTCAAAATTTAATTGGTATAACCATATTCAGCCTTATAAATTTTAATCAAAGCCATAAAAACACTGACTAATAAAGGACCGAAAATCACACCTATAAATCCAAATAAAGGAATACCAATGATTACGCCAAAAAGTGTAATTAATGGATGTACATTATCGAGCTTTTTGAGAATGTATAACCTAAAAAGGTTGTCTGTAGCGCCTACTATGGCAGTACCATAAATTAAAATTCCCCAAGCTTGAAACGTATTGCCATAAGACAACGCTAATAAAAACACAGGTACAATACCTATCGATATACCAACAAAAGGAATTAAGGAACCAATGGTTGTTATCGCAAACCAAAAAAATGGGGCGTCAATATCAAATATTAAAAATCCGATAAGGGCAACACACCCTTGTACCAAGGCTACTAAAGGAATACCGATAGCGTTAGATGTCACCATAGATTGTACTTCTGCAGCAATGTTGGCAATATTCGATGAACTCATTGGAATATATTCGCTCAAAGATTGTCTTAATTTTTTACGATTAACGAGCATATAATAGAGTAAAAAATACATAATACCTATGGCAATAAATAGATTAAATGTGTTGCCAGCCATATTCTGTATACGCTCTGATAAAAACGTGGCAACTGCATGTGTATCGATTTGAGAATTAATATCAATACCTGTTTTGGTTTCCAGATTTTGTATGAGGTCTTTGAAAGCATTAATTACTTTTTCACTATTACGAACTGTATCTGAAATTTTATTACCTAACATTACCCCAAAACCTATAAGCGGCATTAGAATAACAACAAAAGAACCTAGCATTAATGTTGCAGCCGCCAATGAGGGTCTCCAGTGATACTGTGACACCAATTTTTTCATTATATTTTTCAGTAAAATATAAAATGTAATTGCACCTAAGACTCCTGTTAAATATGGAATTATTTCACAAAAAATCAAACTACCAGTGAGTATAATTAATAGTAGAACAAAAATCTGCCGAATTACTTTTGGTTCAATTTGTGCCATAACATTTAAGTTTATCCAAACAATACAATATCTTCTAGGGCCTCTTTATCTTCTATGACTATTTTTCTGGCGTTACCAATGGTTATTAGGCCTTCATCCTTAAATTCAGTGAGCATCCGAATGGCTGTTTCTGTAGCAGTACCAATAAGACCTGCAAAATCTTCTCTAGCAATACCTATACCCTGGTCTTCGTTATTGAGTAAAATACGTTGCTTATCGATATCTAATAAGGCTTTTGCCACACGTTGTCTAACTGTTCCAAACGCTATATTAACCATTTGGTCTTGTACCTCTACCAAATTATTAGAGATTAGACTCACAAATTTATTGGCAACATCTTTGTTTGTATGCAAAAGAGTTGTAAAATCTGATTTCGGAATTTCGTAAAGCTCCGCATCTTCTAGTATGGCGGCAGACTCTATATAGCTTCCATGATCTGATAACAGCGATAATTGACCCACAAAATGACCAGCTCCACATAAACCAGTTACAAATTCCTTCCCTTTTTCGGTGACTTTATAAGTTTTTACAGCACCACTTTGTATAAAATACAAACTATTGGCGATATTACCCTCTCTATAGAGTACCGTTCTTTTATTAAATTTTTGCGCCACATAATTTTTAGATAATTGGTCTATATCCAAATAATTTGATGCTGCTTCAATAAATTGCGTCAGGCCCTCAATGTTTTTAGAGTATTCTTGTTTTAAAAAATCGTGTTTTTTCAAACGACTATTTATCGCATCTAACAATTCGTTTTCTGTAAAGGGTTTGGTTAAATAATCATCGGCACCTAGATTCATGCCTTTTCGCATATCGGTTTTTTCTGTTTTGGCTGTGAGAAAAATAAATGGAATACTAGCTGTTATGGGATTTTTGTTTAAATCTTGTAAAACTCCATAACCATCTAGTTCTGGCATCATAATATCGCACACAATAATATCTGGAAGCAGTTGTTTTGCTTTTTCAACACCTATCTTCCCGTTTTCGGCTGTAGCTGTTTCATAACCTGATAGCTCTAGGATGTCTGCTGTATTCTCACGAACATCTGGATTATCTTCTATAATTAGTACTTTTTTCATAATAAAATTATGTTTTTATTTCCCAATTTATTGGGAACTTTATCAGTTATTGTCTATTGGGATTTCAATCCAAAAGGTGGCGCCATTATTGAGCTTACTAACAAAACCAATAGTCCCGCCCATGAGTTCGGTATAGTGCTTCGCTATGTTTAACCCTAAACCAGTTCCTTCTATATTTACAGCATTTTTTGCTCTAAAAAAACGGTCGAATAATTGTTGTTGTTCATCTTCAGGGATACCAATACCTTGGTCTGTAATCTGTATCAACACCTTGTTATGGTTTTTTGTTAATTTGAAATTTATAATGGTATTTTCTGGGGCATATTTTGAGGCATTGGATAAAAGGTTGGTAATGATATGACGAAGAAGCTTCACATCAAGTTTTACAAATAATTGCTCTAGGGTAGTATTAAAACTGATATGCTGGGCTTTTTTTAAACTTACTTTACTTTCATTAACCAAATTTTTGACAAAATGAATAAGTTCAAATTGGTCTTTTACTGCTTTCGTTTTACCTTCTTCTAATTTACTTAATGACAGAAAATCGTTTAAAATAGTGATGAGGTGATTTACATTATTTTCAATTTGAGCCACATA
>Ga0075467_10004002_pt1 | contig 11077 bp, 11 predicted proteins | sample DEB08_DNA_9_FD_75067 | JGI IMG/M metagenome (GOLD analysis project Ga0075467, IMG submission 75067) | Aqueous microbial communities from the Delaware River and Bay under freshwater to marine salinity gradient to study organic matter... | ecosystem: Environmental > Aquatic > Marine > Coastal ...
AGCGAGGTTTATTAAACAAGGTTTGAGTCATCAGACCGACGGTGTATGGTTGCGAGATTGTTTGCCCATGGCCGATCGGCAATGCGGTGTTTTCGTAAGCTCGACTGGCTAACGCCTCTTCTACAAATATGTGTCTTGGTAGGCTTTGCATGACGGCTAATACCGCTCTATCAGTAACCCCCATAGTTTTGATTAGCTCGATCAAACGGCCACGAGTTCGGTCGGAGGTCATGCCTCTGCCGGCGTATTGTGGTTTGGTTAACTGTTGCGTATACATATCAGGAGTATTCAGTTGAGAGTGTCGAGCCACGTTTGCACATCATCGATGTAAGGGCTGTCGTCAAACGTGGCACTAAAAGGTGTAATCGATGCATAACCTTGCTCTACTGCTTCAAAATCTCGCATTTTGTTTTGTTTGCTTCGACGAAAATCACCAGCAAGACCAAGTCGGTATTGCGACATATTGCCATTGTCATCTAGCCTTTCAGGCGGCAACCGCACTTCTCTTTGTCCCGATACTGTTGCTTTAAAACCTCTCAGGTCGGCAACTGGAATATCAGGCACATTAACATTTAATACGGCCAATAAGCTTCGGTAGTTGAGTAACGGCAGGGCATTACTCATTTGAACTGCGATATAGGCTGCTGTTTCGTAATGCTGAACTGAACGCTCGGTAATCGACAGAGCTATGCTCGGCATTGCCATCCGGCGTGCTTCCATTGCGGCGGCGAAGGTGCCCGAGTAAAGAATATCGTCGGCCAAGTTGGGGCCATTGTTAATACCACTAATAACCAGATCAACGGGCTCTTCAACTAAGTTATTTAATCCAATATAAACGCAATCGGCTGGCGTTCCGTCAACAATAAATAAATGCTCTTCAGCCGCTTCAACATTGACGGTGCGCCGCAGAGATAAACTCATTCCACAACCGCTAACGTCGTCACGCGGAGCAACAATTGTGACCTTATGGTATTGATTTCTAAGCGCATCTGCTAGAACCGATAGCCCGGGAGCATTATAACCGTCGTTGTTGCTGATTAAGATATGCACGGAGTTTCCTAAAATTGTTTAGCGGTCTGTCCTTTTCGACTCAGCGCTACTTAATGCCGCCGCAGTTTAAGGATTCATCATTATTATAGCGCCAGACTATGAAATTAGTCTTCGGTGAGTTTGTCCAAAGATAAGCGGCAAGCTCATTTTACCAGCTATTCAATGACTTTTATTAGCCGAAAAATTGAACTGATACAACGCCGATCAAGTCTATCATTGAGCGAACTCTAAATCTATTTGCTTAGAGCTAAACAGATCAGTGGCTTATACTCTAGAATTACAATATTCAAGCTTATGTAATTGGCTATGGTTGACGTTGGTAAGGCCACTCGTGAACTGCCCACAATCTATAACAGCACTACCAACAAACTGCCAATTTACTAGGAAATCACTGGACTATTGTTCATCCTAGTCGACCTCTAAATAGGCCGCATAAGGGTCTGCGGCCTCGCCTGCAGCCACCTTCCCTAGCACCTTAAAGATCAATGAAAAGAGTTGCGCCTGAGAGGCGACATTAAGCTTCGAATATATGTTCTTTCTATGCCCACGTTCGGTATCTACCGATATATTCAGCTCTCGGGCTGATGTTTTCGATGGCTTACCCTCGAGCATTAATTGCAGTACAGTTTGCTCTCGGCCAGTAAGCACGCTGCTAGCGAAGCTCTTTAACGAAGACTTAAGTTGATTGTGCGCTTGGGTCGACGCCTTCAGATCGGCTACTTGAGGCAAGCTTGCACCTCCCCAATGGCGGCTCAAGGCCGAGCGATAAACCGGGCCGGCGACATGTAATTGTTGTAGCTCTTGATCAGTAAACGACAGCTGTAATTGTTGCCGACCGAAACTCGCGACAATCGCGGTTTGCTCATCAAGCTTGTGTAAAAAGTTAGCGTCGTCAGACAACCCGGATTGATTGAAATAGGCTACGGCAAAATCGCTTTGTTTGAAAGCTTGCTGCTCGAGTGCTGCGAGTTGGTAGAAGCCCGAAGGTAAATCTTGGAAGCGACGATAAAGAGGGCTAAGCAAATAAGCCCCGCCAAGATAAACATCGTAAAACGAAGACTCTTCAGAAGGATGTAAGCCGTCATACAACACAATTGGCTCTTGATCTGCGCGAAATAGCATAATCACGGCGCTGTCTATAGGCGCAATTCGATTCAGTGAATCAAAAAAAGCAACACCAAAGTTGCTCGTGTTGATTGCTTGAAACAGCGGAGCAACAATATCTGGCCAATTGAGTAAATAGGCTGACTCCGTCGCGTCGGCCTGAGTTGAATTAGCGGTGGAATTGTAAGATGACGCTTTCATAGTGAGAAAAAAATCATAGGCTAGCGGCCCAAAGGCACGATAGAACCATCATATCGTGTAGTTAGAATGTCATTGTGCTTAGACCCCACTATAGCCGATTTATTTAATTGATTGTCAACCTAGAGCTTCCTAGTACTCAGGGATGTCTCGGCTAGTACTCAAGAATGTCTCGGCCACTGTATTTGGACGAACCATCCTTTAGTAGTTTGCGTATCATTTGTCGCTGAAAGCCAAGGTGCGAAATCGTGCTTGGCGGGTCGCCGACCTCGGCAACAATCTGCCTGTGCAATTCAGCCAAGCGATAGAATGGAATCATTGGGTAAGTATGGTGCGCAGTATGGTAAGGCATATTCCACAGCAGCCATTGCATCACCGGCCCAGCTTTTACCGTTCGTGTGTTTAACCAAATATCATCGACATGTGGCATCCCTGTATGCTCTACGGTGTTCTGCAGCATTTGAAACCATTTCATCGCAAACATTGGCAGTAGCCATAAGGTCAACAAAAGTGTGCTTTGCAACACTAATGATATAGCCAATAAAGACAAATAAATTAGTAGCATTAACCTCGCTTCTTTGTGTACTTTTTTTAGCTGCACCACTGATAAATGAGGCCAAGATTGGGTATCACCCGAAGCCAATTTAAACACTTCAGAAATTCGACCAGGCCAATAACTTAGACCAGAAAAATAAACTAGATAGGTCAATAAGGTGAACGGTTTTGCGCCAACGATTTCAGCATCTAATTCAACATCCTGTGTGTGTCGATGATGCTGAAAATGCTCAAACTTATCTTGGTCGCGGCCCATCAACAAGATAAAACAAAATAGTCTGCCAAATAACTCGTTGATTCCTTGAGTTTTAAATACGGTGTTGTGGCTTAGCTCGTGTACTCCGGCATAAAGGCAGTTGATTAATATACCTTGGATCATAAAAAACGGCAGCGCCAACCAACTACCCCAGGTAGTAAAAAGCAATATTGAATTGATCGCAATCGCACCAATATGGGATGCAACTTTTAGCCAACCACGAAAATCTGAGCGACCCTTGAGCGCCTTTAAGCTTTTTGCCGGTAGATGTACTGATCGTTCAAACGATGCATCCATAGAGACCTCATTAGATCTGTGTTGTTTTACAAAATGATGGGGGATAATAAAATACTTCTATTAGCTAACTATTGTAGGGCTTCTGAAGAGGCAGTGGTATAACCCAATCAGGTTAACCGGCACCACCAATATGGGGGGGTTATCTGTGCTAAATTGTCGACTAGAATAAAGTTATGCTGTGGTCTTCTCAGAGTATTAACCACAACTAAGCTATCCAAGGTAAGCTAGATGCAAACACTTAAAATTTATCAGTCTCTTTGGGCCATGCAGTTGCGTGGCCCAGACGGTTATGAGCATGGTAATGAAAAATCATTTCAAATGATCGCAGATGCCGGGTATCACGGTGTTTGCATTGATCCTACCGTCAGCGAAATTGCTGAAAATTTGGCCCTCAAGCCCTATTTCGAGCAACACGGTTTGGAGGTAATGGTAAATGCCTTTCCTAAAAGTGCTGACGATCTGCGCAAATTACTCGAATTTGCGAAGCAAATGAACGCAACCCAGTTCAGCATTATTGGCACCGTTTACCCACTGACCATTGCTGGCGCAATTCCGATAATTCGCAGCTGGATCGATATTTCATATGAAGTCGGGATGCCGATCATGTTCGAAACCCATCGAGACTGCATAACCAATGACATGTTTACAACCTTGCAGCTTCTCGATGAAATTCCCGAAATGAGGCTGTGCGCGGATCTATCGCACTACGTTCTAAACCGAGAACTATCGACCCCACTGTCGAGAGAATGGGCCGCCCTATTCGACCGCTTGTTAGCCCGCTCAGATTCATTTCAAGGTCGAATTGCAAACCGCGAACAAATTCAGGTACCTATTGAGTTTAAGCAACATCAAGAATGGGTAGAGTTGTTTAAGCACTGGTGGTCTCGCGGCATTAACGATTGGCGAAGCCGGTCCAGCGAAGACCAAGAGCTAATTTTTCTATGTGAACTTGGGCCACCGCCGTACGCTATCACCGATGTCAATCAAGCTGAATTATCAGACCGCTGGCAAGAGGCCTTAACGATTAAGTCTTGGCTCGAAGATATTTGGGCAAACAGTGCGCCAATTAGTATCTACAGGTAAAGCCTATGTGTGTTAAACGTCACTGAACTATACCTTTTATAAACTATTAGGCGATCAATAGATAAGATGAGCCGCGATCGACAAAATCGGCAACACAATGATGGTTCTAATTATGAAAATACTTGCCAACTGCGCGACGGAAACGGGGATGGTTGACCGCAAAATCAACAACCCATTCTCCGCCATATAGATTAATTGCGTGACCGACAAGCCAGCTAAAACAAATCGGGTAATCGGGCTATCTACGTTGGTCGACACGATCGCTGGAATAAATTGATCAAAGAAACCAACCAAGGTACCGGCGGCGGCTGCGTCAGCCTCTGGCAACTGCAAAATTTGTAATACGTAAACCATTGGTGCACTAATCCATTGCAGTACCGAGGTATGGTAATACACGATTAACACCAGAACCTCGATCGTCATGGCTACCGGCAAAACAGCAAATGAAATATCAAAGATACTGCGACCAGTGATATTTAGCTGCTGCTTGACACTAGGCGCATGCTCAGCTCGATAAAGCGCGGCATTCAAAGACTGGCGAAATAATGAGCCGCTCTGCTGCAACGGCGGAACCTCACGTTTATCGCGTTGATAAAAACTATTAGCTAAACCTGACAATGGTGGCAAGCGAGGGGTAATCAAGGCAGCGATAAGCCCGCAAATTGTAACCACAACATAGAACAATACAAAGTTGTCATCAATTCTAGCCGTTTGCGCGATCACCACACTAAAGGGTAACGACACGGCGGAAAAATTGGTTGCCACAACCGCGGCTTCTCTGGCGCTGTAATGGCCACTTTCGTATTGCCTGATGGTCAGAATGGTACCGATACTAGAGTCACCAATCCACGACGTTAAAGCATCAAGACTGGCGCGTCCGGGTAAGCCAAAAACCGCTTGAAATACCCGGCTAATCATAGTGCCAATAAACTCAAAAAAGCCGAAATCGGTTAGCAGTGGTAATAGAATATTAGCGACAAAAATTATGCACAAAATAATCCCAGCAATATCGACATAAGCGACCTTGCCGGTGTCATCGCTAATTATCCATTCTGGCCCTATCTGTAAATAGGTCATGGTACAAAGCACACCGCCTAAAATACGCAGTGCTAACCAAATTGCCGTGGTGTTGAAGACCTCTTGTATCAACGACGACGAGGCAAGAAACCTTGGTTTGAAAACGCTGACGATTAAAGAAACTAGGCCGGATAACGCAAAGATGACGGTAATCAACAACGGCAAAAAATCACCGAGCCAAGCCATCAACCCATTAGCGAGCACGCCAACGACAATGGTTTGCTTCGCATCGTAGGTCACTGGTGTTAAAAACAAGGCAATGCCTATTAATGACGGCAGCAAAAACTTAAGATAAAGCTTAAAAGGCGAAGTATTATTTTCGGCCGACGCCGCTAGCGAATATTTTCTCATAGAACGCTACTATAATTGACGTTAGACGATAATAGTAGGCTTGGATTTATTTGCTCTGAGGCATGATCGCTAATTTAGCAGCCGACCACTACAGGCTTGCGTAACTAAGCATTTTTGAGCAGTCATCGAATTAAGAAACGACAATATGGTTTTCACGGCGATCGGATAATAACAGGACATGTTATTTTAAATTGGTCGGGGTGACAGGATTTGAACCTGTGACCACCGCTCCCCCAGAGCGGTGCGCTACCAGGCTGCGCTACACCCCGATCAATATAGGGGAATATATACTAATTTCTAAGGATCGCAACTGGGTTTTTAAAAACTTTTGCTGCTCTTAGGCAGGTGCCGTTAGTGAGACAGCACAAAATTTTACTCAGCAATGAGTTTTGGCCAATTTTGGTCTGCGTCACGAATAAAATCGTCTTTGTTCTGCGACCATTTTTTATTAATACTTTCGTTATAGTTCAAATATAACTTGCCACCATGAATGGTAAACAGTTCAGGCTTAATCGACGCAGTTGAACCTTGGGACACGGCATAAGCGCAGTAGCCGCCATATTGCGGTGCGTATTTTTCAGGATCCGATTTAAAAAGATCAAGATTCTCTTGGCTGGAAAATAGCCAAGTTGCCTGCTGGTACTCAGTACTAAACTCCGACTTACCTTTTACCGGTGCGTTCTCAGTAAAGTAGGCTACGGTGTCATAGCCCTTTATGGCATCACTTGAGAACAATGTTGTGTAGGTCGGATCTAAGGCAAATGCTTTGCTTGAAATCACAGCTAGCGACATAATTATCGCGATAAACTTCGCGGCTCTGGTTAAAGTGGCTCTGGTTACAAATTGACTCATTGTTCTACCCCTTGACGTTTATTAGTTGGCCCAACTTCATTTGATAGCTGGGTTTATTATTTGTTCTAATAGCGCTTCAACTGTCAGGTTGATTCAACTACTTGACGAATTCGTCGAGCTTTGTGGCGATAACATCATGGCAATGATCGGTGCAATGTCGCCGACTTTCGAATTCATCATAATAGCAGACCGGATGATAGTGAACTTTGGCACGAACTTTTCGCAATGGCATAAGTCCTAAAAAATGCGGTAAAAATGGGGTCTTTGCATACCATGCATAATGATCGCGTGCTTTTTGGTTATCAATTTTTTCGCCGCCGTGATGTGTATACGCAACAGTAATTGGTTGAATGGTAACTCTTGGGCTGCCTTCATCTGAGTTAGCCGACTCAATGAAACTGGATTTAAACGGTGCGACCAGCACCCCTTCTGTGCTGGTGCCTTCAGGGAACAGCGTCAGACTATTTCCATGCGCGAAATGTTGTTTTAAGGTTTCTAACTGTTTGCCAGTTTTACCGGCCGAGCGTTCAATGAATAACGTGTTTTGAAACTCGGCTAACTTTCCAAACACTGGCCAACTAGCGACTTCGGACTTGGCAATAAAATAGGCAGGCAAACGTCCGAGAACAAAGACATCAAGATATGAAACATGATTACTAACGTACAATGTTGGCCGAGCTTGGCTCATTTCTCCGGACTCCACGACCTCAATCCCGAGGATGCGACAGGTACCGGCATGAAATTTATGCGGAATCTTAGTGTAACCTGGAACACCCAAAACCTTGGCCAACATAAAAAATAACGGCACAAAGATTATCCATAGCGTCAGCACTATGATTCGAATGAAGCCTACAAGGTAATTTTTTCTTATTATCATGATTTTAAGTTCAGGGGCGTTAAAGTTTAGGGGCGTTAAAGTTCTGAGGCTTAAGAATTCTAAGTTCTACCTAGCTCTAAAGCATATCGCGCCAAAACCTTATACCGAACCCTCGCTTGCTAGTCGATAGATTTATTGACTAGCGCATGATTACTGCCAAACATTTCATTTACATCAACGTAAATAGCCACGAAAGTGGTGTTAAATACCTCGTCTATAACGGCATGATCGCTGATGCGCGCACCGATTTTTAAATAGCCGCGCAGCATGGTTGGCACCTTTCCTCGCTCCTTTCCTTTTCCTGGTGTTTCTGAGAAGTCTTTAATCGCAACACTATTGACGCCACTATTGACGCCACTTTTGACGCACGGCATCAAGGCGTCACCAGCTAGATGTTTATCGTAGAGATATGAAAGTATCTCCGTATGCTCGCGGTAGTCTGTTCCTTTGAAACTGGCACACCCAAACAGTACATCATAATGATTTTGCTCTATGAACTGCATGGTGAACTTCCATAGCAGCATTAGGGCTGCTCCACCACGGCCCTCGGGCGAGACGCAAGCGCGGCTCAACTCAAGAATTCGGCCATAATTAGTCCTGAGACCCGACAGATCAAACGCATGTTCAGTATAAAATTCTTGCCCCTCTTCAAGCGCTTGGTTACTAACCAACCTAACCGTTCCGATCACTTTATCGTCACAGCTAGAGTCAACTACGACGACGTGATATGCGACATGATCCCATTCATCTTCTTCACGCTCACTATTTAGCATTTCACGTGTAATTCGGCCACCGCTCTCTTTGAACAAAACCTCGTAGCGAAGCTTTTGTGCCGCTTGAATTTCCTTTTTAGACGAGGCAAGACGTACATTATATCGCCCAGCCGACATGGCGCCGGCGATTAACTTAGTCATCTGCTTAAACAATTTTGGTTTTATAGCCATAATTTTGTAGGGTTCGCCTCGAACGGGGTAGCTACGACATCAGTCGCTCTGACATGAGTTTACTCTAAAGAAAATAACGCTTAGAGCGCAACACCGGGAGCCACTTCGAGCTCATTGTTAACTAATTGAGTATTATCGATTGGTTCAACAAAGGCCATGGCTAATGCCGACCCAAGAATAGCTCGGCACGGACAGCCGTCGGCATAGCGAAAATGAATGCCGTCGCTGGACACGCTAACATGACTTAGGCTGACGGTGCTTGCATCGTCTCTATGCATACAAACGGACTCTTTAGAGCGGCTCGGTAGATGACTGGAGTGGTAACTAATATAGTCTTCTACCTGCTTGGACTCAACTAAATTCAAACTGGCAAACAACTCTTTACGCACTGACTTAACGTGCTGTGCATCGACTGACGAGCTTGATTTAGGCGTTTTTAAATCTCTCTCAATTCGTGCCAAGTGACCATCCCAGACACACAAACGATTATCACCATGGTGATCAATGATAAACATTCTAAATGCACGGTAATCACCGAGATCGAGCGAATCGAATAGCTCCTCAGCCTTGCTTAATGAGGTTGTAGAGGCAAAACGGCGAACGATTTCTCCACGGCTAGTCCACTTTTTATACGTCTCGATTTGCTCAAATTGGTAGTGATTTAATAAACACACAGTGACCCCAAATTGATTGGCAGCGATCCAAGTGCCTCCGGCATCTGCATCGGTAGGCGACAAATATTGCACTCCACGATTTGACTGTGACGTCGGTAGTTCTGCCCGACGGCGTGATTTTCGCTCATCTCTATTAAAAAATAGCTCATAGCCATCTTCTTTGACAAACCATGTCATAGTGCACATGGTTGAGGGTCTCCAATAATAGATTCTGTGGCCGATTTCTGATGCTCGCGCGTGGCGATGGCAACGCCAAAATCGTCCGCTGGCTGAGCACCAAAAGTGCGAGTCATGGCACCTATAATGGCATAATGATGCATCGTGTGAGATTGTAAAAACAATAGCTCACGAAATACCGTTGAGGTTATAGACTCTGTCGATTGCTGGTCACTGAGCTTGCAGGGTTTATCAAGATTTTGTTGCTCAAGGTCGCTTAGCGCCTCTTGCAGCTCAATTAGTGTTTGATTAGCGTAAACAAAATCTAGTTCGAGTAGCGAATCTCGTTCACGATCGTCGTAGCATATATGGCCGGCCTCTAACTGTCGGATAAAACACCGATAGTGCTCTAATACATGGCGAAAGTGAGCACCTATGGTCGAGTGAAAGGCCGGTTTATAGCCTCGCGTGTATTGTTCAGGCTTAAGCAAGGCTAATAATTCCGCACCCTCACCTAACGCATCGATATTGGCCTGCAATAAATTCTTATTTTGTGACAAAAATCATGTCCTCATTATTCGTCCAAACTTGACTGCGCGCGGCGCCGTATTGGGACGTTTTAATATCTTATAATCATGACCTTGCCACAATTCAATCTATTACACTATATGACAATCTTTAGATTGGTTGGCGAAATCTTTAACGTTAATTAACCAACAAGCATGCTAGCCGCCGAAATAGCGGCGGCCTCGGTACGCAGAATATACGGCCCAATACGCATAGAGGGAACCGAAAATTGCCGAAGTTTGGCAAATTCTTGCTCTGAAAAACCACCTTCTGGGCCTATCAGCACAGTAACGTCTGAATTACTCTGCGCTAAGTTGAGCAAGCACTCGCCGTCGGCATTAGCCACAACTAAATTTCTTTGGCTGTGCTGGCAGGTCTTGCTATGGTTGCTTTGACGGCTGCTAGTTGAACTGGGGTCACTATTATCGCTGCTCTCTGGGAGACTACCAAGCAATTGATCTAAATCTCGCTCGCTAGCGATTCTCGGCATCCATGGATTCTGCGATTGCTTACAGGCTTCAATCGATACCCTTAGCCATTTTTCAGCGGTATTGTCGTTGAACTTTGTTTCCGAGTACCTACAGCGCACTGGGATAATTTCAAAAACACCGAGTTGAGTTAATATATCAACCATTACTTTCTGGCGATCGCCCTTAGGTATTGCTACCGCTATCGATACCCTGCGCGCAGGAGGGTCAAGTTGCTCAAAAGAATCAAGCTCAACCATCACCGTACGGCGTTCAACAAGCGACAAAGCGCCCAGCGCGACTAGCCCGAAGCCATTGAATAGGCGGACTCGCTGACCAACCCGCAAGCGACGCGATTTGGCCGCATGCGATGCTTCCTTAGCATCTAGGCTGACCACCGAATCTTGCGGTTTAAGCGACGAGTGATGAAAACTAGGAATAGACATTTGAGTATCAATAAACGGTTAGTAGATGGATCAACGATTAGCTACGCATCAAATAATGCAGTTTGAAGTTTATAGGCAACACTCGATGCCGCGATTCACATGTAGACATCATAATGTACAAGC
>Ga0075467_10004003_pt1 | contig 11076 bp, 8 predicted proteins | sample DEB08_DNA_9_FD_75067 | JGI IMG/M metagenome (GOLD analysis project Ga0075467, IMG submission 75067) | Aqueous microbial communities from the Delaware River and Bay under freshwater to marine salinity gradient to study organic matter... | ecosystem: Environmental > Aquatic > Marine > Coastal ...
ACCCGGCTCGTGATCTTACGATACCTGAAATGACTCACAGTATTCCAGCCAAACCAACAGCGCTAGATGTGACTAAAGATGGCGCGATTGACATGATGTTCTTGACCGACATCAGTGGCCAGGTATTTCGTATCGACTTCAAGGCGACACCGACGGACGACAATAGCGTGTTCGCTGGCAATAACATTGGCAAAGTGGCCGGCGGTTTAATTGCGAACTTGACTGAAAGTGTTGCTGATCGTCGCTTCTATAACCCTCTTGATGCCGTACTTTTACCGGCTTCAAGCCGTGGGCCTGCACGCTATGCATTTGTAACAGGCTCTGGCTATCGAGCTAACCCGCTTGCCGCTGAGTCTTTTGGGAATCGAATATCAGTTCTTTTTGACTATAATATATTTGAACCTGCTTACGACGAAATTGTTGCCCCCGGCGCGGATGGCGATTCAGATAATGAGGCATATTACTTATATGCTGAGAATTCGGTGGGCAATCGAGCTGTGATCGACATGAACGAGGGTTCGCAGAGACTAGGGGAGGTTTTCGCGACTCCAATTCTAATTGACGGTAAAGAATCGTTTGTAAATGTAGCAGGGGCACATAGATATGGCTTCTATGCTGACGTCACTGGTGTTGGCGAGAAGGTGATTACACCGACGTTAATTAGTGATTTCAGAGCGATCGCCGTTTCTTATGTGCCCGATTCTGAGGCTGATCCATCTGAGAGCTGTGCGTCTGGTGTTGGTAGTTCTAACGTTTATGAGTTCAACCTACTTACCGGTGAAACAGAAAGGACAGAATTGACCAAGCCAGGTTTGACAGCAGAACCAGTTGTGATTTACGTTCAAGGCCCAATACTAACACCAGACCCTGATGACCCTAATGGCCCTACCGGCGAACCACCACTGGAGCCGATCGTTATAATTGGCACCGAGCCGTTCAAAGGCGAAGACTTTGGCTTGACCAACTTGAAGCTGGGTAAGGCGGAAAAACGTGCTTGGTGGGAGCGCGGTCGAGCAAATTAATGCCGGTGTCAGGCCGGAGGAAATGATATGACGAGAAAGTTTGTACAGGGTTTTACTTTAATCGAGGTGATGATCGTAGTGGTTATAATCGGTGCTTTGGCCGCTATTGCTATCCCGAACTATTCACAGTATGTGACTCGGGCCAACCGATCGGATGCACAAGATAAGCTATCTGAAGTAGCCTTTGAGCAAGAACGTTTTGCCAACAGAAATCGACGCTATACCTTGGATATGACCGAATTGGGTTATGCCGCCGATCCGGTTCGCAGTAGTCAGGGCTTGTACAACATCGATGCTGCTGTTTGTGCTGGCGCTGGTGTCACAGTTCAGACTTGCGTTGTTATGACTGCAACACCCCGGGCTGGTGGTCGACAAGAGGGTACGGGTGACCTGAGTTTAGATACCCGTGGTACTCGAACTGGCAAGTGGTAACGATGCCTGCGTTTGATTGCGTTCGAGGGTAAACTCTTGAACGCTGGCAGCTCTGGTGGCAATTCTCTTTGCAACAAGAGTCGAGAAGGTTCGGGTACTCTACATTGAAGAGTATTGTGATTCCTCAGCTTTGTCGCAATAGTAATCTGCTGATTCTGGTACTACTGACACAAATAGTCGTGTCAGTAGTTTGGCTCTGCTTTGATGTTGAGTTGTCAGTATATGCGTTAGGAACGTGGTCATTATTTGCCCAGTGGTCGGCATTAAGTAGTGCTTTTTTACTTTGCGTTTTACGGCATCAAATTCAGCAAGTTCCGCCAATATTGGCAATGATTATGGTGGTGGTCATCATTTGTGTTTCGGTGATGTTCATTGACTTGGTGTTTGTCTACTTACTTCGCTATGACAACGGATGGGTCCCGAGTGGCGCACGATTGATAAGAGTGGTGGGAGCCGCTTTGCTGATCTCAGCCCTGACGTTACGGTTCTTCGCCCTGTTAGACGTGCTTGATAAGCGCAGTAAAGCCGAAGCGGAGTCACGAATATTAGCGCTCCAATCTCGTATTCAGCCGCATTTTTTATTCAATTGTCTAAATACCATTTCTGAACTAACGGTATTAGACCCAGCAAAGGCAGAAAAGGCGATCGGTTCTCTTTCTATGCTGTTTCGAGCAGGGCTTGAGAACCAGCGCAACAGACATTCGATGGAACGCGAACTGGTACTCGCAAAGCGCTATATTGAACTGGAAAAGTGGCGTCTGGGCAAGCGACTCACCATTGAGTGGCAGATAGGCATAGACGATACCCAAGGCTGGGAGGTTCCCAAGCTGATAGTTCAGCCGCTGCTAGAAAATGCGATAGTGCATGGAATGCAATTAGATGGAACCATACACATTACGGTTGATATACGAGAAACGCGAAACCACTTATCATTTCGATTTGAAAACGCCAAGGGCGGCAATAACTCACCAAGCACTGGCCATGGTATTGCACTTGATAACATTCGAGAAAGATTGCTGGTGCTCTATGACGATCAACATACCTTTCAAGTAAAAAAATCTGACAACCTTTTTGTTGTGTTAATGAGAATACCCAAGCAACGATACATTTCGGGAGCAGTGAAATGACTATGTTAGCGGCGGTCGTTGACGATGAGCCATTGGCGCGAATGAGGCTCAAACGATTGCTGGAAATGCGCGACGTGCGGGTGGTGGCGGAAGGTGAGAATGGTGCTCAGGCAATCGAGATTGTGCAACAGAACCGTATTGATATTTTGTTCATTGATATTAATATGCCCGTTATGAATGGCTTAGATGCTGTGCGAGCGATTGATTCATTAGACGATAATGGCCCAGCCGTTGTGTTTTGTACGGCCTATGATGAATATGCAATTGATGCTTTTCGTACTAATGCGATTGCCTATCTTCTTAAGCCTTTCGATGTGGAAGAGTTACAGGCCGTGCTGCAAAAAGCTAAACGCGTGTCACGCCTCCAGTTAGGCCAATTAAGAAATTCTCAAACCCTTGAGAAGGCCTTAACCATTCACCACCTCGGGGTGTTGAAAAATATTCCGATCTCAGAGATTGTCTATTTTTACAGCAATGATAAAAATGTATTCGCGGTATTCAAAGATGGCTTGGAAGTATTGGTCGATCAAACGCTGATTCAGCTTGAAAGAGAACTTGAAGAGGACGTGATCAGGATTCACCGAGGATATCTGGTTAATCGGCGTGAGATATCCATACTCTTTCGTCATGAAAATCAAAGTAAAATTGAGTTAGAGTCTTTAGATAGAAGTCTTGTCGTGAGTCGTCGCCACCTAGCCCAGGTAAAACAATGTTTTCGATAAAATGTTTTCGCTAAATAATATTCGCCTTTTCCCCATCGTATTAGTTTGTTTAATATCGCTTGGCTGCGCCAGTAGCACCTTAACTAACAAGGAAGACGTGTGTGCAATTTTCAGTGATAAGCCGCACTGGTATCAAGCGGCTAAACGAAGTGTTGAACGCTGGGGCGGTCCAATTCATGTGCCGATGGCGATTATTTATCAAGAGTCCACATTCAGCGCGGACGCCAGACCTAAGATGCAGTATTTTCTCGGGCTTATTCCTACTGGTCGAGCGAGTGATGCCTATGGATACGCGCAAGCGCTAAAAAGTACCTGGGGTGAATATGAGGCGGCGGTGGGGTCACGATCCCCTGATCGGGATGATTTTGAAGACGCTATAGATTTTGTGCTCTGGTATATGAATGTCACTTACCAGCGAAATGGGGTATCTAAATGGAATGCATACGACCATTACCTCAATTACCATGAGGGCCAAGGTGGTTACTCAAGAGGTTCTCATCTGAACAAAAAATGGTTGTTGACTACGGCCACACGAGTAAATGCGCGCTCTAAGAAATTTGCTAGCCAACTGACTGAATGTCGGGCTGAACTGGATAGTAGAAAACGCGGTTGGTTTTAACCACAGCTAACCCCGACAGAGTCAGGGTTAGCCTACTAACGGCTAAAGTTAGCCAACCATCGATAACGATCTAATCGTCATCTGTTTCATACACACTCATAGACGGGCAGCTACAGATTAAGTTTTTATCGCCAAAGACGTTGTCAATGCGACCTACTGGAGGCCAATATTTGATATTAGCGTCGGCTTTGTCATCAGGGTTGTAGGCCTCTTTACGGCTATAAGGAATATCGAGTTGATCATCTAGTACGAATGCCATGGTGTGTGGGGCATTACTGAGCATTGAATTATCAATCGGTAGGTCGCCGTTTTTAATCTGCGTATACTCTTTGAAAATCCCGTCCATGGCTCGGCAAAAACGATCCAGTTCGGCAAGTGACTCGCTCTCGGTAGGTTCAATCATCAAGGTTCCAGCAACTGGGAAGCTCATTGTCGGCGCATGAAAGCCGTAGTCGATTAGTCGCTTTGCGATGTCGTCGACTGATACACCATGATCTTTCATTGGGCGAGTATCGATAATGCATTCGTGGGCAACTAGCCCGTCGTTGCCGGTAAATAAAATTGGGTAGTTATCGTGTAGTTTGTGCGCCACATAATTGGCGCTCAATATCGCACACTGGGTCGCTTTACGCAGGCCCTCGGCCCCCATCATCCGTATATACATCCATGAAATTGGCAAAATACTGGCACTGCCGAATGGTGCTGAACTGATGCTTGCGCCAAGCCGTTCATCATTGTAGCCGTCTTTCGGCATAAACGGTGCAAGGTGTTTACCAACTCCAATTGGGCCAACGCCTGGGCCGCCTCCACCATGTGGAATGCAAAATGTTTTATGCAGATTTAAATGTGAGACGTCGCCACCGAACTTACCCGGTTGAGCTACGCCAACTAGGGCATTCAAATTAGCACCATCTATATAGACTTGGCCCCCAGCGCCATGCACCAGCTCACAAACCTTGGTAACATCTTCCTCAAAAACACCATGGGTCGACGGGTAGGTGATCATAATCGCGGCGATGCTGGCTGGGTGAGCTTCGATCTTGTTTTCTAGATCCTGTAGGTCTACATTGCCTCGCTCGTCACACTTGACTACCACAACCTTCATATTCGCCATCTGCGCACTCGCCGGGTTGGTGCCGTGCGCGGAACTTGGGATAAGACAAATATCACGTGCAGTGTCGCCTCTCGATTCGTGGTATGCCTTGATTGCCAGTAGGCCTGCATACTCACCCTGAGAACCTGCATTCGGTTGTAGCGACATGGCATCGTAGCCAGTACAGGCACAGAGCATCTCCTCCAATTGGCTGATCATGGTTTGATAGCCAAGTGTTTGGTCTTTCGGCGCAAACGGATGCATGTTGGAAAATTCTGGCCACGTCACCGGAGTCATTTCACTCGCGGCATTCAGCTTCATGGTGCAAGAGCCAAGTGCGATCATAGAGCGGTCGAGAGCTATGTCTTTGTCAGCCAAACGACGCAAGTAGCGCATCATCTCTGTCTCGCTATGATAGTCATGAAAGACCGCTTGGCTCATATAGGTATCACTTCGCAACCATTGATCTGCGAGCGGGTCTGGCAAGTTAGATGAAGGATCGGCTAAGCCTAAGCAATTTAGCAATACGGCAACATCGGACTCTTCGCATGTTTCGTCTAGCGCAATACTCAAGGTCGAATCGTCGCGTTTGTTTAAGTTATAACCCTTATTTACTCCGGCCACCAATAATGCCTCAGCATCAACCTCCATCAGCGTTACCGTATCGAAGACTGTTTGATTGGTATTGATGCCCAGCTGCTTACAACCGGCGATTAACGCATTGGCCAAGCGATTAACACGCAAGGCCGTATTACGTAATTGTGTTGGGCCGTGATAGCAAGCATAAAGTGTCGCCATAATGGCTAACAGCGCTTGCGCTGTGCAGATATTGGAAGTCGCTTTTTCGCGGCGAATATGTTGCTCACGAGTTTGCAGTGCGAGGCGGTATGCTGGGTTGCCGTGAACATCAATCGACTGACCGACTAGGCGGCCAGGCATCGAGCGTTTGTATTTATCTTTTACCGCGAAGAAGCCAGCATGCGGTCCGCCAAAGCCCAGCGGTACACCGAAGCGTTGTGAATTGCCGACCACGATATCAGCGCCAAATTCGGCTGGAGATTTGAGCATCGTTAGGGCTAGTAAGTCGGTCGCCATTATCACTAACGCGCCAGCTTCATGGGCCGAATCGCATAAAGCGCTTAAGTCGCTTACGCTGCCGTAGGTATCTGGGTATTGCAGAATAATTGCGAATACATCGTCGCCAACTTCTGGCGTATCGTCTTCATTAAACGCCTCAAGTTGAATGCCTAAAGGGTTAGCGCGCGTTTCTAAAATGCTCCAAGTCTGGGGGTGGCAATTCTGTGAGACGAGGCATTTATTTCGTTTACCTTTGAGTGCCCGATGCGCTAACGTCAGTGCTTCACCAGCGGCGGTTCCCTCATCTAATAACGATGCGTTGGCGATATCCATGCCGGTCAGTTCGGTTATCATGGTCTGAAAGTAGAACAACACCTCCAAACGGCCTTGCGAAATTTCCGGTTGGTAAGGCGTATAAGCCGTGTACCACGCCGGATTTTCCAATACGTTGCGTTGAATCACCTTGGGGGTAAAGGTGTTGTAATACCCCTGACCAATACACGACTTCATAATTACATTTTGTTCAGCGATAGACTTCAATTCGGCCAATGCTTGCTCTTCACTCAGGCCGTGTTCAAGGTTTAGCGGTGAACTATCGGCAATACTGGCCGGCACGACTTTGTCAGTCAGCTGGTCGAGTGAAGAATAGCCAAGTTCCGCTAGCATTTTTGCGATATCGTGATCGTTCAGGCCGATGTGTCGTTGTGCGAATGTTGTCTGAGTCATGTTTATTTATTGGTCGAGAGATAGAAGAGGTTGGTTTGATGACGTGTTGTTTTGCGTTGCTTCGCTGTTGGCAGAATCTAGCCCAGGGTATTGGTGGCCTTCCCGTTTTTAATGAAAGGGTATTTCGCAACTAATGCTAGCAGCCGTTTATTGCGCACCGCAATTTCCACCTGATCACCTACCGCTAGGCGTTTTGATACGCGAGCTAAGCCGATCGATTGCTCGAGGCTCGGTGAGAACGTTCCACTGGTGATTTCGCCAACTAATTGATCGCCGATAAATACTTCTTGATGGCCTCTTAGAACACCGCGGTCTTGTAAGATTAGACCAACTAAATTTTTTTCACTGTTGGAGTTCATTAAGGCTTGTTTGCCGATAAAATCGCGCTCGTCATCGAGCTTTAAGGTCCACTTTAAACCAGATTCAAGCGGAGTATGGTTTTCGTCGAGATCATTGCCATAGAGTGACATGCCTGCCTCTAAGCGCAGCGTATCCCGCGCGCCGAGGCCGCAAGCTTGCACACCTGCGTCAGTCAATGCTGACCAAAGCGAGTTGGCTAGTTCGGCGGTTACAATTAGCTCAACGCCATCTTCGCCAGTGTATCCAGTACGGCCGATAAATTGCTGACCGGCAAAGCCACCTTGAAAACGTGATAGCGAACCGGCTAACGTGGCCAATTCTGGCGGTAACACCTGAGCGCAGATATCGAGCGCCTTAGGGCCTTGAATAGCAATAAGGGCCAATTCAGGCCGTTCCTCGAAAGTAATATCGAAGTCAGTAGCGTGTTGCTGTAGCCAAGCCATATCTTTTTGGTTAGTTCCGGCATTGGTAACTAAGCGGCAATGTTGGTCGCTAATGTAATACACAATCAGGTCGTCAATCACTCCCCCTTGCTGATTAAGCATGCAGCTGTAGAGCGCCTTGCCTGATTGGTTTGAGGCTTTGCTTATATCGTTGGCTAATAGTTTGCTCAGGAACGGTAATGTTTGTTGCCCGGTGATATCCGACACGGTCATGTGCGACACATCAAACATGCCACAGTTATTTCTAACCGCATTGTGCTCGTCTATTTGGGAGCCGTAATTGACTGGTAGCGCCCAACCGCCGAAGTCGACGATTTTAGCGTTTAACGCTTGATGTTGTGCATGCAGAGGGGTTTTTTTGGGCTGCGCTGAAGTTGCTGCTGTATCTGAATTAGTCATCTAGAACCGGTTTGACCTGAGGTCATTTATGGCGAAACACGTTAATGTATAGACCATTAAAGTTAACACTATTAACGTTAATGGAACCATACAACTTGCCAACAGTATGTCTACACCGCAAAAAATAGCGGCAATGCTTACTTGTTGGTGCTTCGCTCCTCTGTCCGGTTACCTGAAAGATTACCTCTTCGGTGGCTCTAGTCAGAACCATAAAGGTCTGATGAGCGCTCTCCAGAGTCGACGTTCCTATTGGCACTTTTGCTTTCGCGCAGTTTACCAATAAAAAATAGTGTGCGGTCCTTTTGCCTGAGCGGTTACGAGCACGTTGCGCCTTCGGCGGGCATGATTAGCGTTAACTGAATTTAGTTTGACGCCAAGCAGCCTCTCTTCCACAAACTTATATCGAGATGCAATTATAAACGCTTATGGCGTTCATGCGAGTGAAAACTTAGCATCAGTTGGCTTAAATTTATGGTCTGAATGATAATGCTTATTTTATGAGGGCGCTAATAGCGCTCAATGGCGACAAAAAACGACCAATACACCGCCGCTGTAAAATAGTTTCGACTGAGGTTTGGGTGTATCATTAGCTACGATTTTTCAACCTAGGGATGTTGCTTCGGCTGACCTCCTACGACAGCATAAGCTAACGCCCTGAAATGCCATGAATACCAACCAAGCTACCCACGAACCCAATCAAACGGATGTCGCATCGCTAACCTTATGTTGCGTTGATCAGGTTGGGATTATCGCATCACTTGCAAATTTCTTTGCTGAGCGTGGCCTAAATATTTCGCGCTACGCAGAATACACCGACGATGGTCAATTTTTTTCGCGTTTTGAGTGGGTATTAAATGACCGCTGGGAAGATGAAGCGGCGTTCGCCTCCGAGTTTAATCAATTAGCCGACGGCTATAAAGCGACATTCGAAGTTCGTTTCATGAACCGGCGGCAGTCGATTGGTCTATTTGTCTCGAAACAAGCTCATGCTCTAATTGAAATGCTTAACAAAGTAGAGGCGAACTATTTTCCAAATTTGGATATCCGCTTTATTGTCGGCAATCACCAGAGCATGCAACGAATTGCAGACCGGCATGGAGTGCCATTTTTTTATATTGCCACACAGGGCGACACGCTCGAGTACGAAAAGAAACAATTAGATATTATTCATCGCTATAAGCCCGACTACGTTGGTTTGGCTCGCTATATGAAGGTGTTGAGTGCAAACTTCATTGGTAAAGCTGGCTGCCCGATTATCAACATACATCATTCGTTTTTGCCATCGTTTGTCGGTGCCAAGCCATATCAAATGGCCTACGATAGAGGTGTTAAGTTAATCGGAGCTACGTCACACTTTGTAACCGCTGAGCTAGATCAAGGGCCTATTATTGAGCAAGATGTTGCGCGCGTTTTGGCTGGCGCATCAGTACAGGATATGATCAAAATGGGGCGCGATATCGAGCAAAAAGTGTTTGCTCGCGCTATGCTTAAAGTATTGGAACATAAGGCGATTGTTTATAAAAACCGAACCATTATTTTTGATTAAGCAGCGTTCATTAAGTACCGTAGACGAACATTTAAGTCGAGTAGTGATTCTTCGAATAAGTCGATTGAGCGAATTATTTTCCGAAATCAGACGCACGACACAGAAAATCAGGCGAGAACAAAACTAAGTATGAAATTTGAGCAAAACGGGGCCTTAGCCTCGCAACACCTAAAGCAGCTAATTGATGAATCCGTCATCACCCTTGATAGCCCTATTGATAGCGATCAAATTCAGCCTGCGAGCATCGATTTGCGTTTGGGCAGCATCGCCTATCGGGTTCGCGCGTCATTTCTTCCTGGCAAAGATCGAAAGGTAAGCGACTGTTTAGAGGAGGTGGTGATGCATCGTATGGACCTCAATGAAGGTGCCGTATTAGAAAAATCATGCGTTTACATCGTGCCATTACAAGAAGGTTTGAATTTACCTGATGACTTAGCCGCTGCTGGTAATCCCAAAAGTTCGACCGGACGCTTAGATGTATTTACTCGTTTGATAACCGATAATGGAACCGAGTTCGAGCAAGTGCCGGCCGGCTATTGCGGGCCTCTTTATGCTGAAATCGCGCCGTTGACCTTTAGCGTATTGGTTAGGCGCGGTTCTCGCTTGTCGCAGTTGCGAATTCGCTCTGGTCAGTCGAGCATTAATGATGCAGAGCATTTCGATCTACAAAAAAAACGGTGTTTGGTTGATTTAGAGTTAAACGCTCAAGAAGTGAAAAATGGTATCCCTGTGCGGGTTGATTTAGCTGGCGATGAAGCGGGCTTAATTGGCTTCAGAGCTAAGCGGCACTCAGGAGTGATTGACGTAGATAAATCGTCTGCCCAGTCAATCTCTGATTTTTGGGAGCCACTTTACTCACAATCAAAGCAACTGATTCTCGATCCTGGCGAATTCTACATTTTGGTGTCTAAAGAAGCGGTTCACGTGCCATCGGCGTATGCGGCGGAGATGGTGCCTTATGACACCTTAGTCGGTGAATTCAGGGTCCACTATGCCGGTTTCTTTGACCCCGGGTTTGGAGCAGCAGAAGCTGGCGGGCATGGAGCACGGGCAGTTTTAGAGGTTCGTAGCTTTGATGTGCCGTTCTTGTTAGAAGATGGTCAAAACGTAGGACGCCTAGTGTACGAAACCATGCTAGCAACTCCGGATCGCCTTTACGGTCAAGGTGTGCCGTCTAATTATCAAGCCCAAGGTTTAAAGTTAAGTAAACATTTTCGTATGGATTCTTTATAGGTCTGCATTAATTTAGCAATCGGTGGTAATCGACTGGCATCTCCTCGTCGAAATATCACCCGAATGGGTGAAGCGTATGTTTGTCGTGTAGGCTACATTATCAGTCGACCCAAGAATGGGTCAGCGCACTAAACGCGTAAATTTAAAATGGAGATTTTGATAATGAAAACCACAAACACAAAGATTAAAACCAACTCGATCATAGCCCGTAGCAGCCTAATTGCACTCAGCTTGATTGGCTCATTGCTAGTATCAGGACCGGTATCTGCGGCAAGTG
>Ga0075467_10004004_pt1 | contig 11075 bp, 13 predicted proteins | sample DEB08_DNA_9_FD_75067 | JGI IMG/M metagenome (GOLD analysis project Ga0075467, IMG submission 75067) | Aqueous microbial communities from the Delaware River and Bay under freshwater to marine salinity gradient to study organic matter... | ecosystem: Environmental > Aquatic > Marine > Coastal ...
GGTAGTTTCGCGCCGCGAAGTTCGTCTAGAGATAGAATTTAGCAAAACTAATTTCGTGATTCCTTTACAATACTGTTTATTTAAATAATACTTTATAAAAAGGAGACAACATGGCATCTACAGGCGGGGTTAAGATCGGCTCAAGTTATGACGAGGCGAGAACAAGAAAAGTAAATGCAGAAGCTGAGATTGCAGAGCTAGAGCTTGCAAAGGTTCATGGCACATTGGTTCTTGCTTCTGATGTTGTGCAGGCTTGGGAGGATGTTTTAGGCGCAATGAAAGGAAAGTTGCTATCTATCCCAACAAAGGCGGCTCCAGTTGTTTCAGCGGAGACTGAAGCAAGTAGGTGTCAAACAATACTAGAAGACCTAATGAATGAAGCATTAGAAGAATTGAGTAATTATGAGCCAAGCATTGACCCATCATCAACAAGCGGATTTACTGAGTCATCTGAAGAAAGCGATTCAGGTGCTAAAGCCACCACCAAGGCTAACAGTAAGCCAGTGGGCAGACCAAAAAAGGCGACTAGACTCTCAAACAAGTAGTGAACCCGGTAGATGGTACACATCAAGGGCTGAGTATCAGAGAGGGATAATGGATGCTTGTGCCGACGACAGCGTTAGAGAAGTTGTCGTTATGGCTGGGGCGCAGCTTGGAAAGTCTGAAGCCATCTTAAATATCATTGGTTACCACATTGACAATGACCCAAGCCCTATTCTTGTTCTTCAGCCAACCCTTGAGATGGCCCAGTCGTTCTCAAAGGATCGAGTTGCAAATGGTTTGCTTAAATCAACCCCATGCCTAAGGAACAAGGTTAAAGACCCACGCGCAAGAGACAGCGGGAACACAACGCTACACAAGCTTTTCCCTGGAGGAAGCTTGACGCTAGTTGGTGCGAATAGTCCATCAGGTCTTGCGTCCAGACCAATCAGACTTGTTCTGTGTGACGAAGTTGATCGTTATCCTGCAAGTGCTGGTTCTGAGGGTGACCCTATCCAGCTTGCTCGCAAAAGAGCTGCTACCTTCTGGAATAGAAAGATCATTATGGTGTCTACTCCAACCAATAAGGATGCCAGCAGAATCGAAGAGGCATTTGAAGCATCTGACCAGCGAAACTATTACGTCCCCTGCAAGCATTGCCATCACCCACAGAAGCTGAAGTGGGCTAATGTCCGATGGATTGATAAAGACCCAGATACCGCCTCCTACATGTGCGAAGAGTGCGCTGTCTTGTGGACAGACTCTGATAGACGTTGGTCTATACGCAACGGAGAGTGGAAGGCTGAGAAGCCATTTCTTGGAATTGCTGGTTTTTGTATTTCTGGTTTATATTCTCCGTGGACTCCTCTTGCTGATGGAGTAAGGGATTTCCTTTCTATGAGGAAGAACCCTGAACAGCTTAGAGTTTGGACAAATACTTATCTAGGAGAAAGTTGGGAAGATCAGGGAGAAACTATTGATGACTATTCTTTGGCTGAACGGCGCGAAGCTTACGGCGAAGGAATACCTGATGATGTTGTTTTCTTGACTGCTGGCGTTGACGTTCAGGATAACCGCTTGGAAATTTCTATTATTGGATGGGGAAGAGATGATGAATCTTGGGTAATTGACCATTTTGTTTTATATGGTGACCCATCCACTCCTCAGTTGTGGACATCATTGGATAGTAGGCTTTTTACAACATATATGACAAATGACAATAGGCAAATGCCAATTCGAGCAAGCTGTATAGACTCTGGCGGTCATTTTACAAATGCGGTATACTCGTACGCGAAAAAGAACTATGGAAGACGAGTTTTTGCGATAAAAGGTGTTGGTGGAGAAGGTAAAGCTATTGTTGGCCGCCCATCTAAAAATAATATCGGCAAATGTTTGCTGTTTCCCGTAGGCGTAGATAGCGCAAAAGATTTATTATTTGCTAGGATGCGTATAAAAGATGAAGGTGCTGGGTATATCCACTTTCACGACGACTTAAATGAAGAGTATTTTCGGCAGTTAACGGCTGAGAAGATTGTTACAAAGTTTTCGAGAGGATACAAAAAGCGTGTATTCCAGAAGATTAGGCCAAGGAATGAGGCATTAGACTGTTTTGTGTATGCAATGGCAGCTTATGCAATTTTAAATGTGAATATTAATAGTCTTTCTGATAAGAATAAATCAGATTTTGGTCGGGAAGAAGAAGTTAAACAAACCAATAAACAAACATCCTTTGTGCCAAAAGTAGGCAAAGGGTTTGTTAATTCTTGGCGCTAAAGGAAAAATAAATGGCTAATGCTTTTGATGCAACAAACGCTCCAGAAGGTGAGCCTGAATCTATTGTTGTTGGCGATTTTATCCAATGGAAGCGTTCAGACTTTGTTCAAGATTACCCGACAAATTTATATACTGCCACTTATGTCGCTAGGATAACTGGAGGCGGGAGTAATGAAATAACTTTGGTTATGACTGGCCAAACCACTCATTATCTCGCCACCGTTAGCAGCAATGATAGCGCAGACTTCAGTCCGGGTGATTACCATTATCAGCTTGAAATAACCAGAAACTCTGATGGCGAAAGAATTGTCATTGATCGAGGGCATTTTCTAGCTATTCCCGACTTAGATGTTAATCAGGCAGACCCAAGAACACACGCTCAAATTATGCTTGCCAAAATTGAAACTATTTTGACTGGCAAGGCTGACGCTGATGTTTCTAGTTACTCTATAGCAGGAAGGTCTTTAACAAAGATGTCCTTTCAAGAATTATTGGATGCTAGAAACTTTTATAAGGCAGAAGTTGTTAGAGAGACTCAGCATCTTGATGTAACTCATGGTAGAAAAGGCGCATCAACAATACAAGTGAGGTTTTAAGTGGGAATATTTGACAGATTCAAGCCAGCGCCAGAAGTAAAAGCGAAAATATTTAAGCGTTCTTACCAAGCTGCGAACACTGGCTATTTATTCTCAGACTTTAAAGCGTCCGAGCGAAGCCCAGACAGTGAGCTTAGACCTGCTTTAAAGATTATTCGTTCTAGAGCCAGAGATTTGGCTAGAAATAATGAATATGTCAGAAGGTATCTTAACCTGCTTAAAACAAATGTTATTGGAGATAAGGGCTTTGGCGTTCAAGTTAAGGCTACTGATAGCGTTGGCAAGCTTGATCGAGATGGAAATCAAAAGATTGAGACAGCGTTTAAGAAGTGGGGAAAGTTAGGAAACTGTACTGTTGATGGCAAGATGTCGTGGCTTGATGCACAAAAGCTTGCAATTGAGTGTCTTGCCAGAGATGGCGAGGTATTTATTATTAAGCATCGAGGGGTATCGTTTCACGATTCTTTTGCAATTGAGTTTATTGAGCCAGACCAAGTTGATGAGCAGAAGAATGAAAGGCTTTCTAACGGCAATGAAATTCGCATGGGTATTGAATTGGACAAGTTTAAGAAGCCTGTCGCATACCACATACTGAGTTACCATCCCGGAGATTACGATTATACGACATCAGGAAAGTCTCCTAAGCACATTAGAATACCCGCTGATCGCGTCATTCATGTTTATGAGCAAGTTCGTGCAGGTCAGACTAGAGGGGAGCCTTGGATAGCTGCTGCATTGCCTGCAATTAAGCAATTAGGTGCTTTGCGAGAAGCTGCCATTGTAAATGCTCGAATTGGCGCGTCAAAAATGGGCTTTTTCACTTCTCCAACTGGTGACGGCTTTGTTGGCGACGATCTTGATGGTCATATGCCTATTATGGAAGCCTCTCCCGGTACTTTTCATCAGCTTCCTAATGGCGTTGACTTCAAGTCATTTGATCCACAGTATCCAAATAATGAATTTGACGTTTTCCATAAGGCTGTTTTAAAGGGTATTTCTTCTGTATTTGGTGTGAGTTATCCCAGCTTATCAAGCGATTTGGAGTCTGTTAGCTATAGCTCTATACGGCAAGGTGCTCTTGAAGAGAGAGATAACTATAAAAACCTACAGGCTTTTGTGACTCAGCACTTTGTTAGAATTGTTTTTGATGAATGGCTTGCTTCGGCAATGGAAATCAACAGCTTTGGCATTCCCATACGTCAATATGAAAGATTCTCCGAGGCTACTGAGTTCAGAGGGAAAGCTTGGAATTGGGTTGACCCGCAAAAGGAAATGAATGCTGCGATTATGGGCCTGAAAAGTGGCGTTCTCAGCTTGCAGGATGTTGCATCTCAATATGGTAAAGATGTTGAGGAATTGGTTTCTCAGATTGCGAGAGACAGAGATATTGCCGCGCAGTTTGGTGTTAGATATGCTCTTGAGCCATTTGGAGCAAACCTAAACTCAATAAATCCTGATATAATCGAAGACGATGATGCCCAAATTTAAAGGCAAAGAGATCAATACTCGACCAACTGATGCAATGGTGTCAGAGGCTAATCGCGGATTAGAGTGGCGCAAGAAGTTTGGTCGCGGAGGAACTGCCGTTGGTGTCGCTAGGGCTAGGGACATAAGCAATAAGAAAGAATTGTCATTTAACACAGTTAAGAGAATGCACTCGTTCTTCGCTAGGCATGAAGTAGATAAAGATGCGGAAGGGTTCCGTCAAGGGGAAAAGGGTTATCCATCAGCAGGCAGAATTGCTTGGGCTTTATGGGGTGGAGATGCTGGTTTCTCATGGTCGCGTAAAATCGCAAACCAAATTAACGATGATCGAAGTGAAGAGGTTATTATGGACACTGAAGAATTAGAAGGCGTAGTTGCAGAAGAAGAAATTGTTGAGCGTTCTTCTGATGAATTAGAAGCTGTTGTTGATCAAGAAGTAGCCGATAAAGAAGTTGTAGCAGAAGATGAGCATATTGAGCGCAAAGGCGTTGAAGTGAGTCATCGAGCAATGGCGCTTGTTATGTCTCCTATTGATGAGAAGAAGAGAACAGTACAGATCGCCATTTCAAGTGAAGAGCCTGTTGAGCGTTCATTTGGCAAGGAAATATTAGACCACACGCCAGAAGCGATTGATTTATCCTTCTTAGCGTCTGGTCGCGCACCGTTGCTGCTGGACCACGATCCAGAGAAGCAAATTGGTGTTATAGAATCAGTAGAGCTTGATGGGCAAACGCGTAGACTGCGCGCAATAGTACGCTTTGGAAAAAGCGAACGTGCTCAGGAGGCTTTCTCTGATGTTGTTGATGGTATTAGAGCCAACATTTCCGTTGGTTACGCCATTAACAAGATGGAAAAGGATTCTCGCAACAAAGACACATACCGTGCCGTGTTGTGGAAGCCTGTAGAAGCAAGTTTGGTGTCTATTCCTGCCGATATGACAGTTGGCGTTGGGCGTTCGAGCGAAACTTCACATAAACCCGTAATTAAAACTTCATTTAAAGAGAGAACTACTATGTCAGAAGTTGATATTGAAGCGGTAAAAGCTGAAGCACAGCAATCCGCACAACGTAACGCCGCTCAAATTGTTGAGCTTGGTGCTCGTCACAATCAAAGCGAAATGGCTCGCAAAGCAATTAGCGAAGGCCGTAGCATTGAACAATTCCGTGGTGAGCTTTTAGAGTCAATTGGTTCGCAACGCGCACTGGAAAGCCAAGACATTGGCATGAAAAAAGACGAAGTTAAAAAGTTTAGTCTTGTTCGTGCTGTACATGCTCTTGCTAACCCAACTGATCGTCGCGCTCAAGAAGCTGCTGCTTTTGAATTTGAGTGTTCACGAGCTGCTGCTGACCAGTATGGCACAACTGCACAAGGCTTGATGCTTCCTGCTGAAGTATTGCGTACTTGGAAGCGTGACATGAACAGCGCCGATGATTCAGCTCTGTTTGCTGATGATTTCCGTGGTGGCGACTTCATTGACGCTCTGCGTAACTCGTCTTCTGTTATGCAAGCTGGTGCTCGTATGCTCGGCGGTCTTCGTGGCGATGTTAAAATCCCTAAGAAGACTTCTGCTTCTACAGCATCTTGGATTGGAACTGAAGGCGGCGCTGCTTCTGAGACAGAAATGACTGTTGGTCAAGTGTCTCTAAGCCCTAAGACTCTTGGTGCATTCACTGACGTTACCCGTCAACTGTTGATGCAATCTAGCCTTGATGTTGAAGGTTTGATTCGTGATGACTTGGCTCGCGCCTTGGCTATCGCAATCGACAAAGCAGGCTTGGAAGGTTCAGGTGCAGGCGGTCAGCCTTTTGGTATTCTTAATACTTCTGGCGTTAACAGCGTAACTTCTTTCGCTGGTGTTAACCCAACTTTTGCTGAAGTAGTAAGCCTTGAGACTGCTGTAGCTGAAGATAACGCCCTAATGGGTAACTTGGCTTACATTCTGCCAGCAAGCATGTACGGCGCTCTCAAGACTCTTGAGAAAGCTTCCAATACTGCTCAGTTTGTAGTTGAGCCGGGCGGCACCATCAACGGATACCGTGGCATTGTTTCTAACCAAGCTACTGCTGGAAACATGTACTTCGGTAACTTTGATGACCTGTTGATTGGTATGTTTGGCGGTCTTGACATTATTGTTGACCCGTACACATCATCAACTACTGGTACTGTCCGTATCGTAGCATTGCAATCAGTAGACATGGCTGTTCGTCATGCTGTTAGCTTCGCTTTCGGTAACGATGGCGTGTAATTAGATGGGGGGTTTCGGCCCCCCTTCTTTACTTATGTCAATTCATCGAGTTGATATTATTAAAGGAGATTTCTAATGAAATATGAAGTAATTAAAGGTTGTGTTATTAACGGTTCGAGCTATCAAGCTGGCAGCATAGTAACTATCGACGACCGTCGAGTAGGTGATAATCTTTTAAATATGGGAAGATTGATTCCTGTTGCAGAAGAAATTGTTATCGAAGATAGACGGGCCGATGTCGTAAAATCTCCAGCAAAGCTAAAGAAAAGAGACGCTAAGAAATAATGCCTATTGAAACAGGAATTGAAAGAACGATTATGCTTGCTGATTTTGGCGAATCAGTAACATTCACTCCATTTGGTGGTGGCAGTATCAATTTGATAGGTATTTTTGATAATTCATATGAAGCTGTCGATGCTGGTGGATCTGTTTCTTTTGCTGTACAGCAACCTAGACTAACCGTTAAAACATCTGATGTTTCCGGTATTTCTGAAGGCGACCATTTTACTATTCGATCATCAAGCTATATTGCTAGAATCATAATGGCAGATGGCACTGGAATTACAGAAATTGCTTTAGAGGCTCAATAATGGCTCACGTCAGGAAGCTGCTTAGAGATCGGGTATCTATTGTCCTAACTGGGTTACCCACAACTGGGGTAAATGTATATCAAAGCCGCGTTTATCCAATTGCTGCTAACAAGCTTCCGGGCATTATTGTTTACAGTAAAGATGAAGTTATTGAATATTCGACAATGGGTCTACCAAGAACTCAGGAAAGAAAAGTTAGTTTTGGTGTAGAGATTTATGTAAAGGGCGTGATGGGTTATGATGACGCTCTTGACCAAATAAGTCTTGAAGTTGAGGAAGCATTATATTCAGATATTACGTTAAATGGATATGCAGCAGACTTGATGATTACAGACTTTACAGCAGACTTCAACGGTACAGGTGATCAGCCAGTAGCTATGGCTTCTCTGACTGTTGAGGTGCTATATAGGGTGAAAGAAAATCAACCCGATATAGTAATTTAATGGCGATTTTCGCTTACGTTAATTAATGCGCTATGGCGCTTAGAGGTATTTAGAAATGGCAACATACACAGGTAAGAATGGCGCAGTATACGTTGGCGTAAACGCTGTCGCTGAAATTAAGGATTGGTCACTTGAGACAACTTCTGAAACAGTATCTGATACTGTAATGGGTGATTCTTGGGTTACACACAAGCCTACTCTCAAGTCTTGGACTTCATCTTTCAATGCTATTTGGGATGACGCTGACACTACTGGTCAATTGGCGTTAATTGCTGGAGCAGAAGTTACTGTAAATCTGTATCCTACAGGCAACAACACTGGCGATGTAGAATGGTCTGGAGCTTGTATTGTAACCTCTGTAAGCAAGACTGCATCATTTGATGGCCTGATTGAAGCTTCGTTCTCAGTTACTGGCAACGGCCCGTTAACAACCGGAACTGTATAACATGGGAAAACTTATAGATTCTGCTGTATCACATTTCAGCAATAAAGAGATTAGGACTTTGAGAGTAGATGAGTGGGATACTACTCTGTACTCAAAAAATTTATGTCTTGAAGATAAAGCAAAATGGATGAGTAGATCAAATGGTGATACAACCGACTATTTAGTCTATGCGGTCATTTTCGGAGTTACTGATAAAGATGGGGAGCCTGTCTTTGATGTTGGTGACAAAGTAAAGCTTCGCAAAAATGTTGATCCAGAAGTATTGTCAAAAGTGGCTAATTTTGTGCTTCGCGTAGAAGATGATGAAGAGGAGCGCGAAAAAAACTAATAAATGATCAAGGTGTTTCTACAGAGCTGTACGCGATGTATTTTTTAGCGGAGCACCTTGGTCAACCACTTTCGACAATTTATGAAATGACAGTTGATGAATTTAATCACTGGTTTACCTTCCTAAAAATAAAGCGAGATCGTGAAAATGCCAAATAATGCACATATGATTGCCGAGATGAAGGGCAAGTATAGCGCAGGCGCTGCGTTTAATAATGCTAGGCAGGACATGGCTCGCACAGAGAAGCAAGGGAAGGCGTTAAACAATCAATTCCGTCTAATTAGAGGCGGCATGGGACAGATGGGCCATCAGGTACAGGATATTGCTGTGCAGCTTCAGGGTGGCCAATCTTTCCTTACAGTTTTAGGTCAGCAGGGTTCTCAAATACTATCTCTTATGGGGCCGCATGGCGCTGTTGTTGGTGCAATATTGGCTGTTGGTGCAGCACTTGCCACCGCGTTTATTCCTAAGATGGGCGAATCAGCAAAAGCAATGCAGGCGCTAAACAAAGAAGCTGATGGCTTAATAGATCAATTCGATAAATTGTCTAAATCTTTGCAGGATATTGCTTTTCGTCGCGCACAAATGCAAATACAAAAGCATCAAGAAACAATTGCATCTGCTAAAGAAGAAATTAATTCTTTGAATAATGGCGTAAAAATGCAAAACGCCATAGCAATGAATAACGAAAAGATTATGGGTGAAGTTAATGCTGAGATTAAAACGTATCAGGATAATATTTTACTGGCTGAAAAGGCAATTGCAGAACTTACTGCCAAGACAGACGAAAATTCTAATGAGACAGAAGCTTTAATAAAATCATTAACCTCAGAAAGTAATGCTTTAGGGCTTACAAGAGCCGAGCAGATTCGGCTTACTGATGCGTATAAGCAAGCAACCCCTGAAAACCAAAAAATCATTGATCAGCAAATAGAGAAAATTGAACTTTATGATCAAATAGTTAAAGGAATGGAAGAAGAGCAGAAAGCTATTGCTGAAAATCAAAAGGCCCAAGAAAAGGCTCAGAAAGACGCGGCCAAGCTTAAAGAAAAAGCAGATAAGGATTTTGTAACGCGTGAAGAGCAAATGCAAAAAACAATAAATGCATTGACTCAGAAAAAGCAAAAAGAGGATGAAAAGAAGCAGCAAAAGCTTCTGAAGGATCAAGAAGAGTTCCAGAAAGCAATGGAGAGTAGTTATGCCGCTTTAACGTCTGGAATGGCTGATGGATTTACTAATGCCATTACTGGTGCTGAGAACTTTGCTGAGGCAATGAAAGGCGTAGCTAAAAGCGTAGTAGATAGCCTTATAAGAATGTTAATTCAAAAATATATTGTTGATGCTGCATTTGGCGCAATTACAGCTGGCATTACAAGAGGAATGACATCGGCTAATGCTGGTTATGGGTTTGATATGTCTGACCCATTTGTGCCTAGTTTAGAAGGTGGTGGATTTACCGGGTCGGGTTCGCGCTCTGGTGGCGTTGATGGCAGAGGTGGATTTAATGCTATACTTCATCCGAACGAGACAGTTATTGATCACAGCAGAGGCCAGTCTATGGGCGGCATTGTTGTAAACCAGACAATTAATGTTACCACAGGCGTTCAGCAGACCGTTCGTGCTGAGATTGCTACATTAATGCCACAGATCGCAAACGCTGCCAAAAGTGCGGTTGCTGATGCTAGAATGCGAGGCGGTAGTTACAGCAAGTCACTGGTAGGAGCATAAGATGCCGTTAGCATTCCCCAATGTAGGGATACAAAGTTTAAACATGAGATTGCGCCGCGTTGTTGCCGTGTCTGAATCGCCGTTTACGCTGGATACTCAGGTATATGCTCATCAGGGCGCAAGATGGGAGTGCGATGTAACGCTGCCCCCATTAACCCATTCTGAGGCGCGAGCGGTAGAGGCGTTTATCATTGGGCTAAAAGGTCGGGAAGGCACGTTCACGTTTGGTAATCCTCTGCACACTAGCTCTGCAAGTGCTGCTACTTCCGGCATAACCGCTGTTAGAGCTGAGAGCTTGACTGCAACCGGGTCGGCGGTATCGGCTGGAGACTACTTCCAGCTTGGTAGTTACTTGTATATGGTTACAGTTGGGAAGGCTTCAGGCACAGGCACGATAGAGTTTCAGCCACCACTAAGAGCGCAAGCTGCAAGCGGTTCTGTGCTAGACTTCACTCTGCCAAAAAGTTTGTGGCGCATGTCATCAAATGATATTGGCTGGTCTGTTGACACGGCATCTAATTACGGATTTACTTTAGCATTTACTGAGGCATTATGAGCAGAGTATTAAGTGCTGAGATGTTAGCAGTTGCGACTGCTGACGTTGTACGGCCTATCTATCTTGTTAAAGCAGAGTTTGACTCAACCCCCCCTGAAGATAGAAACCTTTATCTTTGGTCTGGCTTTGGCGACCTTACCTTTAACGGCAAAAACTACTTAGGCGTGGGCAATCTTTTGTCTATCAGTGCTGTTGATGAGTCAACCGACTTGACAGCAACGGGAGCAAGTATTGTTTTGTCTGGCATTCAATCCCCGTTACTTGCAATTGCTAGGGACGAAGATTACCAAGGCAGACCAATCACTATTTACTTGGGCGCACTAGATGACACTGGCGACCTGATCGCAAGCCCTACAGTCTTGTTCAGCGGCTTTATGGACGTAATGACCATTAGCGAGGCTGGTGA
>Ga0075467_10004006_pt1 | contig 11074 bp, 2 predicted proteins | sample DEB08_DNA_9_FD_75067 | JGI IMG/M metagenome (GOLD analysis project Ga0075467, IMG submission 75067) | Aqueous microbial communities from the Delaware River and Bay under freshwater to marine salinity gradient to study organic matter... | ecosystem: Environmental > Aquatic > Marine > Coastal ...
ATAAAACGATGAGAGTTTTAAAAAACCTACTGTTATTGTTTGGTATAGCAATGATGACTTTTTCGGTAATGTCTTGCAATGATGACAGTCCAACGCCTACACCGAATCCGACACCTACACCTACCCCGACGGCTTCTGATGCTGTTTATGTTACTGGCTCTAATACAATTGCATCGGATACGAGTGAAGATGCCGCAACGTTAGAGTTAGCCGTTTTGGATCCTGGAAAAGGAGCAATGGAGGAATCTTTAAATGGTTTTTATGGCAAGTTTATGTATATCGGTGCGAATAGTACGATTGAAATTACAACGGTTGTTGATGGTGAAACAACGGTTTACGGTTCTCCAAATGGCGGTGCTATTGATAGTTCGATCAATGTTGGCGGTGCTATAAATGATCTTGTAATTAATGGCAGTTTAGTGTCAGGTAGTGATCCGATTGCGGTTGATGCAGCGGGGTTGTATTATTTGTTTGCAGATTTGAATGATAAAACATTTATTTTATCGCCGGTCAAAGCCAATATTATCGGTGATGCGACAAGTGGTCAATGGACAACACAAACTGAAATACCTTTAAAATCAACAAATGCTTCGACGACAGTTTTTGAAATTACAGATTTACCTTTATTCGGAAATTCAGGCTATCGCTACCGCTTTAACGATGGTTGGCATTTTTATAATGGAACGGAAGCCGTGACGCTTTCAAGTTTAGGTGTACCGAATTATGGTGATGCGTATGCTGCTGGTGTCAATGATGTGGGATATTATTTGGATAATATTCCGAATGTTGAAGAAGGTCTTTTTACAATAACGTTGACTTTTGATGCGACAACAGGCGAATGGGAAGAGACAAAAACAAGAACTGGTGATTTAACTGTGGATTATAGCACGGTTGAATTTGGCTTGTTTGGTAATGCTTATTATGTAACCGGAACGGTTGAAGGTGCATGGGATGCTATTCACCATACAAGTTTGCCGACTGTACAAGGTTCGGTTTATACTTGGACTTGGACACAGGAATTGATTGCAAATCGTGCGTTTGTTATTCGTGAAAATATAGCGAATGGAGAATGGGTGACTTTCAATACAGTCACTCGTGACGGTTCAGCATTTACAAATGATTTGATTATTCAAGAAGCAAATTCTGAAAATTTCTTTGTCGTTATTGGCGATATATATGACATTACGTTTTCTATAAATACGGACACAGACGAGCGTAAGGTGACAATCGAGCCGAATTAGGAAGTGATTGTTTATAATCGTAAAATCCTGTCAGATTCTAACATCTGACAGGATTAAAGCAAAATTAAAAATATGAAATATACTATATTTTCACTAATAATACTTTTTGGTTTATCGAGTTGTGTTGATTCGTCGATTGAGAGTTTAGAGGTGAAATCTCCTGAAGAGAAGGTAGCTGTCAAATTTCAGTTGAACGATAAAGGCGAACCGCAATACCAAGCGTATTTTAATGATAAATTAGTGATTGATACTTCTTTGTTAGGTTTTGATTTGAATAAAAGCCATGGTTTGAAATCAAATTTCAAAGTGATTCATGTTGAAGAATCAACATTCGATAAAACATGGGAACAACCGTGGGGCGAAGAACAATTTATTAGAAATCATTATAACGAACTAAAAATCAGTCTGCAAGAGGTTAACGACTTGGAGCGTAAAATGGATATTGTTTTTCGAGTGTATGACGATGGTTTGGGATTCAGATATGAATTTCCGGAGCAAGAAAATTTAGATAATTTTGAAGTTATTGCGGAGTTAACAGAGTTCAATATGGTCGAAGATCATAAGGCTTGGTGGATTCCTGCGTTTGAGCCGAACCGCTACGAGTATTTATACCAAAATACACCGATTTCTAAAATGGGAAAAGTTCACACACCAGTAACTTTTGAAACATCGGACAAGACTTATATTAGCATACACGAAGCGGCTTTGAGAGATTATTCGAGCATGACGATTGATGCAACAAATGGAATAAAATTGAAATGTGAATTAGTGCCGTACAGCAAGACAGAAAAAAGTCGTGCCTTTCTTTCTACCTCGAAAACAACGCCTTGGAGAACGGTTCAATTGGCTGAAACAGCAGCTGATTTATTGACTTCGTACCTGATGTTGAATCTAAATGAACCGAATAAATTAGGTGATGTGTCTTGGTTTAAACCAGGGAAATACATCGGTATTTGGTGGGAAATGCACATCAATAAAGGTACTTGGGCTTCTGGTGAACAACATTCTGCAACGACAGAAAACACTAAAAAATACATTGATTTTGCTGCAAAACATGGTTTCGATGGTGTTTTGGTAGAAGGTTGGAACACTGGTTGGGATGGCAACTGGGTTGAAAATGGCGAGATTTTTAGTTTTACGGAATCTTATCCAGATTTTGATTTACCAGCTTTATCGGCTTACGCTAAAGAGAAAGGTGTTTACCTCGTTGGTCATCACGAAACTGGTGGCAATATTGATAACTATGAAAAACAATTGACAGATGCTTTTCAATTGTATGCGGACAATAATGTCAAAGCGGTAAAAACTGGCTACGTAGAGCACGGCAATATTTTATCCAATGGAAAATATCATCATGGGCAATCCTATATCGAACATTTTTATCGAGTGATTGAGTTGGCAGCAAAACACAAGATTGCAGTTGTGGCACACGAACCGATAAAAGATACAGGCGAACGCAGAACTTATCCAAATATCATTTCCAGAGAAGGAGCGAGAGGGCAGGAGTTTAATGCTTGGTCAGAAGACGGTGGCAACCCTCCAAATCATACGTTAATTATGCCGTTTACTCGTTGTTTGGCGAGTCCAATGGATTTTACGCCAGGGGTTTTCGATTTAACCTTACCTGCGAAACCGAGCAATCAAGTCAATACGACTTTGGCAAAACAGTTGGCGTTATACGTTACGATGTACGCACCGATGCAAATGGCTTGTGATTTACCTGAAAATTATGAAAAATATCCAGATGCTTTTGAATTTATTAAAAAAGTAGGCGTCGATTGGGAAACAACAAAGGTTTTAGATGCTGCAATCGGTGAGCATTTGACCATCGCACGAAAGGAAAAAGGAACTGGCAACTGGTTTGTCGGTGGTATTACAAACGAAGAAGGTAGAACGATTAGTTTTGATTTAGATTTTTTAGAAAAAGGAGAAACGTACATAGCGACTGTTTATCAAGACGGTGAAGATGCGAACTACAAGACGAATCCTGAGAGCTATACGATCGAAAAAGTGGAAGTTCAAAAAGGCAAGAAAATGACTTTTAAATTAGCTGAAAGTGGCGGTTTTGCCATCAGCTTGATGAAAAAGGCTATGCAAACCTCACAAAAGTAATTCAAAATAAACATTCTAAGGTAGGGTAATAACTTCTTTCAGTAGGTGACAAAAGTCGCCTACTGGAAAGGAGATACTCATGCCTTTGTTCAAAGTCCTCTGCGGGACACACTGAAAATAATATTAATACAACTGTGGAAATAATGACGAAACATTACTATTAAAATCATAGTGCATAGGTGAATTTTGAAATCACTTATGCACTACTTTAAAACCAAAATATGAAAAGAATACTAATTCTGATATTCTGCGTTAGTTTGACCATCGGACTAACCGCTCAAACCAACAATTATTACATAGATTTCGGGTTAAATGATGTAACAAACGGTAACGAAACGACCAGCCCTGATGCGAATGGTAATTATTGGAACAACATGTCTAATTCTACTGCTGGTCAGTTTATAACGTTAGTCGATAAAAATAATGTGGCTTCCACGATTCAGCCGACTTTAGTGGTAACTTTTGGGGCAAACGGCATTCAAAATGGTGGATTGTTAAATCCTGACCCTGCGTTGTTAAATGATTTTGCTGTAGCAACGGCAACACAGGATTACTTTTTTTTATCGACAAGCCCTACAGCTGATGAGATAGAATTTAGTGGTTTAGATCCAACAAAAGGGTATGTCTTTAACTTTTTTGGAACAAGGAATACGACTTCAACTCGTATCACAACTTATGATTTAGCAGGTCAAAATTCCTTTACAGGAAATTTGCAAACGTCAGGAACAAACCTTGGCGGAAACGGCTATAATGGCAATAATAGCACGATCATAGTTTCGGATACGATTTTGCCTGATGCGAATGGAAAGATTATTTTTAATATGAGTGTTAATACTGGCGGATTTGCTTATTTGGGAGCGATGCGTTTAGATGAAATTGACTTATCAAGTGTTAATCTTGCTCCAATTGTAGATGCTGGTTCAAATGCTCAATTGCCATCTGGTACAACAACACATACTTTGGCAGGTACGGCGACTGATCCCGAAAATGATCCATTGACATATACTTGGACACAAGTCAGTGGACCTTCAACGACAATCGTTAATCCTAATATGTTATCAACTACGGTTAATGGCTTAATTGATGGCGAAGTCTATATTTTTGAATTAAATGTAAGTGATGGAACGAATAACGTTTCTGATTTAGTGACCATAAGCGTCGGAAGTTTATTACGCTCGTTTTATGTAGATTTTGGGCCAAATGACGTCACTAATGGAAATAGTACAACAAGTCCTGATGCTAACGGTAATTATTGGAATAATATGACGACAGCTTCTGGGGGCATTCCTGTGACGTTAGTGGACAACAATAATTTATCCACAAACATTCAGATTAAAGTAATCAATCCATTTACAGCAAATGGTATTCAAAATGGCGGTTTGTTAAATCCTAACCCAGCTTTATTAAACGAATATGCCGTTGCAACAGCAACACAAGATTACTTTTTTACAGTCTCTTCTGGAACGTTGCGAATTGATGGTTTAGATCCAACAAAAGCCTATGTTTTCAATACATTTGGCTCAAGAAATACGCCGACTGTCCGAGAAACTAAATATGTGTTTTCAGGAACGACACATGATTCTACCACGCTACAAACTTCTGGAGCGAACCTTGGCGGAACAGGTTATGACGGAAACAATAGCTCCGTTGCGACTTCTGCACCTGTTCGTCCTGATGCAACCGGGCGTTTGACCATTGATATTGCAGCTACACAAGGAACTTTTGCATACCTTAATTTGATGCGAATAGATGAAGTTGAGGTAGTTAATCCGACTTTCTTAGTTGATTTTGGGCCCGATGATGCTACGAATGGAAACGCAACTGCAAGCCCTGATATTAATGGTAATTACTGGAATAACTTGACACAGGCTGCCGCCAATCAAGATACTGTTAATTTAGTGAGTAATACGAACACTATGTCATCGGCTTATTTAACTGTTACACAGGGTTTTTTAACTAATGGTATTAATCATGGCGGTTTATTAAATCCCGAAGATACTTTGTTGGGGCATTTTGCTATCGCAACAGCGACACAAGATTATTTCTTCACTTCAGGTACGACAGGAAGTTTAGAAATCGGTGGCTTGGATACTTCGAAAAGTTATGTTTTCCAATTTTTTGGAACAAGAAATACAGGAAGTGATAGAATTACAAATTATGCTTTAAATGGTGCAAATACTTTCTCGGGAGATTTGCAGACTTCAGGTACAGACCTTGGTGGAACAGGTTATAATGGTAACAATAGCAGCGTTATAACGATGGATACAATGCATGCAGATAGTAACGGCATCATTACAATTGATGTATCGGTGACACAAGGTGGTTTTGCTTACATCGGCTTGATGCAAATGGAGGAAATTACGCCTTTGTTACAGCCAGCACCGCTTTGTCCAACTCGTGATTCTTTGTTAATCGCAGTAATGGGTTCATCGGTTGCAGATGGCTATGGTGCGACAAATAGCGAAGGATATGCTTTTCAATATACACAATTATTAAATGATAGATTTGCAAATGGTGACGGTGAAGACTGGAGTGTAACAAATATTTCAGTCGGAGGAAATAATACGATTTTATTAGGCAACCGCTGGGAAGATGACTTATTACCGTTGTGTAGTCGTTATGTGATTTATGGTTTGTCATTAGGAAATGAAGGGATTATGTCACAAGGTCAAGCTGCTTTTAATCAATTTGAAACCAATATGTTACAATTGATTACACAAGCTCGAAACGCAGGTATAGAGCCGATTGTCGTTAATTGCTATGCCAATGGTTCGTTTGATTCGACCGACTATAATTTTACAAAACAAATGAATTTATTAATTCATAACTGGGACGTAGCAAGTATCAATACACTGGGTGCGGTTGATGATGGAACTGGAAAATGGGCAGCTGGTTATGTTGCGGATCCAGCGCATCCGAATACAGCTGGTCATACCGAGATGTTTTATACGATTGTTCCATCGCTTTTTGATGCCATGAAGGCTGGAAAACCTCAACCAAATATGGTCACAAATACCTACTTGACCATTGATAAATCTATAAATGATGTTCAACTAGAATTTACACCAGATGCAGTTGTACATCCGTTTACGGTTTCTTTTGATGTGAAAACAACAGAGACGGGTACGATTGGCGGATTCACAACCGATAATGGCGGATACGGTGGCTTGAAAATTATCAGCACTGGAGAACTGGAATATATAACAAGCGATACGAATGGAATTGCTGGATTCACCATTGTAAATGATGGAAATTGGCACAAAATCACCTTAACACATTACTATGCTCAAGGCAAAACTTACTTGTATGTCGATGGTATTCCACAGGGAGAATTATCCGAACAATTGGAGCCGAATACTTTTATTTTGAGTGAAGCCAACGGAGCAAGTGCCGATTTTAGAGAATGGTATTTCTATCGTTCTGGAATGACGCAAGAAGAAATCACTGCAATGGTTAATGGCGATTTATTGAAATCCAGTTTGGAATTATACGCACCTTTAGACGGTCAGGCTGTTGTTGGAAATGAGCCTTTAGTAAATTTAGCTCAAAGTTTAGGTGTTGTTACAGAAGTCAATGGTTATCAATATATTACATCAACGAACAAGATTGATTTTCAGAATAAAATCAAATTTAAGGTTTTTCCAAATCCATCAGTTGGTGATACTAATATTTCATTTGAATTAAAGGATAGAAGCGAAGTGCAATTATCAATTTATGATATCAATGGTCGTGAGGTTAATACGATTATAAATGAATCATTGCCCTCAGGGGAATACCATATTCCGTGGAATAAAAACAATACAATAGGTAATCTTTTTTTGTGTGTATTGCGAGTGAATAATCAAGTCGCAACAACGAGAATGATTGTTTTAGATTAATTGTTCATACTTATAATTTGTGTGATTTTAAGTAAGCTGAATTTCGGTTCAGCTTACTTTTTTCGTAATAAAATCTTAACTCAGTAAAGTCGAAGGGGATTGCCCAAACTGTTTCTTAAAACAACTACTAAAGTATTTCGGATCTGTAAAACCAACGGAATACGCCACCTCTGATACATTCAAATCTCCCTGTTGCAGGAGTTGACGTGCCTCTTTTAGTCGAGTAACTCTGATATATTCATTGATGGTCAAACCAGTTAAACTACGGATTTTTCGCAATACATGACGGCGGCTGATGTCAAAGTAGCGACTAAAATCTTCTGTACTAAAAGCCGGATTATTCAGATTTGCCTGGACTGCAAAAGCTGCTTTTTGTAAAAAGGCTTTGTCGAGACTATTGATATTTAGCTTAGCAATAGTCGATGTTGAGCCATTTGCAAATTGCGACTTTAGTTGCTCTTGTGTGTGCAGAATATTCTTAATCTTTAGTTGTAATAATTCAAACGAATAAGGCTTTGAAATATAATCATTTGCACCGATTTGTAATCCTTCTAACTCACTCATTTCACCCGAACGAGCAGTTACTAAAATAATCGGAATATGACTTGTTCGTTCATCCGTTTTGAGTTGTTCGCACATTTCAAAACCATTCATTTTAGGCATCATTACATCACTAATAATCAAATCTGGCGAAGTATCAATTGCTTTTTCTAGTCCTTCTTGTCCGTTGTGTGCGACTTCAATTTGATAATATTTACTCAACTCTTGTTGCATAAAACTGATAATATCTAAATTATCTTCTACCAAAAGAACGGTTAAATGATGTTGATTAATCGACTCATTTTCAATTACTTCAATAGATTTTGTTTCGCTTTGTTGAATAACTAAAGGTAGAATTTCGGTTGGCTGCAAAGTTGTCGGAATCTGAATAATAAAAGTCGCTCCTTTGCCTAATTCACTTTCTACACTAATCTTTCCACTGTGCAACTCGACCAACTCTTTTGTCAATGAAAGCCCAATTCCCGTTCCTGTATATTCTTTGTTGTCGCCCTCAAAAAAACGATTAAAAATCATTGATTGCTTTGATTTTGGAATACCTTGACCGTTGTCTTGCACTTTAAGTTCTAATAATTCGCCCATGATGTTATTTTTCGATAATCGAATATCGACAAGGACTTGACCGTTTTTATTGGCAAATTTAAAAGCATTAGATAACAAATTTGATAAGATTTTATCTAATTTATCTTCATCAAAATAAAGGGAAAAAGTTGATAAATCAGTTGATAAACTAAAATGAATCGCCTTCCGTGTTGCCCATTCATCAAAACGATTCATAATTTTCCGAATCGTTTTGATGATATCTTTCTGTTCTAATTTTAGCTGCGAAGTTCCCGTTTCTATTTTTCTAAAATCTAACAATTGATTAATCAAACGAATTAATTTGCCCGCATTGTTGTGCATCAATTGATACTTTTGTTGCAGCTGTTTTGTGGACATACTTTTTCCTTTTAATAATTCTTCTAAAGGCCATAAAATTAAGTTCAAAGGTGTTCGTAATTCATGCGAAATATTGGTAAAAAATCGAATTCGAGTTTCACTCAAATCTTCAATCTTTTCAGACATTTTTCGAATTTCTGCCGCTTTTTGTGCTAACTCTTGATTGTTTTGAGATAAGATTTTATTTTGTTTGAGAATCTCTTGCTGTCGTTCTTTTACAATATTATTTGCTGCTTGTAAATCAGCCGTTCGGATTTCAACTTGGTGTTCTAAGAATTTTTGATTTTGTCGATATTGATAAGTTCGATATTTGTAATACGTAAATAATAATACGCCGATCAGAATAAAAATAGGGACTCGATAGCGATTATCTTCCCACCACGGAGGCAGCACGATGAGTTCCAGGGTAGTTCCTTCCTCATTCCAGATACCATCGTTATTCGATGCTTTCACCCTGAAAATGTATTTTCCTGCATCTAAATTGGTGTAAGTCGCCGTGTTTTTTGTACCGACATAATTCCATTTCTCTTCAAATCCTTCTAATATGTACGCATACTGATTTTTTTCGGGCAAAGAATAATTCAGGGCTGCAAACTCAAACGTAAAAACAGATTGTTGATGTGTTAATGTGATGCGTTTTGTTTTAGAAATTGTGGTATTTAAAATATCACTTTCTTTTAAGTTAACCGATTGATTAAATAATTTGAAATCTGTCATTACAACAGGTGGAATAAATGGATTGTCTTTTACTTGAATCGGATTGAAAACATTAAAGCCACTTTGGCCACCAAAAACTAAATATCCATTCCGCAATTTTCGGACAGCTTGCCGCTTAAATTCGCTGCCCTGTAAGCCGTCTTTTGCGGTATATTGTTTAATATCTACTTTTTCAGGTTTTGAAACGCCTTCCTCTAATTTACATAACCCCTTAGCAGTACTAATCCACAAATTACCAAAATCATCTTCCAAAAGAGCTGCAATCGCATTACTCAATAAGCCATTTTTTGTGCTATAATGTTTGATGGCTTGTTCTGTTCTATCAATTCTAAAAACGCCATTTTCTTGTGTTCCAATCCACAAGTTACCTTGACTATCTTCTACCAACGACACCGGCACATTAAAATCTATATCAAAATTGGTGTTAAAACGGCTAAATGATTGATTTTCAATATTAAAAATCTCTAATCCTTTTCCTGTTTGTACCAATATCCGACCTCGTCGGTCTTCTAAAACTCCATAAATAAAGTTATCAATAATGCTTTTAGAATCATTCGGGTCATGTTTAAAATGAATAAAAGAATTAGTCGATTTATCAAATAAATTCAAGCCGTTATCCATTGTTCCGACCCAAATATTCCCACGCTTATCTTCATAAATGGAACTAATATGTTCACCACTGAGACTTGTTTTGTCATTCGGGTCGTGTGTGTAATGAATGAAAGTCGAATGACCATTTTTCAATACATCTAAACCACCATTAAAGCTACCGACCCAAATATTATTATCGCTATCACACAACAAAGATAAAACTGCATTATTTTGAATTTGATGACTTTTGTTCGTGAAATAACGGTAGGTTCGTGTTGAAGTATTATAAAAGTTTAGTCCACCGCCATCCGTTCCTATCCACCAATTCCCTTGTTTATCTTCCGTGAAAGCGTTGATATAATTATTGTTTAATCCTTGTATTTTTGCTTTGTAAAGTTGAAAAGGTTTATCCCATTTACTAAAATAATTCAATCCACCATTATATGTACCGACCCAAAGCGTTGCATTGTCATCGTCAAAAAATAAAGCGTGAATCGAGTTGCTATTAATTGTTCTATCTTTAGTTGGGTTCGGGAAGAAGTTTTGAAAACGATTAGTCGAAATATTAAAAATAAATAAACCTTGTCCTTCAGTTGCGATATAAATTTGTTGTTCTCCATCGCCGTTCATATCCAATATAGCATCTTTAGTAATTTCTTGCTGTTTATTTTTTAATGTAAAAATCGTAAAATCGTCTTTTTCCAAGTCTAATTTTGCCAATGTTCCATTTGATGTCCCGACCCAAATATTACCATATTTATCCTCGTAAAGTGAACGCACTCGATTGTCATTCAGCGACGTTGTCTCTTTTTGATAACGTTTGAATTTTTTTTGTTTAGTATAATAAACATTCAAGCCATTTTCGGTACCGACCCAGATATTGCCTTTTGAATCTTCTAATAATGCCAAAATGCCTCCTTTTGTAATGGAAGTAGCATCTTTTGCATCGTGCCGAAAATGTTGGAATGAATTAGTGTTTGCCAATAAAAGGTCCAATCCTTTATCCGTTCCTATCCATAACTGATTTTTTCTATCCAG
>Ga0075467_10004010_pt1 | contig 11067 bp, 8 predicted proteins | sample DEB08_DNA_9_FD_75067 | JGI IMG/M metagenome (GOLD analysis project Ga0075467, IMG submission 75067) | Aqueous microbial communities from the Delaware River and Bay under freshwater to marine salinity gradient to study organic matter... | ecosystem: Environmental > Aquatic > Marine > Coastal ...
CAAGGGTGCTTAACAGCCATAATAGCTTCATATCTGGTCGTGATGCTTGGCCCTTGTCCGTATGAACTGGCTATATTGCCTACCAAACGCCTACTAATCCTTAATACAGAAAACTAAAGTATTGGTTACAAAAAGATAATTTTTTGATCGACAAAGGGTTTCAAATCCTATGCGTCGAAACCTTGGCGGTGGCGCATGCATTGATCCGTGTGGACACGATTGACCTGCTTGTCATGGACGAAAAGGTTGAGGGGCAGTTAACCCATTCGATCGCGTTGTCCGGCGAAAGGCACCGTCCCTACATCAGTCTTATCATGTTGACCGACCGTGATGGATCGGAAACCGATGATTTGTATGATCTGATCCCCTGCCTTTATGCCTTGGCGGGATCAGGGACAGCGCCGCATGTCTTGGGACAGTTGGCAATGTCTGCTGTTAGCAACGTCGACGAAGCGATTTTGCGGGTGAACCGTCGCCGTGCTGCCGAAGAAGTGGATGCAGGACCGACGGAAAATATATTGGAAGACGCAATTATCATTGACGTTGATCCATCTTGCGCCGACATCGCGATTGCTGCCCCCGAATTGTCAGAGATTTTCGCGGCGCGGACAGCAACGCCGCTTGAAAAAGTGGAAGATGTCGTGAGGGCCCGGATTGCCGCGATCTTGCGTGATCAACCGTTGCCGTATCAATTGTCCGCAGGCTGCACACCTAGCCCAGAATTGGCCTGAGCACTTCGATGTCCCAGAAATGCCAAAGGGCCGCAGATTAAACTGCGGCCCTTTGGCATTTTACGAAATGGAGCGGGCGAAGAGATTCGAACTCTCGACCCTAACCTTGGCAAGGTTATGCTCTACCCCTGAGCTACGCCCGCAACCGTTTCGTGAGGCGTGATCTATAAACACTCGCTGGGTGTTGCAAGACCAAAATCGCATCTTGTCGCAGTTTTTCTTTCGTGGTCCGTCTGTTTTCAATCGTCCGCGTGGTAACCGCCAAAGATGCGTACATTTGCGAGGCCCACATCTTCACTGTGGACCACCACGCCATCGTCGGACAACAACACAACGCCAAAGGCACCCGGTTCGTTTGAAGATAGATGTGAATTCGGCTGGACCAGATCAAGCACCCCTTGATGGCAGGGGCTTTTGAACATGCTCCACGGCACGCCGCGCGCGCTGCCAGATATCGTGCGGTGGATATGGCCACAGATCAGATGCACGTCGCCATGCTGGGCCAATAGGTCCATAAATGCGGCACCTTCGGCCAATGCGATGCAGTCCATTCCGACAATGCCGGTTTCAAACGGTGGATGATGGATACAAACGACGGCATGTCGCCCATTTCGCGTGGCTAAGGCATCCTCTAGAAAGGCACGGCGCGTGTCGCATAACCGACCAGAGTGATGTCCATCCACAAATGGCGGCCCATCCAGCGAATCGAGGGTGATAACGCGATGTTGTCCGAAATCGCGCCATTGCTGGATATGTCCACTTGGCATTTGAGGGGCGTCGGGGAAGGCGCGCAAGAACGCATCTCTGCGGTCGTGGTTCCCAAGCATGGGAATTACGGGCAGAGTGACCGCCGCCAAAAGACGTTTCAGTTCGGCATATTCGATGTCAGTGCCGTGGTGGGTCAGATCCCCCAAAAGAATCAGAGCTGCCGCGTCGGGATGCGCAGCGACAGCCGCCGCCAACGCATCGGCAAGTCGCTGACTAGGCGACAACCCGATGATTGTCTCGCCAGGGGCGCAGATATGCAGGTCACTGAGACAAAGCAGTTTTTGCATAAGTTGGCCCCTTCAAAGTGTGTTTATAGCTATCCTTGGCTATTCCAGTTCGACCAGCAAGTCTTTTGCATCAATCTGCCCGCCCGCCTGTACGTGGACGGCTTTGACCACGGCGTCGCGTTCGGCGTGGATACCAGTTTCCATCTTCATGGCTTCGATCGTCAGGAGTAAGTCGCCTTTCTTCACGGACTTGCCTGAAGACGCGGCAACTGTTGCGACAACACCCGGCATCGGTGCACCGATGTGGTTGGCATTGCCTGCCTCGGCCTTGGGCCGCGATAATTTCTCGGCTGCGGCAAGGCGGTTCAGGACGCGGATCGTCCGTGGTTGACCGTTAAGTTCAAAGAAGACTTTGACTTCGCCGTCCTCGTTCATTTCGGCCACGGCCTGCATCCGGATTTCGAGTGTTTTGCCGGGGTCGATTTCTGCTGCGATTTCTTCGCCTGGCTCCATCCCGTAAAAGAATGTGCGTGTTGGAAGCGTACGCACGGGTCCATAGGTCCGGTGACGTCCAGCGTAATCAAGGAAAACCTTGGGGTACATCAAGTAACCGTTCAGATCCTCGTCATCGACGGTTTTGCCCTCCATTTGGGCGCTTAAGTCAGCGCGGGTTGCCTCTAGATCGACAGCGGGCAGCAAGGCACCTGGGCGATCCGTGATCGGCTTGTCGCCCTTGAGAACCTTTTTCTGGATTGCCTTGGGCCAACCACCGGGAGGCTGTCCCAGATCGCCATGGAGCATTTCAACGACGCTATCGGGGAATACGACATCAACGGCAGGGTCTTCGACCTGCGCACGTGTCAGGTTTTGGCTGACCATCATCAGGGCCATGTCGCCCACGACCTTCGAAGACGGCGTGACCTTCACGATATCGCCGAACATGGCGTTCACATCCGAATAGGTCTGCGCGACTTCGTGCCAGCGTTCTTCAAGCCCCAAGGAACGCGCCTGCGCTTTAAGGTTCGTAAACTGCCCGCCAGGCATTTCGTGCAAGTAAACCTCAGAGGCGGGGGCCTGTAGGCCGCTTTCGAATGCCGCATAATGCGCGCGTACTTGTTCAAAATAATTGCTGATCTCGCGGATTGCCGCGATGTCCAACCCTGTGTCACGGGTATCGCCGCGCAAGGCTTCGACGATAGAACCAAGTGTCGGTTGAGACGTGTTGCCGGAAAGCGCGTCCATAGCCGCATCCACGCAGTCCACACCAGCAGCAGAGGCCGCCAGAACCGTCGCGATCGCCGCACCTGATGTGTCGTGTGTGTGAAAATGGATTGGCAGATTCGTCTCTTCTTTCAATGCCTTGATAAGCGCAGTTGCCGCTGCCGGTTTCATCAGGCCTGCCATGTCCTTCAAGCCAAGCACATGCGCGCCTGCGGCCTCAAGCTCTTTGGCCATACCGACATAGTATTTCAGGTCGTATTTGGACCTGTTCGGGTCCAGCATATCACCCGTGTAGCAAATCGTGCCTTCGCAGACCTTGTTGGCCTTGACCACAGCATCCATCGCGACGCGCATGTTTTCCACCCAGTTGAGGCTGTCAAACACGCGGAACACATCGACACCCGACTTGGCGGCCTGCGTGACAAAGCTCTGAACCACGTTGTCAGGATAGTTGGTGTAGCCGACCCCGTTCGAGGCACGCAGTAGCATCTGCGTCATGATATTAGGCATCTGTGCGCGGATATCGCGCAGACGTTGCCAAGGACATTCCTGCAAGAACCGGTAGGCCACATCAAAGGTCGCACCACCCCAACATTCGACGCTGAATAGCTGGTTCATCTTGGCTGCATAGGCGGGGGCTGCATTGATCATATCAATCGACCGCATGCGCGTTGCCAGCAAGGATTGATGCCCGTCGCGCATTGTCGTGTCGGTGATTAGCAACTGTTTTTGGTCGCGCATCCAGTCGGCCACGGCTTCTGGTCCGAACTGGTCCAGAATGTTACGCGTCCCGGGGGTCACATCAGTCGTCGGCTTAACCGGAGGGCGTGGAGGCCTCACATCTGCGCCGGGGCGCGGACGTCCAGCGGTCTCGGGATGCCCGTTAACAGTGATGTCAGCGATATAGGTCAGAATTTTTGTCGCGCGATCACGACGCTTGGAGAAATTGAACAGGTCTGGTGTCTCATCAATGAATTTGGTGTGGTATTCATTGTTCAGGAACGTCGGGTGCTTGAGCAGGTTTTCAACAAAGGCAATATTGGTTGACACGCCACGGATACGGAATTCCCGCAAAGCACGATCCATGCGTGCAATCGCCATTTCCGGCGTTGGCGCACGAGCCGTGACTTTAGTGAGCAAGCTGTCGTAGAAACGCGTAATCACTGCGCCTGAATAAGCGGTGCCGCCATCAAGACGAATACCCGGACCCGTAGCCGAGCGGTACATCTGGATACGTCCGTAATCGGGGATAAAGTTGTTTTGTGGGTCTTCGGTTGTAACGCGACATTGCAGCGCATGACCGTCCAGTTTGACATCATATTGTGACGCACAGCCTGTGGCCTCGACCAGCGATTTGCCTTCGGCGATCAGGATTTGCGCGCGGACGATATCGATACCAGTCACTTCTTCGGTCACGGTATGTTCGACCTGCACACGCGGATTCACTTCGATAAAGAAGAATTCACCGCTGTCCATATCCATCAGGAATTCAACAGTGCCAGCACATTCATAGTTCACATGCTGGCAGATCTTCTTGCCCAGATTGCAAATCTGTTCGCGCTGGGTGCCGGACAGATACGGGGCAGGGGCGCGTTCCACGACTTTTTGATTGCGGCGCTGGACCGAACAATCACGTTCCCAAAGGTGATAAATCTGGCCGTGACTATCGCCCAAGATCTGCACTTCGACGTGGCGCGCGCGCAAGATCATCTTTTCCAGATATCCTTCGCCATTGCCGAATGCCGCTTCAGCTTCGCGGCGGCCTTCCAGCACTTTTTCCTCTAACTCATCTTCGGACATGATCGGGCGCATCCCGCGCCCGCCACCGCCCCATGATGCCTTGAGCATCAATGGGTATCCGACCTCTGCCGCTTCTTTCTTGATGGCTTTCATGTCGTCACCCAGCACTTCGGTGGCTGGAATTACGGGTACGCCAGCCTCGATCGCGACGCGGCGTGCGCTGGCTTTGTCACCCAAGGCACGCATGGTTTCGGCCTTTGGCCCAATGAAGGTGATGCCATTGGCGGTGCAGGCATCTACAAAGTCAGGATTTTCCGACAACAGGCCATAACCGGGGTGGATCGCATCTGCGCCGGACATCTTTGCGACGCGAATAATCTCGTCAATCGACAGATAGGCTGCGACAGGGCCAAGATTTTCGCCGATGCGGTAGGCCTCGTCCGCTTTGAAGCGGTGCAGACCCAGTTTGTCCTCTTCTGCGAAGACGGCGACCGTCTTTTTGCCCATCTCGTTGGCGGCACGCATAATGCGGATCGCGATCTCGCCACGGTTGGCAATGAGGATCTTTTTGAAGTCAGTCATAGTCGTTCCCTTCGCAGTTGCAGCATTGGTAAGCTGCAAAAACGCAGTCGTCTAGAACGATTACTGCGCTGTGCGCAGACGGTTTGGCAATTCTTTGAGTGTTTTGGTGCCCAGCTGTCCCATATTGCTGATCATGTCTTGGCGCAGAATATCAAGGACATGCGCAGCACCCACTTCGCCCAAAGCGGCCAATCCATAATGGAACGCGCGGCCCAACATCACAAAATCCGCACCGGAAGCGAGTGCACGCAAGACATCCAGGCCGCCTTCAATACCGCTATCGAAAATCAATGGCAGCGTCGTTGCAGCACGGATGAGTGGCATTGTCTCTATTGTTGCGGGACCACCGTCAAACTGACGTCCGGCATGGTTGCTTACCCAAAGCGCGTCAGCACCTTCGTCGGTCCACCGCGCTGCATCGTCTGGATTGCCGATGCCTTGGACGATCAACGGTCCATCCCACGCTTCGCGCAAAGATTTGAAATAGTCCCAATCGGGCGAAGTCCGCAGCAGATAGCCGATATGCTGGTTGGAGGGCAGGGCACTGCGGTTCTCTGAATAGCTCTCCATAAGGCGCAGGCGCGGCATACCCGTCTTGCGGATACCGTTCAGCCACGCAGGGCATTGCGCCGCTTGGATCGCCAACCGCGGGGTCAGTTTTGGTGGATTGGTCAGACCGCCGCGGGTTTGCCGTTCGCGACGCGACGCCACAGGCACATCGACCGTCAATACAATCGTGTGAAAGCCTGCGTTCCTGGCCCGTTTAAGGATGTCCGCGCGAATCTCTGGATCGCGGGGGGGATAAAGCTGAAACCAGCCATGGTCACCTGCGTGAGGGCCGACGTCTTCGGGCAATTGGCTGGCCACGGTAGACAGCGTGAATGGGATATTCGCGTGGGCGGCAGTCCGCGCCAGCATTTGTTCAGCACCGGGCCAGATCAGACCCGACATGCCCACTGGGGCGATGCCAATTGGCAGCGGGTGCGATTTGCCCAGAAATGTGGTCGAAAGATCGGGTTCAAATTCGCCATGCAGAATTGACGGGTTCAGTAATACCTGATCCAGCATCACACGGTTGCGTGCTTGGGTGGCCTCTACCCCGGTCGCACTATCCAAGTATTCCCATACGAAATGCGGAATTCGGGCGCGGGCGCGTGTCTTAAGATCAGCAATTGCGGGATAACGGCTATGAAGTGACATAAGAACCAAGCTATTGTGGGTTTATCCATCTTGGCAATGCTTGAATTTTATTGCGGGTTCAATTGGAAATCGTGTCGCAATGCGGGCCGAATGTGGCTGGATCAGCCCCGACGAGCAGCGTAAGTGTCAGGCATCATATGTTTGAATTTGACCCTCGTTTGGTCACGCGACACAATGCACGAAAGTGGATGTGCCGCATTCGCACCCTTTGCCGAAAGTTGGAAAACTCAGATGAGATACGTAAAGCCCGAAAGTTATGAAGCTGCCTCGGCGGTCTTGGTCGCAGAGCAAGGGATTGCGCGGATTTTGACGGGCGGCACTGATGTGCTCGTCATGCTGAAAGCAGAAGTTGTCGAACCCGACTTGATGGTTGATATCAAACATCTGCCGGGCATGCGCGATATCGTGTCCGAGGACGGTGGTTACCGGATTGGCGCTGCTGTTTCGAGCGCGCAACTTGGCGAACATGCAGGCGTCAAAGCGATGTGGCCGGGCGTTGTCGAAGGCGCAGAGCTGATCGGATCCACACAAGTTCAGAACCGCGCCACAATGGTCGGCAATCTATGCACGGCATCTCCGGCGGCGGATTCGGTACCTGCACTGGTCACTGCGAATGCAATAGCGCGTGTTCATGGCCCCGACGGCGCACGTGATGTTCCCGTTGTGGATATTCCGATCGGTCCGGGCAAGACATCCCTTTTGAAGGGTGAGTTTATCACATCAACCTACCTTCCAGCGCGTCCGGATAACGCTGCGGACGCTTATTTGCGCTTTATCCCGCGCACGGAAATGGACATTGCGGTTTCTTCCGCTGCGGTAAGTCTGGAGTTGGACGCCAGCGGCAGTGTGACAGCCGCCTTCGTTGCACTTGGCGCGGTGGCGCCCACCGTTCGATTGGTGCCGGACGCAGGGGCCGCGTTGATCGGCACCAAGTTGGATGCTGCTGCAATCGCCGGACTGGTCGCAGCTGCCGAAGCTGCATGTTCGCCAATTACTGACAAACGCGGCACGATTGAGTTCCGCACCAAAACCGCAGGTGTTCTGGCCAAACGCGCCGCACACATCGCTTATTCCCGCGCCGGAGGCAAAACATGAAAATGATCCCAGTCGAAACCACGATCAACGGGGACCGGACAGAGTTCTTGTGCAACAGTGACGAAAGCTTGCTAGATGTTTTGCGCGACCGACTTGGCCTAACAGGCGCCAAAGAAGGCTGCGGCACCGGTGATTGCGGTGCTTGTAGCGTGACGCTGAATGGACGGTTGGTTTGTTCCTGTCTGGTGCTCGGTGTCGAAGTTGATGGCGCCGAAGTTGAAACCATTGAAGGCATGGCAGATGGCGAAACGCTGCATCCGCTGCAACGTATCTTTATCGAAGAGGCGGCACTGCAATGTGGTATCTGCACACCGGGCATCTTGATTGCGGCCAAATCACTGCTCGAAAAGAACCCTGATCCCACCGATACCGAAGTTCGTTATTGGCTTGCAGGCAACCTTTGCCGCTGCACAGGCTACGACAAAATCATCAAGGCGGTCCAAAAGGCTGCTGCTGAAATGAGGGCTGCGTAACATGGCATTGGATCATCAAGCAAAACGCGACTTCAAAGTTGTCGGAACGCGGGTCGCCCGCCCTGATGGCATTGATAAGGTCACCGGCAAGGCAGCGTACGGCGCAGATATTACAGCGCCAGGTATGCTTTTTGGACGTATCTTGCGCAGTCCGCATGCGCACGCGCGGATCAAATCGATCGACGTGTCTGAGGCCGCGAAAGCGCCCGGTGTGAAGGCAGTCGTAACTTCTGCCGATCTCGCGTCGCCTGACGATGAATACTACGCAGACATTCGTGACAACTGCTTGGCGCGGGAAAAAGTGCTGTACGATGGTCACGCTGTCGCTGCGGTTGCCGCGACCAGCAAAGCTGCCGCAAAGGCCGCGATCCGTTTAATCAAGGTGGACTATGAAATCCTGCCGCACGTCACCGACGTAGACGAAGCGATGAAGCCCGATGCGCCTGTGGTGCAAGAAGGGCGTGCGCTGGAAAATGTGCCTGCGGGCATGTCCCAAAACGTGACATCGCATTTTGAATTCGGACACGGTGATCTGGACGCAGGTTTTGCGAAAGCGGACAAAATCATTGAACGGACGTTCAAAACTGCCGCGACACACCAAGGTTATATCGAACCCCAAGCTTGCATGGCTAGCCTTGGGGCAGATGGCCGTGGCGAGGTTTGGTGCTGTACCCAAGGACAATATATGGTGCGTGCCAATTGCGCCGAAGTACTTGGGATCGAGGCCAGTCAACTGCGGGTAATTTCATCTGAAATCGGCGGGGGTTTTGGCGGAAAAACCACGACCTTCATCGAACCGGTCGCGTTGGCGCTTTCGCGCAAGTCTGGCAAGCCTGTCAAAATCGTTATGACCCGCGAAGAAGTCTTGCGCGCCACAGGACCGACGGTTTCCACATCGATGGACATCAAGATCGGCATGACAAACGAAGGCCGTATCACTGCGGCACGTGGCGAATTGCGTTATCAGGGCGGTGCATTTCCATGCGGCACGGTCGAGTTCGGGGCTCAAGCGGCGTTCGCAGCCTACGATCTAGAAGCGGTACAAACTTTGGGTTGGAACGTTATGACGAACCGGCCCAAGGAAATCGCTTACCGCGCACCGGGCGCTCCGACATCCATCTATGCTGTCGAAAGCGTCGTGGACGAACTGTGCCAAGAACTGGGCCTTGATCCGCTAGACGTGCGACTGATGAACGCCGCACGCAAAGGAACGCTTTCGGCATATGGACCGACCTTTAGCGAAATTGGATTGGTGGCGACGCTAGAAGCAGCCAAAGCCCACCCCCACTACAACGCGCCACTGGGGCCTAATCAGGGCAGGGGATTGTCTTGCGGATTCTGGTTCAACTTTGGCGGAAACACTTGCGTGTCGCTCAATATCAACGACGACGGCACAATCGGTGTGGTCGAAGGCAACCCTGATATTGGTGGTTCACGTGCATCGATTTCAATGATGGCAGCCGAAGAATTGGGCGTCCCTTACGACAAGGTGCGCACTGTCATTGCTGACACGACTTCGCTGGGTTTCAATGATGTAACAGACGGCAGCCGCGTGACTTTTGCTGTAGGCTTGGCGACGATCAAAGCTGCCCGTGCCGCAATCCAAGAGATGTGTAAACGAGTTGCCAAGATCTGGGGCATCGATGAGGACGCAGTCCTGTGGGAGGATGGTTTTGCCAAACCTTCCGGCCCCAATGCCGGAACGCACCCCCCCATGTCACTTGCGGAAATCGCCGCGATTGCGGGCAACACTGGCGGGCCGATTGCAGGCCACCATGAGGTAAACGCTGACGGTGCCGGTGTGAGCTTTGGCGTGCATCTTGTTGATACAGAAGTCGATCCTGAAACGGGCGCTACCAAGATCCTACGCTACACGATCTTCCAAGATGCAGGCAAAGCGGTCCATCCGGACTATGTCGAAGGACAGATGCAAGGCGGTGCTGTGCAAGGGATCGGCTGGGCGCTGAATGAAGAATATATCTACGGCGAAGACGGGCGTTTGCAAAACGCAGGTTTCCTTGACTACCGCATCCCCGTTGCCTCTGACCTGCCGTCGATTGAGACAGTGATTTTGGAAATTCCAAACCCTGGTCACCCTTACGGTGTACGTGGTGTGGGCGAAACGCCGATTGTGCCACCGCTTGCCGCGATCTCGAACGCTGTGTCGCGGGCCGCTGGTGTGCGGATGACAGAGTTGCCGATGTCGCCGCCAAGGTTGCTGAAAGCTATGTCTGCGTAGGCGATGGTCAGGGTCAAGCTCTGGGGATCGCTACGCGCCATGGCTGACGGTCAGGAGTGGGTGGAAGTAGATGCCAGTAACTTCAAACAGTTGCTGGACGAACTTGCGACAAAACATCCGGGTCTTGCGCCACAAATCAAGCGCGGCGTGTCGTTGTCATTGGACGGGGTGATCTACCGCGAAGCATGGTTCACTGAAATCGGCCCTGAAAACGAAATCATTTTGATGCCTTACATGGTGGGCGGTTGATCGCGCTGGACAGCCTTTGCTGCCAGCACTACCTTTGCGCCAAATGTACCCAACAAAAGGTCTGATACCATGTCCAAGATGCTTTCTGCTACCGCCATTTCCCTTGCATTGATGTCCACAACAGCCATTGCTGGCGGGCATTGCGCTGCAGGAAAAACCCTGACTGACGGAACGCTGACGATTGCGACTGGCAATCCGGCTTACTACCCTTGGGTGATGGACGATGCGCCAGAAAGTGGCGAGGGATTTGAAGCAGCGGTTGCTTATGCCGTCGCTGCCGAAATGGGCTTTGCTGCAGAGAACGTCGCTTGGGTGCGGTCATCATTTGACGAGGCGATCCAGCCAGGCGTGAAGAACTTTGACCTGAATATGCAGCAATATTCGATCACGCCCGAACGCGATCTGGTGGTGGACTTCTCTGATCCCTATTACACTGCGCCTATGGCCGTTCTGGTCGGCGCAGGCGCTGTTGACACTGCGCCAACGCTTGATGCTTTGCGTGAATTGCAGTGGGGCGCAGTGGGCACAACCACAGCCGTTCC
>Ga0075467_10004011_pt1 | contig 11062 bp, 8 predicted proteins | sample DEB08_DNA_9_FD_75067 | JGI IMG/M metagenome (GOLD analysis project Ga0075467, IMG submission 75067) | Aqueous microbial communities from the Delaware River and Bay under freshwater to marine salinity gradient to study organic matter... | ecosystem: Environmental > Aquatic > Marine > Coastal ...
CCAATTGTTAATTTCAGCTCACCAACTACATTGGCTGGTTGGTAGTATTCAATCCATGCATGATTTCCTTCAACTAACCAAGTTCCTAAAATTTCTTCTGGATTATTATTATGATGTGTAAAAGGTCTTAATAAATCTTTTTTATCATTACTGTATACATATAGTTTAGCTCCTTCTGGAATTTTAAATCGTTGAAACATAAAATTCAAAGAATAGGCTCCTTCAGATTCATATGACATTCTCCATATACGATCTCCGTTTGGTAATGTTTCCCATTTACCAACATCTTTAATATCATGATCTACAAATTGATCATATCCGAATCTCCATGGTTTCGATTTGTCAGCATCATTAATTTCGTCTTCTTTTATTAATTTATTTAGATCAATAGAAGGAAGTTTAAACGACTTAATATTAGTAGAAAGCTGAGCAGTAGTTGTCCAACTAGGTGGCTGAACCTCTAATGGAATTTGTCCGAAAACAGTAATTGAGATTAGCAAGGTAATGAGGAGTAATGTTTTTTTCATAATTAATTGATTATCAATAGATAAAATAAAAGTAACATTTTATGTTATAAAAACTACATTTCAAAACAAAAATTTTTATACTTAGTTTTTTAAAATTGAGTTTTTATTTATTTTTAATATCTTTCTACCAATTAATAAATATGATGTGTAAATTTTAAATAAATACCTTTTGACTTTTATACAAACTCATTCTCTTTTTCAAAAAATAAATATTCATTAAAATAACATGAAAAAACTACCATTATTATTCGTTTTAATTGCTTCAACTGTAGTTGCACAAACCAATACTGAGGTTTACTTATTTGATGTAGAAAAAACCGACAAAGGTTATCAACTAACAAATAAAAAAAATATTTCAGACAATAAAGACTATGATAGTCAGCCTTATTTTTATGATAATAATACGCTATTGTTTGCCTCTTCTAGAAATGGACAGACCGATATTTTAAAATATACGATAAAAACTGGCAAAAAAGTTTTCATCAATAATACTCCACAAGGAGGAGAATATTCACCTCAACGTATTCCTGGATCAGATGATGTGTCAGCTGTACGTCTAGACGACTCAGGGCTACAAAGATTTTATAGATATGATATCAATACTGGTGAATCTAAAGAACTTATTCGTAGTTTAAAAGTTGCATACCCATTATGGTATAATGACAAGCTAGTGGTTTCTGCCATTATAGGTAAAAACTCATTAGACTTAGTAACTAGTGACTTAAAACATAAAACAAATTTTACTTTACAAAAAAATATTGGACGTTCTCTTCATAAAATTCCTAATAGCAGTAAAGTAAGTTACATCAGTAAGAAAAATCCTGAATGGGAAATTAGGTCTTTAGATGTTTCTAGTTTAAGAACAGCGAAAATTGCCACTCTAGATGGTAAATACGAAGACATTTATTGGTTATCTGAAGATGTTGTTTTACAAGCTAAAAAGAATCAAATATTACAATATAATATAAAAACAGATACTGTTTGGAGTGAGTTTTTTACAGTTGATGATACTCAAATTCAGAATATTTCTAGAATTTCTATCAGCCCAGACGGAACAAAAATGGCAATAGTTGGAGAAGAGTCTGCTCGTTTTGTCGTTGAAAAACAATTAGAAGCTTATAACAATAGAGACATAGATGCGTATGTAAATGTATTTTCTGAAGACGTAAAAGTGTATGATTACCCTCATAAACTCAGATATCAGGGCAGAAAGGAAATGAAAAGACGTTATGCAGCTTTCTTTAGAAACACAAAAGACCTTAATTGCAAAATTCTAAACCGTATAGAAAATGGAAACATTATCATAGACCAAGAATCTGTAACAATTAATGGAAGAATAGTTAATGCCGTTGCGATTTACGAAATTAAAAACGGAAGAATTATTACTGTGACCTTTATGTAGATCTTTACTACTAGCTCAATCCATCAATAATGCTCTCTTGATCTTCTAATTGCGTTAAATTCAATGCAGTTTCTATCAATGCTAAATGAGAATAGGCTTGAGGGAAGTTTCCTAACAAACGTTTTGTTTCAAAATCGATGTCTTCACTAAACAGTCCTAAATGATTACTATAAGACAGCAATTGTTCAAATTGTGCTGTTGCTTCTTCTTTTTTACCAATTTTACTTAAAGAATTAATGTACCAAAATGTACAGATAGTAAAAGAAGAAGATGGCAAACCAAAATCATCTTTATTTTTGTATCGATATAACAACCCATCATTATTTAATTCTTTACCAATTGCTTCTACGGTACTTATAAACTTAGGGTCTTTAGCCTCTATAAATCCATACGACTCCATTAATAAAACAGAAGCATCCATTTCTGACGAACCATACGATTGTGTAAAAGCCTGTACTTCTTCGTTCCAAGCGTTTTTATGAATATCGTTTTTTATTTCTTGTTCAATCTTTCTCCATTTTGACGCTTTGTAATCTTTGCTAAAGAGCTCTGCTACTTTTATCGCTCTATCAATTGCCACCCAACACAATACTTTAGAGAACGTAAAATGTCTGTCTTCTTCTCTAAATTCCCAAATTCCTTTATCAGCTTCTCTCCAGTGTTTGTTTACCACCCAAACTATTCCTTTGGTAATGGTCCATAATTCTTCTCCATTATCTATATCGATGGTAAAATTGGTTATTTGTTGATGAATTACATCCATTAAAATCCCATAAATATCATTTTGCTGTTGAGAATAGGCGGCATTTCCAACTCGTACCGGAGCTGAATTTTTATATCCTTTTAAATGTGATAAGGTTTTTTCAGTTAAAATTTTCTCATTGTTGATTCCGTACATAATTTGCAATTGCTCATCTTTTTCAGGAATTAAACCAATAATAAATTTTAAATACCGTTGAGCAATTTTTTTATGACCTAATTGAGAAACAACTTTAATAACCATAGAAGCATCTCGAATCCAACAAAAACGATAATCCCAGTTTCTTACTTCTCCGATTGTTTCTGGTAATGATGTTGTTGCTGCTGCTAAAACAGCTCCAGTTTTATCATAACTCAACAACTTTAAAGTCATCGCACTTCTACAAATCTCGTTGTTATACTTTTTATATTTAGGAGTTCTAGAAATCCAATCAAACCAATAAACTTTTGTTCTTTCTAATTCGGTTTCAATTGAATTAATATTGGTTTTAAAAATCTTTTCGTTATAACTCGTTAAGAAATAAGCATCTTCTGTTAGCATAATCTCTTTTCCATCTATAACATCTTGCTTATCTAGATTAGTATATAAAAATAAGGTGTCATAAGAATCTTTATCGGTAAGACTTACTATAAAATCCTCTTTTATATGAGTAATAGTCTCATCTAGAGCATATTCTAGTTTAGGATTGTAATTAGTTTTAAATACCGGATTACCCGATATCAACTTTACATAGCGAATAATTTCTGGAGGATGATGATAAGAACCATTTGTTTTATGATAACGAGGCATAAAATCATGTAATTCAAAAACACCTTCTTCACTGGAAAAAGTAGTAATTAAAATACACGTATTATTTAAATATTCTTGTGAAATTGTATATTGATCACTTACATCTAGAGAAAAACTACCACCAATCTCATCATCTAATATTTTAGCAAATACAGAAGAAGAGTCAAATACTGGTAAACAACTCCAATCAATGGAACCTGTTTTCGATACTAAAGCTGCACTTTGGCAATTACCAATGATTCCGTAATCTAAATTATTCATAAAGTCTTCTGTTAATGGTTTTGTAAGCGATTTTATTTTTGTTAAATTAACGAAATATTTTACACCCAACAAAAGATACTAGATGCCAAAAAACATAATTGTTTCAAACAGATTACCCGTTCAAATTACCATAGATAAAGATGCCATCAATTTAAAAGGAAGTGTTGGCGGATTAGCAACAGGTATGAAGTCTGTTCATGCAGAAGGAAATAGTATCTGGATAGGTTGGTCTGGTTTAAAAGAAGAAGATGTAACACCTGAAAATTCTATCAATATTTTTAATGCTCTTAAAAAAGAAAAATGCGTTCCTGTTGCATTAACTGATGATGATGTCGAGAACTTTTATCTTGGCTTTAGTAATAAAACTTTATGGCCTTTATTTCATTATTTCACTGAATACACGACGTTTGATAACAATCAATGGATTTCTTATAAAGAGGTCAATGAAAAATTTGCAGAAATTGTATTAGAAAATTGTGAAGATGGAGACACTATTTGGGTTCATGACTATCAATTATTGTTAGTTCCGCAGTTAATCAAAGAGAAAAAACCAGCTACTAAAATTGGTTTATTTCTACACATACCCTATCCTTCATTTGAAATTTTTAGAACATTCCCATGGCGTGAACAATTATTACACGGAATGTTAGGTTCTGATTTAATCGGTTTTCACACTTATGATTATGAACGTCATTTTATCAGTTCTGTAAAACGTATTTTAGGGTTGGAAGTCAATTTTAATGAAATTTTATACGAAGATAGAATTGTAAAAGTAGATTCTTTTCCTATGGGAATTGACTATGAGAAATTTAATACTGCCGCAAAACTAAATGAAGATAGTAATCCTGAAGAGCGTTCAGACTTACAAAAAAGATTAGATGAGCACAAACAATCGACTTCTGGAGCTAAACTAATTTTATCAATTGATCGATTGGATTATACCAAAGGAATTCCGAATAGAATTAGAGCTTTTGAATATTTCTTAAACAGATATCCAGAATACAAAGAAAAAGTACGATTGATCATGTTGGCTGTACCTTCTCGTTCTAACGTTCCTCAATACAAAAAACTCAAAAGAGAAACCGATGAGTTAGTAGGTAGAATTAATGGAGAATTTTCTACCGTAAACTGGACCCCAATTTGGTATTTCTACCGTTCGATTCCTTTTGATAACTTAATTGACTTGTATACGTCAGCTGAAGTTGCTTTAATTACTCCTTTAAGAGATGGAATGAATTTAGTTGCCAAAGAATATGTAGCAACAAGAGTTAATCTTGATGGTGTTTTAATACTAAGTGAGATGGCAGGAGCGGCAAAAGAAATGCACGAAGCTTTAATTATTAATCCTAATAATTTCGAAGAGTTTTCTGACACAATTAAAGAAGCTTTAGAAATGCCAAAAGAGGAACAAGCAAGTCGAATGAAAAGCCTTCAAAAGAGGTTAAAAAGATACACCGTAGAGAAATGGTCAGATGAGTTTATGAAATCTCTTGTAGCTACTCAAAAATCAAATAAAACGACTTCTGTGGTTCCTTTAAAAGAAACACTTCAAAACAAGGAAGTTGAAAAATTTAAGAGCGCAAAAAACAGACTTATCTTTTTAGATTATGATGGTACGTTAGTTGGTTTTAAAGACGATCCTCAAAAAGCATCACCCGATGAAGAACTTTTTGCCCTTTTAGACGCAATAAATGAAATACCAAATACAACATTAGTACTGGTAAGCGGAAGAGATAAAGAAACGTTTAATCGCTGGTTTAAAGGAAAAACATATTCTTTAATTACCGATCATGGTATTTGGATGAAACAAAAGAATGTAGATTGGGAAGCGGCAGCAATTCTAAAGAATACTTGGATGGAAAATATTCATCCTATTTTAGAAAGCTTTGTAGATAATACTCCAGGTACTTTTATAGAAGAAAAGAAATATTCATTGGCTTGGCACTATAGAAAAGCCGATGCAGAATTAGCTCAAAAAAGAACCATAGAACTCAATACAGTATTAACGAGTTTAATTTCTAACCATGAATTAAGTGTATTGTTAGGTAATAAAGTAGTAGAAATAAAAAGTAGCAGTATTGATAAAGGAAAAGCTTGTACAAAGTTTATGCTGAATAAAGAATTTGATTACGTTGTAGCAATTGGAGATGATTATACAGATGAATATATGTTTGAAGAATTACCTGATACAGCCACTACCATTAAAGTTGGGTTTATGAAAACTAGTGCCAAATACTTTGTAAAATCTCCAAAAGAAGTTAGAAGTTTTTTATCAAAACTAACGCAATAATCAATGCAGCTTTTTGTTGAAATATCCTTTCAAGTAAAAAGCTTGTATAAAAAACAAAATTGAAAATAACAACATGGTATATAATGTTGTATTAGAAATCGATAATGCTTCATAGAGTCCTGAAAAACTAATATTTGTCAGAAAAGAAAAATCAACAGGGATTTCAGGTATCTTATCTAATAAACTAGCTTCTTCTTTTTGAAAAGGAACAAAAATCGCTATGGTAGAGAATATTGCGATAATTGAAGCTATGACTCCCCAAACCTTTTTAGAGATTAACGGAACATATTTAGTAACATTAGAGGTTTCTTCAATAGTTATTTGTTGCATCAGATTTTTTGTAAAATCTTTTGAAGGAGTTTCTAAAGGAATTTCCTGAACATGCTTTTTTAAAAAAGCATCGATGTTTTTATTTTTATTTTCTTCCATAATGACTTATGATTTCTGGTTCAACTCTTTCTTGAACGATGATCAATAACTTCTTACGAGCTCTGTGCAATTTTACTTTCAAATTTGCTTGAGATAACGAAGTTACTTCCATAATTTCTTTTAAACTTAATTCTTTATAATAAAACAACCATAAAATAGATCGTTCATCTTCTGGTAATTCTAGCAGACAATCATTCATTAACTCAGCTCTTTCTTTTCTTTCTATAGTCTGCATCGTATCCTCTGTCGCCTTTATTCTATTCTCAATGACCTCATCAATACGATCAGTATTATATTTTCTAGCATTTTTATTTACTCGGTCCATACAATTATGATACGAGATTTTATATAACCAAGTAGAAAATTTAGAATCGCCTTTAAAGGTATGTATCGCTTTAAAAGCTTTGATAAAACTATCTTGTGAAACTTCTTCCGCCTCTTCCCTATTCTTAGTTATTTTTATCGCTAAAGAAAACACCATATCCTTATACTTCTCTACTAAAAAAGCAAAAGCATTGGTATCTCCTTTGATAACCTTATCAATATATAGTTGGTCGTTGTTAATAGTCATTATCTATAATGACAGTTATTCTATTAGAAAGGTTACAGAATTTTCTAAAAATATTTTTTAAAGTTTTTTGTAACCTTTTTATAAGTAGTTATGTCATACCCTACAAACACAATAAATTTAATCAATTAAAATAACTTATTATGAGCGACGGAGTAACAGCAATATTTGTACTGATAATCATTTTTGGATCTATCTTTGGAATTTTCTATTTGTATTATTCAACAAGAAACAAAGAGCGATTAGCATTAATAGAAAAAGGAGCAGATGCTTCAATTTTTATTAAAGGAAAAAGCAATGATAACAATCCTGCACCTTTTTGGAAGGTTTTTATTTTAAACGTATCTGTTTTATTAATGGGAATAGGATTAGGAACATTAATAGCCATGATCTTATCTAATTCATTATCATTAAACTATGAAGATGCGGAAGCTATTTATCCTGGCGTAATTTTCTTAACTGCTGGAGCTGGACTTTTTGTTGGATTTACATTAACAAAAAAGTTAGACAAAGAACAATAATCAAACAACCAAACCTTAAAATTCCAACTTAATTTCTAAATACGTTTAGAAATTAAGTTGGTTTTTTTGTTTTTATGAAACTATGTATCTTTAAACAATTCAAATTAATATGAGTAAAGATTACGAAAACTCGACTTTTAAAGAATTATTAGACAAGCTTCAACAAGAAAGCTGGCAATTGGAATTACTGATTTCTGGTTTTGCTATTTTTGGGTTGTTTTCTGCAACAGAACCTATCGGTATTAAGTTAGAAATTGCTGAACATAGCCAACATCTAGCTGAAACGCTCATTTGGTTTGCAGCTAAAATTTGTTGTTGGATTTTAATCTCAAATCTTCTCATTCATGTAATTTTAAGAGGTCTTTGGATTGGCGCTTTAGGACTGCGTTATGTTTCTGGTGATATCGATTATGATGTATTAAAATATTCCCCAAAATTTACAAAGTATTTACAAAGAAAAATTGGCTCTTTTGATAAATATATTGCCACCTTAGAAGATTATTGTAGCGTGTTGTTTGCCGTTTCATTCCTCTTTGTTTTTTACTTTTTAGCCAGTTTTGCATTTGTTGTTTTCTTATTGATGATAGCACTTGTTTTTTTAGATAATGATGCTTCAGGATCTGTAGAAAGAATCCTAGAAATAACTGGGATTACTTTAATCGTTTTCACGCTTATCGGAATGTTTTTAACCTTTGTTGATTTTATCACACAAGGGTTTTTAAAAAGAAAAAAATGGACAACTTTCTTCTACTTTCCTATCTACAGAATTTTTAGTATTATTACCTTGTCATTCTTGTATAGACCTTTAGTTTACAATCTTTTAGATAATAAATTTGGTAAGAAATTAAGTTTTGTTTTAGTTCCGGTATATGTTTTGATACTGTATTTATTTACGCATAGTTATATCGACTCTAATTATATAAAAGTTGATAGAAATTCATCGACTTACTACGCAAATCCTGGTAATTATGAAGATTTAATTGTTGAAGAAAATGATTTTATAAATGTTGCCACGATTCCATCTAAAGTCATTATAGATTCTTACATGAAAGTATTTATGATTTTTAATGAAAATGTAGAAGATAGACTCTTTTCTTTTAATCCTGGTTTAAAACCAAAAGAAGACAGAAGAGGTTTGAAATCTGAAATAGTTTTCTTTAGTGATTTTGATAGAGAAGAATTTAGAAAAAGAGATAGTTTACGATTAGTATATTACAAAACATTTAATGATGTACATAAAGTATCTATTGACGGTAAAAAACAAGAAACTACATTTATAACCAGTACCACGAAAAATAAAAAATTAGGTTTTGAAACCTATATCAATATCGATACACTTAAAGAAGGTAAACACTTACTTAAAATATCTAGAAAATACATTAACAAGAAAAAAGATACGGTAAGAAATATTCTTGTCTCAATTCCATTTTGGAAATTTAACACTGATAAATAAAAAATGAAAAAAATTACACTTTTAATTACTTTACTAATTACAGGAATTATCAATGCACAAACGGATACAAGAATTTATGATATCATCAATAATGTAAGTGCCGAAAGAATCGAAAAAGACATTACAAAACTTGCCAACTTCGGTACTAGACATACCTTAAGTGACACCCTTTCTGAAACTCGTGGAATTGGTGCAGCACGTCGTTGGATAAAATCTGAATTTGATAAAATTTCATCTAGTTGTAATAACTGTCTAAATGTTTTTTATCAAAAAGATTTAGTGAAAGCTGATAAAAGAAGAATCGTAAATGATGTGATGGTAGTCAATGTTGTTGCAGTTCAAAAAGGAACAAAATATCCAAATAGATATATCATCATGAGTGGAGATATCGATTCACGTGTATCTAACTCTAATGATTTCACTTCTGATTCTCCGGGAGCGAATGATAATGCATCAGGGATGGCAGGAACAATCGAAGCTGCAAGAGTATTATCAAATTATACTTTTGAAAACAGTATTATTTACGTTGGTTTATCAGGTGAAGAACAAGGTTTATTTGGAGGGAAAGGTTTAGCCACTTATGCAAAAGAAAAAGGTTGGGAAATTGTTGGAATTATGAACAACGACATGATTGGAAATATCAAAGGAGTTGATGGAGTTATTGACAATCGTACTTTCAGAATATTTAGTGAGCCAACGCCGCCAACAGAAACAGAAAGACAAAGACGTTCACGTCGTTTTTACGGTGGTGAAGTTGATGGAATTTCACGCCAATTAGCACGTTTTATTCACAAGACAGTACAAACCTATATGCCTGAAATGAATCCAAAAATGATTTACAGATTAGACCGTTTTGGTCGTGGAGGACATCATAGACCTTTTAATGATGCTGGCTTTGCAGGAATTAGAATCATGGAAATGCATGAAAACTACACGCAACAACATCAAGATATTAGAACAGAAAACGGAATTGAATATGGTGATAAATTAAAGTTTGTCAATTTTGAGTATGCTAAAAAGCTGACTGCTGTCAATGCAATCAATTTAGCAAGTGTTGCTTGGGCACCACCTGCTCCAAAAAATGTAAAAATTGGTGGAATTGTAGAACCAGCTGTTAAATTCTCTTGGGATAAAGTTGACGGAGCAAAAGGATATAAAATCTACTGGAGAGATACTACTTCCCCAACCTGGGATCATTTTAAATATGTTGAGGATGTTACCGAATATACTTTAGATGGCATTGTGGTAGATAATTTCTTTTTTGGAATTGCTGCTGTTGGAGAAAACGGACATGAAAGTATTGTCACATTTCCTTCTGGGATCATCAGAAACTAAAAATGACTTTTTATAAAAAACTACTTTTCTTAATTTGTTTCGTGTTAATTGTTAGTTGTAAAAAAGAAACCAAAAAAACTGTTGTAGAACAAAAGAAAATTAATCAAAAAGTAAATCATCAACTCCATTCAGTTCAAAAAGCGAATGAAGTTATGTTGATTGATGGACTGACCAACGAATCCGTTTGGAAAAACGCAAAATGGCTCCCCATCAATCAAGTTTGGTTAGGAAATTCTGTAGATTCTTCAGATTTTAATGGACGCTATAAACTCACTTGGTCTAAAGAAGCCTTGTATGTACTTGTAGAAATTAAAGATGATATTTTGAGAGACAAATTTCAAAATCCATTAGAACGTTGGTGGGATGAAGATTGCGTTGAAATTTTCATTGATGAAAATAATAGTGGAGGAAATCATCAATTTAATCATAATGCATTTGCTTATCATATAGACACAAAAGGAAATGTGGTGGATATCATTGCTGAAAACACCCCAAAATTATTCAACGATCATGTACAATCTAAAATGGTGATTTCTGGAGAAAATACCTATCGTTGGGAGTTCAAGATTTCTTTATTTTCTGATGACTTTGAATATGGAAAACCGAATCAGAACGTTGAACTTTCTGTAAACAAAAAAATTGGATTCGCCATTGCCTATTGCGATAATGACAACAGTGAAAATAGAGAGAACTTTATAGGCTCTGTTGTGGTAGAAGGAAATGACAA
>Ga0075467_10004015_pt1 | contig 11053 bp, 10 predicted proteins | sample DEB08_DNA_9_FD_75067 | JGI IMG/M metagenome (GOLD analysis project Ga0075467, IMG submission 75067) | Aqueous microbial communities from the Delaware River and Bay under freshwater to marine salinity gradient to study organic matter... | ecosystem: Environmental > Aquatic > Marine > Coastal ...
TATTCTGGTGAACGTGCGCCGCCATCGGCAGCCCCATCAATGGGAGCTAAATCTAAAGAGATTGTGCCAGATTTTTGATAATTCCTTGGAACAATTTTCTGTTTCAGGGAAGAGAAGATAAGTTTAGGTCATATAATATAACATTAATTTTAATAGATTATCTCTGATTGTTTTTGGCAGTATTAAGAAAAATCTAGCTGATGACCAGCGCCCTTCCAGATACTTGGTAAGCTTTAGTATAGCTGTTGATTGAGTATAATATTGACCATTTTCTAGTAGAATAATGAAAGATAATTCAGTTTTTGTTAAATTTAGTTTTTGAATTAAGACTTTCCCAATTTTAGAATCAAAAGGAACAAAAGTGAGATGATTTTCGCTTTCTTTTTTTTCAATAAATTGAAGGAGTTTATTATGTAAGTTTGAGGTAGTATTAAATAAGATAATTGTTCCCTCTAAGTTGTTGCCTTTCATTAAAAACTAAGTTTGTTATAAAACAATAACAATATTTATGTACTAGAGCCAACGTCTAACTTTTTTCAAGTAAGATTCATATTTGTGACCATGAACTTTTTTTAAAAAAGTTTCTTCTAATCTAATTTGCGTATTGATACTGATTGTCGAAAGTGAAACGATAAGTAGGGTAAAAGCATTAGGAATTAATAGTAATAGCCCTACATTGGCAATCATTACCCCCAAGAAAATAGGGTTTCTTGAAACGGAAAATAAGCCATTTGTAACCAATTTGGTTTTATTTTTTTCATCAATCCCAATTCGCCAAGAATTTGCCATTTGTGATTGAGCAATCCAAACCAAAACAAGAGAAAGCAGTAATAAGCCCCATCCGATATACTGCAAATAGTCATGCTCCAAATACCAAAATGGTAATAAATATTGATACCATTCGTTTTTGAAAGCATAGATGAATACTACTATAAATTCTAATAGCGAAATGAATGTGAAGACTTTTCCGTTATAGCCGTGCGCATCGTCTGATTTGTTAAAAGTCAAAGGGTTTACGCCTGTTCTTTTCCAAAGCAGATATGACCGCAGGAAAAAAACAAAGAAGAAATAGACGATTAGAAATAAGAATAAATAAAGCTGCATACTCATTTTTTTCTACAAAAATAGGTCAGTATTTAATGCAATGAAATTGCAAATCTATTCCTGACAATTTGGGCAAATTCCTTTTATTATCATGCTCACCTCTTGCTGAATATATCCATTTGGGAGTTCCATTTTAGGAATTATTTGACTATCAATACAAGTAATCTGTGTGCATTTTTGACATTGAAAATGGGGGTGCTGGTCAATATGGTGACTAGGCGAACAATGCTTATTACAAAGCGCATATTTTGCTTCATCTCCTTGACCTTTTATACTATGTAGAATGCCTTTTTCTTCAAAAGTTTTGAGGGTACGGTACATCGTAATTCTATCGGATTTTGGAAACACTTTTTCTAGTTCTGATAAACCTAATACCGCATTTTTGGCTACGAAATATTCTAAAACTAGCTGCCGCATCGGTGTGATGCGGACAGCTTTTTGTTTCAAGATATTATTTGCTTTTTCCATTGTTAAATTGGGTTTTAATGCTCATGGGACAGTTCACCTGCCTTTGATTGAGCAAATACATAATAAGCTCCTTCTGTTACAATTTTCATTTTATCGGGTATAGCATCAATTAGTTTTACAGAGGTGAAACCATTATCTGTTTTGCCTTGTACCACTCTGATTCCTTTAAATTTTATTTCATTTTCATCAGTCTGGTCATTGGCGACATAGATATAAGAGGAAGCCCCATCTTTGATAATTGCCTTTTCGGGCAATGCCTGTACGGTCTGGTCATTTAGCCAAATTTTGGCTTCAACGAATAAGTCTTTAATGAACTTCGGACGCTTTTTTTCTAAATGCCCGTGAATACGAACGGTCTTATTTTCAGTATTAAATTCTTTACCGATAATATGGACTTCTCCATCATAAATTTGGTTGCCCATAGCAGGAACAGTATAGCTTATTTTTTGTCCTTCTTTGATAATGGAAATGTCTTTTTCAAAAATATCCAATTCCAAATGCAGGTGCTTTTCATCTACTATTTCCATTAGTTCCTGTTGTGGTGTAACGTACATTCCATTGTGCATATTTATGGAAGTAATATATCCAGCCATCGGGGATATTAGGGCGATACGTTCCGTAATATTATCGGGCGATAAATTGGAAGTATTGATACCAAAATAAGCCAATTGTTTGCCTATTCCTTTGATGGTTGCTGTTTTTACGTTTACATCAGATTGTAGTTTTTGCTGTTTTTTTGCTATGCCAGCATTGGCGTTTACTAATCTTGTTTGGCGTTTGAGTTCTTGATGCAAAAATGTTAATTCGGCTTGTACTTCAAGATATGCCTGTTGTTGCTGGATGAATTCAGGGTTTTCCAAATGCCCCATAATTACCCCTTTTTTGATATAACTACCCTCCACGTATTTCTTAGTGGATTTGATAAATCCGTTTGCTTTGGCACTTACCGAAGAATAGGCATTTGGAGGTAAATCAAGTGTTCCTGTTGCTTTGATAAAGTCATTGATTTTGACATTGGAAAAATCACCAAATTTGATGCTCATGGTTTCAATCTGTTCTTTTGTCAGGTGAATTTTTCCTTCTTCGTGTTCTTCTTCATGCCCGTGACCATTGTCTTCGTTATGTTGTTCTTTTTCGCTACTGTGATTATCCCCGTCATCTTCGCTATGTTGTCTGTTGTGGTTGTGACCATCATCTTCGGCGTGGCTACGACCACAAGAAGAGAGTAGTGTAATTGTAGAAAGAATGAGAATTGGTATGATTAATTTATATATGATTTTCATTGTCTGATTTGTTTCTAGTTAGAGAAAAATTGATAAATCATTACTACCTTGTTGTATGCTAAGACTTGTTCCAAGTAGCTAATTTGGTTTTTAGCAGAAATATTTAAGGTATTGAGTAATTCGAGGTACGAAATTTCACCTGCTTCATAATTGAGGTCAGAAATTCGCTCTATTTCAGGATTGATTATTTTCAGTTGCTCCTGATAATATTTTGCTCCTGCTTCATAAAGTTTTACAGCATTTTCAATAGATAGTAGTTCCTGATTTATCGCTTGTTTTTCTACATCAAGTTGAACTTTTGTTACCTCGACCTGCAACTCTTGTGCGCTTATTTGTCGCTTTATATGGCTATTGAAAATAGGGATTGTAACCCCTACTTGAACTCCGTTAAGCCAACCCCCATCAAAGTAATTTTGAGCAGCGTAGCTAATGTTGAAATCAGGTTTTAAATCTGTTTTCAGCAATTCAACATCAGCTTTTTCAATTTGAATGTCTTGATTAGCAATTTTTACTTGTAAGCTGTTTAAGCTGTCGGTTAAAATAAAAGACATCATTACCAAACTGTCTGTTGAAGTTACTGTTTGGTCGGTATTCAATAAGTTGGCTAATTGCTTTTCCAAACTCTCAATTTCCAAAATGGATTGATTGAGCAATAGACGATATTCATTCAAAGAAGATTGAATAGTTAGCTTTTCTATTTGGTTGGATGCACCAACTTCTACCCTCGTTTTCGCCATTCCAAAATATTGCTCATAAGTCTGTATGAGTTGTTGGTAAAGCTGTTTTAATTCCTTCTTCTGTTGTAGTTCGACATACGTTTGTTTGACCTGTAAAATCAACTTCTTTTTGGTTAATTCTCCTTGCAAGAAACTTTGATTGACGACTTCATTTTGTAAGGTATTTTTTGCTTTGATTGATGCAGGGTTTGGAATTTGTTGAACAACACCGATTTGATTAACCCGTTGCCCATTTTTTCTAAATAGCCCATCCCCTTGATAACTAAATTCAGTATCACCGAGCGAGTAAGGTAAATTTTGCAGACTCTGCCTTTGTTGGATTTGCAAGTCAGCAGCACGAATAGAAGGGTGATTTTGGACAGCCATTTCAATAGCTTCATTCATGGTAACTGGTCGTTGTTGAGCTTCGGCAGAGAAGCTAATAAATAGTAGCGGCAATAAGAGTAACGCCACATTGGGAGATATGGAAATGGGGTCTTTTCGCTCCTGCCATTGTGCCAGCCAACTATATAAAATTGGTAAAACAACGAGCGTTAAAAATGTCGCTGTTATCAAACCTCCAATAACTACTGTTGCTAAAGGTCGCTGCACTTCTGCCCCTCCTGATGAAGAAAGAGCCATTGGCAAAAATCCTAACGAAGCAACCGAAGCCGTTAAAAGTACAGGGCGAAGTCTAACACTTGTACCTTTGATGATACGCTCTCTGATATTGGTTATACCCTCTTTTTTTAATTGATTGAAATAGCCAATTAAGACAATTCCGTTCAATACGGCTACCCCGAATAAGGCAATAAAACCAATTCCTGCGGAGATACTAAACGGCATTCCTCGCAATTCCAAAGCCCAAATTCCACCGATAGCAGAAAGGGGAATGGCTGTAAAAATCAGGAGGGCTTGGGAAAGGCTTCCAAAAGTGAAATAGAGCAGTATAAAAATCAAAGCAAGTGCAATAGGTACAGCTATCATGAGCCGAGCATTAGCAGCTTTCAAATTCTCAAATTGTCCACCATAAGTAAAGTAATAGCCTACGGGTAAATTTACTTTTGCATCTAGTTCTTGTTGGATTTTACTCACTAATGTTTCTACATCTGTATCACCCACATTTACGCCAATAACAATTCTGCGATTTGTGTTTTCTCTTGAAATTTGCATAGGCGCATCAATTAATTCAACATTGGCAACGGCTTCCAAAGGCACTTGTGTTCCATTGTCTAAGGAGACATATAAGTTTTGGACATCAGTAATTCCATTTCGGTATTTTTCATCTAATCTCACTACTAAATCAAAGCGTCTTTCACCTTCATAAATTACCCCTGCGGTTTCACCTGCAAAGGCGCTTCTAACAACTTGATTAACATCCTTCACTTGCAAACCATATTGTGCCATTTTATCATATTTGAAATTGATGATAATTTGAGGCATCCCGATAGTTTGCTCTACATTGACTGTTCCCACACCGCCAATCTTGGTGATAACGCTCTCTGCTTCTTTGGCTTTATTGTAGAGGACATCTAAATCTTCCCCATATAGCTTTATAGCAATATCAGATTTTGAACCTGTCATTAACTCATTAAAACGTAACTGGATAGGTTGAGAAAATTCTAAGCTCACTCCAGGAATACTTTTTAAAGATTGTTCGATTTTTTCAAACATATCTTTACGGTTGCTTGCCGAAGTCCACTCTGATTTTGGTTTCATTACAAGTACATAATCCCCAATTTCTACGGGCATCGGGTCGGTTGGTATTTCGGCTGCTCCTATATTCACTACCACATCTTCTATTTCAGGAAATTCATCCAAAAGTTTCTTTTGAATAATACTTGCGATTTCAATGCTTTGCGAAAGTGAAGTGCCTGCGGGGAGAATTTGTTGCATCGCCAAATCGCCTTCTTCTAATGTGGGAATAAACTCTCCCCCCATTCGGCTAAATACTAATAGGCTAATGGTAAATAGAGCCACCGTAGCTAAAACAAAAATAGTTTTTAGCTTCAATGCTAAATTTAAAACAGGTGTATAGAGCTTTTGAAAAAAAGTAATGATGTGGTCTGCAATGGTTTTTTTATCGCTGATTGTTTTATTTAGAAACAAAGCTGACATCATGGGTACATAGGTTAAAGAGAGGATTAATGCTCCTGCAATTGCCAGCATCACCGTTTGAGCCATTGGCTTGAACATTTTACCCTCAATACCTACTAAAGCGAGAATTGGGATATAAACCATGAGGATAATAATTTCTCCAAAAGCAGCGGAACTTCTGATTTCTTGCGATGCTGTTTTGACCTCATTATTCATTCGTGCAGCCGTTAATTTCTGCCCTGAAAAATTGACCTGTAAGCGATGAACAATTGATTCTACAATGATAACCGCACCATCTACAATCAACCCAAAATCAATAGCCCCTAAACTCATTAGGTTGGCAGAAATGCCAAACACATTCATCATGGAAACAGCAAACATCATGGAAAGAGGTATTACCGAAGCGACAATTAAACCAGCTCTCCAATTACCAAGCATCAGTACCAAAATGAAAATGACTATCAAGCCACCTTCGATAAGGTTGGTTTTTACGGTATTGATAGCAGTTGAAACCAATTTATCCCTGACTAAATAAGGCTCAATAATTACCCCTTCGGGTAATGATTTTTTGATTTGCTCTATCCGTTCTTTAACCCGTTCGGTAACAGCAGAAGAGTTTGCCCCTTTTAGCATCATTACTCGACCACCAACGGCTTCTTTTCCATCCCTGACCAAAGCACCGTATCGAGGGGCTTTTCCATACTGGACGGTTGCCACATCCTTGATTAAAATCGGTCTATTATTTATTACATCAACTACAATGTTTTCTAAATCAGCTAATGAGCGAGCGATACCGTTAGTACGGATGTAATAGGTATTTGGTGTTTTTTCTATATATGCACCACCTGTATTTTCATTGCTGTTTTCCAAAGCATCAAAAATATCGGGAATACTAATCCCTACTGATTTCAACAAACTGGGATTAACAGCAACTTCGTACTGTTTCAAAAAACCACCCATTGTATTGATTTCAACCACCCCCTCGATGCCTGATAGCTGGCGACTTACAATCCAGTCTTGAATGGTTCTTAATTCAGTAAGAGAAAATTTATCTTCGTAGCCCTCCGCAGGTCGAACAACATATTGGTATATTTCTCCTAAGCCCGTTGAAATCGGAGCCATTTCAGGTGTTCCCAAACCATCAGGGATATTGCTTTCTGCTTCTTTAAGATATTCTCCGACTAATTGGCGAGCTAAGTAAATGTCCATTTTTTCTTCAAAAACGACAGTTACAACGGATAGACCGAAACGGGAAATAGAGCGTATTTCAACAAGTTGTTGAATATTTTGTAAAGCCAATTCAACGGGTGTAGTTATGAATTGCTCTATTTCTTGGGTTGCCAAAGTTGGTGAAATAGTAATGACCTGAACTTGATTATTAGTAATATCAGGAACGGCATCAATAGGTAATTGACGTAGGGAGAACATACCCCATACAATTAGAGCAAGGGTCAATAACCCTATTACAAACTTATTCTGTATCGAATAAGCGATTATATTATCAAACATATTTGAAACTAAAATTTAGTTAAACAAGAAAAAAAGCGGTGTAGGCGTAGGACACCCACGAAAATGGTTTAACTAAATTTTGGCGGTTGCCAAATAGAGGAATTGAAATTGGAAAAGTGAAAATCAGATTTGTAGGAAATAAGGTTTTGAGGGAACAGAGCAATGTATTTGTCTGTATAGTTTATATTTGCAGGAGCATTGATAGAAGTTGAACAACAACTACAAATACAAAAAGGAGAACAAGTATCGTCACCACAATCTTTTGAATGTTGGGTGTGGTTGGAGGTTTGTTGATATTCTATTTCAAAAAAATTGTTAGCTAATTCTACAATACCGCCACCACCATCGCCACAAGGAATGAACGATAAGGCAAGCATATAGACCGCTAATATTTTAGTTAAAAGTTTCATCTAGCTGCAAAGGTAGTGTAAAATACTGTTGTGGTCAAATCTACTGTCCGATTATGATTACCAGAAAAGGTCAGTTTACAGCCTTTTCTGGAGTAATAACTATCGTAGCTTTATTTCTACCCAAACCTACTAGGGCTAATGTTTTCTAGTTTTTGAGACTCGGATTGATTGTTTATTTTTTCCAGATAGCTAATCCTTCTTTTTTCATTCGGGTGAGTTTGGAGCAATTTATCTGTTTTTGATTTGGGTAATTCCTCTGTATCTTTTTTGTAGAAATTCTCTAATTTTATGAGTGCAGATTTTGCGGCTTCAAAATCGTTGGTTAGAATTAATCCTCCCCTATCTGCGTCCAACTCTAATATTCTATCGAGTGCGGCAAGAGGAAACTGGAGTATTTTATCTGTTACTTTGTAAGCTAGATATGTAATAGCGGTGAGTGCTGTTATTCCTTTGATGGAATTGTTTTTATTGATACCAAATTTTGTACTATTGTAAGCTGTTGTGATTCCTGCTCCCAATGGAATGAGAGATTCTAAAAGGGAAGAGAATATTCCTGTTTTACGGTGTAGAAAGTGCGTTATCTCATGTCCTAAGAGAAAGTTTAGTTCTTCACGGTTCATTAAAGAGACCATGCCACTAGATAGAATTATTGCCCCCGTATGTAAGCAAGTACATTGAGGGGCGTTGGCTTCATAAATAATTAGCTTTGGAGGGTGTGATAAGCCAGCTTTGTGGGATAATGCTTTAAAGTCGCTGTTAATTCGAGGATTTGAATCAGGACTAACAAGGCTATATTCTTTGTCGGTGCGCTGTTTAATTATTTCAACTTCACGTTTGGATATTCCAGCTTCTTTAGGTGAGACAAAAGCAAAGTATATAGTTTCTAATGCGTTAAGTGTTTTGCTGAACATTGAGATATTCTACACTTTTTTTATTACAAGTGTGTGTCAGCACGTATCTCTTTTTTATTAAAGGTAAGCTTGATTGTAAAATCAAGCCTACCTGAATTCATTATTTATTATTTTTTGTCATTTCCGTGTCCATTTTTTGGAGTATTTCCATGAACATTCCTATCATTTCTGTTTCCGTGTCCATTTCGTCTTGTATCGTTTCCATGCCCGTCTTTGTGTGTATCATAATTTTTAGAACTGGGTAGTAACTCTTTAATAATGTCTAGGGGAGACTTTGGAAATTTTGTTCTTTTTCCTTTTCGTGCCATTGGTTAATGATTTATGTTAGGAAATAAAATACTAATAATTAGTGTCATTACATATCAAATATAATGAGAATATCTATGTTATTCCAGTTATCTCGTTACTTTAACAATAGTTAAGGTGGAGCAATTTCCTTCCTGTCCTACTATAAGTACCAGAGCAGGACAAAATAGCCCTCCACTCTCTTTAAATTCCTGCCTTTTCCATTTGGTTTATTCCCTATATTGTCCTACATTCGCTGCAAATTAGGTTTTTATGGAACAGCTCTATCATAGCAGTACAGGAGAACGGCTTTATCTCAATGCAGAGGAACGCCAGAGGTTTCTATTGACGGCAGCAAGCTTTGAGAATGACCTCCAATATTATGCGCTGATGATTTACTACACAGGATGCAGATTGAGCGAAGCCTTAAACCTTCAGTTAGAGCATATAGATTTTGATAATGAATCGGTGATAATTCGCAGCCTGAAAAAACGGGGCAAAATCCATTACCGCCATATTCCCCTACCTCAACCATATTTAAAGGGGCTGGCATCGGCGTATAATTTACATAAGCTCAAAAAGAATAAGGACAATAATAGTAAACGGCTTTGGAGCTTCACCGACCGCACCGCCAGACGTTACATTAAGACCATTATGGACAAAGCAGAACTCACAGGCAAAAAAGCGTGTGCCAAAGGGTTGCGCCATGCGTTCGGTATTGCTTGCGTGGAGAATAATATCCCCCTCACAGAGATACAGCAGCTTATGGGGCATAGTTTCTTACGCAATACCGCTATCTATACCACCGTGCAGGGAGCGGAACGGCGTAACCTTGTATCGAGGTTATGGTGAGTACGTGAAGTTTGTCACTTTTGTCAAAGCGTGACAATTTGTAACGGGTTGAACTTTTCGACAATACCGAAAAGTTCAAGAGGGTACGAATTGTACCCATAAAAAGGGGGTGGCAAAATACCCCTGCCCTATTTTATTGCATGGATGGAAGTTACTGAATACAATTAATTAAATAAATTTCTAATTAGAAGAAATATAAGGAACTACACATGAGCGAAGAACAAAATAAATTAGTCGTTTTTCAGGAAAAAGGAATTCGCCGCATCTGGCATGAGGAAGAATGGTGGTATTCTGTAATTGATATTGTGGGGGCTATATCAGAATCAAAGAATCCTAGACGTTATTGGAGTGACCTCAAAAGGAAACTGAAAAAGGAAGGTTTTGGACAAGTGTACGAAGAAATCGTACAGTTGAAAATGGAAGCGCCAGACGGCAGAATGCGTGAGACAGATGGCGCAAATACTAAACTTATTTTTCGTATTGTTCAATCTATCCCCTCTCCTAATGCCGAGCCATTTAAACAATGGCTTGCGACCTTAGCCCAAGAGCGCATAGAAGAAATAGAGAACCCCGAACTGGCAGCAGAACGTGCTAGAGGGTACTACCGTGATTTAGGCTATAGTGAGGACTGGATAGCCAAGCGTTTGCAGGGCATCGAGATACGGGGCAAGCTCACAGACGAATGGAAAGAGCGAGGGGTACAGGAAGGCAAAGAATATTCTATTCTTACGGCTGAAATATCGAGGGCGACCTTTGGAAAAACGCCATCACAATATAAAGACTTTAAAGGCTTAAAGCGTGAAAATTTGCGTGACCACATGACCGACCTAGAGCTTATCTTTAATATGCTAGGAGAAACAGCTACTCGAAACAAAGCGGTAGAGAAAGACGCAAAAGGGTTTCAGCAGAACCGCACCGCAGCGGTTGAAGGTGGCAAAGCAGCAGGTGCAGCCCTTAATGCTTTTGAGGAACAGACAGGGCAAAAGGTAGTAAGCAACAAAAATGCTAAGCTCCAGATAGAGGAAGCGAAGAAAGCTAAGAAACTGGCAGCCAAGCAGAAAAAGCTGGAGGAAAAAGAGAAGGCGAAAAAGGATAAAAAGAAAGACTGATTACGACTAAATGTACGTGCAGTTTGTCACTTTTCAATAATCAAATAAATTTCTAATTAGAAACCTATACAATAAATACTGTTTTTACAGTAAAAACAGTATTTATTGTATAGATGGATATTTGTTTTTAATTTCTTGTATCTCTGTTTGTTGTTTCTTAATCTGGTTATCAATAGTAGCTATTTCTTTAAATTGGTCAGGATAATTTTCCATTAGATAGACTCCTACCCCACTACTAATACCGATTGCTTTTTTATATTGCTCTCTAATAGGAAGGTGCAATACATTGGCATAATGTTTTTTCATCAA
>Ga0075467_10004016_pt1 | contig 11050 bp, 9 predicted proteins | sample DEB08_DNA_9_FD_75067 | JGI IMG/M metagenome (GOLD analysis project Ga0075467, IMG submission 75067) | Aqueous microbial communities from the Delaware River and Bay under freshwater to marine salinity gradient to study organic matter... | ecosystem: Environmental > Aquatic > Marine > Coastal ...
AGTAACCGACTGCGTGCACCAGACAGCTGCCCTTAACCGATTTTCGATGCGGCGAGCACGGCCATGTTCATGATGTCGTTCACGCTTGAAACGGTAGGCAGAATTTGGATCGGTTTATCGACACCCGTAAGGATTGGGCCGATAACCGTGGCCCCCGCCATTTCCTGCATTAACTTGACCGAGATTGAAGCGGAGTGGCGGGCGGGAACCACAAGGATGTTGGCCGGCCCGGTCAGGCGAGAGAACGGGTAGTTTTCTTGTGCGCGCGTGTTGAGCGCGACATCGACTGTCATTTCGCCTTCGTATTCAAAATCTACGTCCATTTTGTCGAGGACTTTGGGGGCCTGGTGCATTTTCTCGGCGCGTTCGCTGACCGGGTAGCCAAAAGTCGAAAAACTGACAAAGGCTACGCGGGGCTCAAGGCCAAGACTGCGCGCGACCTTAGCCGCCTGAATTGCGATCTGTGCAAGATCCCGATCAGACGGCCATTCATGGACGAGCGTATCGGCGATGAGGACGATGCGGCCTTTGTGAAGGAGCGCGGTAACTCCCACGGCCCCATCTTCCGCGCGAGCGTCGAAAACGTGGTTAATCAAGTCGAGCACATGCGCAGATTTTCGGGTCGCCCCGGTTACAAGCGCATCGCCGTGGTCATGCGCCAGCATGAGCGCCGCGAAGACATGTCTGTCACGAGACGCCAGACGGTGAATGTCAGTGCTATCGAAACCACTGCGCTGCAACCTTTTGTAAAGGAAGGACTTATATGTTTCGAGATGACTTGTGTTGGCTGCATTTACGACGGTGATCTCGTCGACCGCATCGCCGAGACCTTCGGATTTCAGTTGCGCGGCAACATCGGCCTCGCGACCAACAACCAAAGCCTCGCCGTAACCATTTCGATGGTAGGCAACGGCAGCGCGTAGAACGCGCGGGTCGTCACCTTCGGCGAAAATCATGCGCGATTGAGCCGCGCGGGCACGCGCGTTGATCGACCGCAGGATTGACGCGGTCGGGTCCATACGGGATTTAAGCTGAAGCTCATAGGCTTCCATGTCGACGATCGGGCGACGAGCGACGCCGGTGTCCATGCCGGCCCTGGCAACGGCGTTCGGGACACGGTGGATCAAACGCGGGTCAAACGGCGTCGGGATAATGTAGTCGCGCCCGAACGTTAGTTTGCGGCCATACGCCATGGCAACCTCATCGGGCACGTCTTCGCGAGCAAGCGCGGCGAGAGCTTCGGCGCAGGCGATTTTCATCTCGTCGTTGATCGCTCGGGCGTGGATATCTAACGCGCCTCGGAAGAGGTAGGGGAAGCCAAGGACATTGTTAACCTGGTTTGGATAGTCAGATCTTCCTGTTGCAACGATCGCGTCCTCGCGAACTTCGTGCGCTTCCTCGGGGGTGATTTCCGGATCAGGGTTCGCCATGGCGAAGATGACCGGGTTTGGAGCCATGCTTTTAACCATCGCAGGCGTGACGGCGCCTTTTGCGCTGACGCCGAGAAAAACGTCTGCGCCAACCATCGCATCTTCGAGGCTGCGGAGGTCAGTCGAGATGGCGTGGGCCGATTTCCACTGGTTCATACCATCGGTTCGACCCTGATAGATGACCCCTTTTGTGTCACAAACAACGCAGTTGTCGTGGCGCGCGCCCATGCGCTTAAGCAGCTCTATGCAGGCGATGCCAGCGGCGCCCGCGCCGTTTAGGACGATTTTGACGTCTTCGATTTTCTTATCCGAGATGTGCAGCGCGTTGATCAGGCCCGCCGCGCAAATCACGGCAGTGCCGTGCTGGTCGTCGTGAAAGACCGGAATATCCATCTCTTCCTTGAGGCGCTGCTCGATTATAAAGCACTCGGGCGCCTTGATGTCTTCAAGGTTGATACCGCCGAATGTGGGTCCCATGAGACGGACGGCATTGCAGAAGGCGTCGACGTCTTCGGTGTCGAGCTCGATGTCGATAGAGTTCACGTCGGCGAATCGCTTGAAGAGGACGGCTTTGCCCTCCATCACCGGCTTGGAGCCCAAGGCGCCAAGATTGCCGAGGCCAAGGACCGCCGTGCCGTTGGAGATCACGGCGACAAGATTGCCTTTGTTTGTATAATCGTACGCCAGTTCTGGATTCGCCGCGATTTCTTCACAGGGAACAGCAACGCCGGGCGAATACGCAAGAGACAGGTCGCGCTGCGTCATCATCGGGACCGTGGCTTGAATTTCAAACTTACCCGGACTCGGGTACATATGAAAACTAAGCGCGTCCTCGCGCGTGAAGCGTTGTCTTGGCATTGGTCGTCCTCCCTGAGCTTGCTACTTTACGAGGTCGTGCCGCAGGAGCAAGGCGCATGATTTCGCCTTTCGCCCAGCGGTCCACACCGTTAGATTCGCGAAAATTCTCTGGGGGAGTGACCCTTTGACCGTTGCCAACGCTGCTGTCACTCCGATGATGGCGCAATATCTTGAAATAAAGGCCGACCATCCGGGCGCATTGCTGTTTTATCGGATGGGCGATTTTTATGAGCTGTTCTTTGACGATGCCGTTGCTGCGGCAGAGGCGTTGGATATTGCGCTGACAAAACGCGGAAAGCATCTGGGCGCAGACATCGCGATGTGCGGTGTGCCGCACCATGCGGCAGAGGGCTATTTGCTGGCCTTGATCCGAAAAGGGTTTCGGGTTGCGGTCTGCGAGCAATTGGAAAGCCCGGTCGAGTCGAAAAAGCGCGGTTCGAAATCGGTGGTGAAGCGCGGGGTGGTGAGGCTGGTCACGCCGGGAACGCTGACAGAAGAAACACTGCTTGAAGCGCGGCGGCATAATTTTCTGGCGGCATTAAGCCAGGTGCGTGGAGAAGCGGCCGTGGCTTGGGTCGATATTTCCACCGGGGAGTTTCGGGTGCTTGCCACATCGACCGGCCAGTTTGGTCCCGAATTGGCCCGCCTCCTGCCGCGAGAGGTTTTGGTTTCAGATGCAAACGAGGCGGAATTTGCAGATTTAGTGACTGATGTGGGCGGGTCTATCACACCTTTGTCAGGGGGCAGCTTCGATAGTCAGTCGGCCCTGAAGCGCCTTACTACGCTTTTTGAAGTAGAAAGCCTGGACCCCTTCGGTGCATTTGGGCGCGCGGAAGTGTCCGCGATGGGCGCGATAATCGACTATCTGGAGCTGACCCAGAAAGGGAAGCTGCCGTTGTTGAGGCCGCCGATTCGGGAGGTGAGCGGCGCAACAATGCAAATCGACGCCGCGACGCGGCGCAATCTGGAATTGACACAGGCGCTTTCAGGCGGGCGTGATGGATCCCTTCTGGCGTCGATTGACCGGACGGTCACGGCCGCAGGCGGGCGTCTGCTGGAGCGCCGCATTTCCTCGCCATCGCAAGACCTGAGCACGATTTCATCTCGGCACGATGCGGTGGCGCATGCGGTTGCGGCTGTGGATTTTCGCGAGCAGTTGCGCGATGCGCTGCGGCGATGTCCAGATATGGATCGCGCTTTGTCGCGGCTATCGCTGGATCGAGGCGGCCCTAGAGATCTGGCGGCGGTGCGCAACGCTATTGCTCAAGCCGAAACAATTTCTGAGACTCTTCCGCCAGAAAGCCCGGCATTAGTCACCAATCTGCGAGACTCTCTGGTTGGGTTTGGGCCGCTTTCCGAGCTTCTTGAGGCCGCGTTGATTGCTGAGCCTCCGCTTTTGGCGCGCGATGGCGGGTTTATTGCGGCGGGCTATGACCCGGATCTTGATGAGGCGCGGACCTTGCGGGATGAGGGTCGCAGCGTGGTAGCGGGTTATCAGGCCGGCTACGCTGCTGAGACGGGCATCGCCGCCTTGAAGATCAAGCATAACAATGTGCTCGGGTATTTTATTGAGACGCCCGCCGCGCATGCGGAGAAGATGCTGTCCAAGCCACTGTCGGAGCGCTTCATTCATCGCCAGACTACGGCGAGTGCGGTACGCTTCACAACAATTGACCTTTCCGAGATGGAGACGAAGATATTGAACGCGGGCGCGCGGGCGCTTGAGGTGGAAAAAGGGCTTTATGAAAAGCTAAGCGGCGCGATTTTGGCTTTGTCTGGGCCGCTTGGCGATTGCGCGCGAGCGCTTTCTGAGATGGATGTGATCGCTGCGCTGGCATCTCTGGCGCAAAGCGAAAGCTGGGCGCGCCCACTGGTCGATGACAGTCGGGCGTTTGAGGTTTCTGGCGGACGGCATCCGGTGGTCGAGCGTGCGCTGAAAGCAGGCGGTACGCCGTTCATTGCAAACGACTGCAATCTGTCGGGCGTGAACGATGGGTCGATCTGGCTGCTGACCGGGCCGAACATGGCCGGTAAATCGACCTTTCTTCGTCAGAATGCGCTGATCTCGCTTTTGGCGCAGGCGGGAAGCTTTGTTCCTGCGACATCCGCCCATATTGGGCTTGTTAGTCAACTTTTCAGCCGTGTTGGCGCAGCAGACGATTTGGCGCGTGGGCGGTCGACGTTTATGGTCGAGATGGTTGAGACGGCGGCGATTTTGAACCAGGCCGACGATCGGGCGTTGGTTATTCTGGACGAGATCGGTCGCGGCACGGCGACATATGACGGGTTGAGCATTGCCTGGGCGACACTTGAGCACCTGCATGATGTGAATGGTTGCCGGGCGCTGTTTGCCACACATTATCACGAAATGACGCAACTGGCGGATAAGCTGGACGGTGTGGAAAATGCGACCGTCACGGTGAAAGAGTGGGATGGCGACGTCATTTTCCTGCACGAGGTGCGTCGCGGAGCTGCTGATCGGAGCTATGGAGTTCAGGTCGCAAAGCTTGCCGGGCTTCCGGCGGCGGTTGTTGAGCGCGCGCGGGTTGTCTTGGAGGCCCTGGAAAAAGGGGAGCGCGAGGGTGGGCCCGGCGCGAAGGCTTTGATTGACGACTTGCCGTTGTTTGCCGCAGCGCCAGCGGCGCCCGTTCATAAACAGATGAAAACGTCCGAGTTAGAGACCAAATTGGCAGAATTGCTTCCCGATGAGATGACTCCTCGGGAAGCTTTGCAGGCGCTTTATGATTTGAAGGCTGCGCTCACGAGCCAACCTTCGAGCTAACGCCAACCTTCGCGGGGCGCAGCAAGCGGTCGTGAAGCATGAAGCCGTCTGCCGATACCTGAATAATGTCGCCAGCATTGGTGCCGGGAAGCGGGGCTTCAAACATGGCTTCATGGTGCTGGGGGTCGAAGCGGTCGCCGACTTCAGGCGAAATCGGCACAATTCCGTGCTTCTTAAAGACGTTGATCAGCTCGCGCATTGTGAGTTCGACGCCTTCGATAACAGCCTTGTTGGTTTCCCGGCTTTCCTCCGGGATCGCCTCGATTGCGCGGCGCATGTTGTCGAAGACCGGCAAAAGATCACGCGCGAGACGCGAGCCACCGTATTGCTCGGCCTCACGGCGGTCACGCTCGGAGCGCTTGCGTGAGTTTTCGGCATCGGCCAGAGCGCGCATGAATTTGTCTTTGAATTCATCGCGTTCGATCACCAGCTCGGCGAATCGTTCATCGAAATCTGGGTCTTCCAGCGCCTCGGGGCTATTGATATCGATCAGATCTTCCTCTGCTGCCGGTTCGTTTACGTCTTGCTCGTTCATCCTTGCCCTCTATCAGAAATCATGCGCCCAACCAGCTGGGCGGTGTAGTCAACAATAGGAACGATGCGTCCGTAGTTAAGCCGCGTAGGGCCAATCACTCCAACCGCACCGATCACCTTTCGATCAGCGTTCATATAAGGAGACACCACCAAAGATGAACCCGAAAGTGAAAAAAGCTTGTTTTCAGAACCTATAAAAATGCGCACACCTTCGCCGTCTTCGGTTAGATCGAGGAATTCGGCGATGTCACGCTTGCGTTCAAGGTCGTCGAACAGGGATCTGATGCGCTCAAGCTCTTCTTCCTGGCCGGCGCCCTCGATGAGATTCGACCTGCCGCGCACGATGAGCCGCTCATAGGTATGGCCTTCGTTTTCCCAAAATGCCTGCCCGCTTTCGACAAGTTCACGCGCCGCGCTGTCAAGCTCCTGGCGATGCTTAGCAATCTCGCGGGAAATGACCGCGCCCAGTTCGGATAGGGTGTAGCCTTCGACAATTGAGTTCAGAAAGTTGCCGGCTTCGCGCATCGAGCTTGGGGTTTGGCCCGGCGGCGGGGTGAAGACGCGGTTTTCGACGTGGCCGTCGCCGAACACCAGCACAACAAGCGCGCGGTCCTGGGCGAGGCTTACAAATTCAATATGCTTAATTGGTGCTTCGTGTTTCGGCGCGAGAACGAGGCTGGCGCCATGCGTCGCTCCGGAAAGCGCGGAGCCGACGCGGTCTAGCACGGAAGTGACGTCTGAGTCGTTGGGTCCAAGAGAGCCTTCGATTGCGCCGCGATCCTCAGCGCTTAGATCCCCAACCTCAAGCAGGCCGTCGACAAAGATGCGCAGCCCCAGCTGTGTGGGGATGCGCCCCGCGGATATGTGGGGGGAATTCAGCAGGCCGAGGTGTTCGAGGTCTTGCATCACGTTGCGGATCGTTGCCGCCGAGACCTTTTCCGACATATCGCGGGTAAGCGTGCGTGATCCCACAGGATCGCCCGTGTCGAGAAAGCCGTCGACCACGCGCCGAAAAACTTCGCGCGAACGCGCGTTCATACCTTCTAGCAGTTTTCCGGCGTCGTTCATTTTGGTCTGCTTCACACAAGGGAGATGTAATTAAAGGCAAGCAGGGGCGAACGTCAATCGGGGTTGATGGGGAGCGGCGGGGCGACTATCAACCTCCATCAACTTCTGGAAGGATATCCTATGCGCCCGTCAGGTCGAGCGATCAATGAAATGCGGCCCGTTTCAATTGAAACAGGCGTGACGCGACATGCCGAAGGATCATGTATGATCCGCTGTGGGGATACCCATGTTTTGTGCACAGCGACCATCGACGAGCGCGTGCCGCACTGGATGAAGAACACCGGGCTTGGATGGGTGACGGCGGAATACGGCATGCTGCCACGTGCAACGCATACGCGCATGAACCGTGAAGCCAAAAAGGGTCAAGGCGGAAGAACCCAAGAAATTCAAAGGCTTATTGGTCGTTCACTTCGCGCTTGCATTGACCGCCCTGCCCTTGGTGAGCGTCAAATCATGATCGATTGCGATGTGATTCAAGCTGATGGCGGAACGAGGTGCGCGTCCATCACTGGGGGCTGGGTTGCTCTACGGCTTGCGGTGAATAAGCTGCTTAAGGCCGGGATGATAACGAGCGATCCGATTATCGATCACGTGGCCGCGGTTTCTTGTGGTGTTTACGCAGGACAGCCGGTTCTCGATCTTGATTATCCCGAGGACAGCGAGGCGGGCGTCGATGGCAACTTTGTGATGACAGGTCGGGGCAAGCTGATCGAGATCCAAATGTCCGCTGAAGGATCTGCATTTTCGCGTGACGAGATGTCTACACTTCTGGATCTGGCTGAAGTTGGGCGTGATGAGCTGGTGTTGGCACAGTCAGGCGCGACAGGCTGATGCGGCGGTTTGACGGCAATACGCTTTTGGTGGCGACGCATAATGCCGGAAAACTGGAAGAAATAGCCGATCTTATTTCTGAGTTTGGGATTTCGGTTATTGGGGCAGCCGAGAAGGGCCTGCCCGAACCCGAGGAGGCCGGCACGACTTTCATTGAGAATGCGCGGCTTAAAGCCCATGCAGCGGCGTCAGCAACCGGACTACCTGCGCTGGCAGATGACTCCGGGATCGAAATTGACGCTCTGGACGGCGCGCCAGGCGTTTACACCGCCGATTGGGCGGAAACACCAAACGGGCGTGATTTTGTGATGGCAATGACCCGTAGCCATCTGGCGCTTGAGGCAATAGCTGCGCCAATGCCGCGGACAGCACGTTTTTGCTGTACGTTTGTGTTGGCATGGCCAGACGGGCATGACGAAGTTTTTGAGGGACGGATGGAAGGCGAGATTGTCTGGCCGATGCGCGGGAACCAAGGCCATGGGTATGATCCGATCTTTCAACCAAGTGGGTACGACATCACCTTTGGAGAGATGGACCGCTACGAAAAGAACAAGATCAGCCACCGTGGTGATGCTTTTGGCAAGCTGAAGGCTGTTTTTGGAGATGGATGACCGGCCCGGTTTTGGGCTTTATGTCCATTGGCCGTTCTGTCAAGCGAAGTGTCCCTATTGCGACTTCAACAGCCATGTTTCCCTGAAAATCGACCATTCTGCCTGGGTTAGTGCCTATTTAAGCGAGATTAAGCGCCTTGGGGCGGAGACTGAAGGCCGGGTCTTGGAGAGCGTATTCTTCGGGGGAGGAACGCCAAGCTTGATGGCACCCGAGACGGTTGATGCTATTGTGAGAGAGGCCAGATCGGTTTGGAAGCCCTCGAACAATATGGAGATTACGCTTGAGGCTAACCCGACGTCTGTCGAGGCGGGTAAGTTTCGCGCGTTTCGCGATGCGGGGGTGAACCGTGTTTCGGTGGGCCTTCAGGCGCTGAATGATCCTGATTTGAAAGCCTTAGGGCGGTTGCATTCAGCTGCTGAGGGACGGCGTGCCTTTGAGATTGCGCAGGAGACGTTTGATCGGGTTTCCTTTGACTTGATTTATGCACGACAGGGGCAAAGCCTGAGAGATTGGCGCGAAGAGTTGGGAGAGGCGCTGACATTTGCAGCGGACCATCTGTCTTTGTATCAACTGACAGTCGAGCCAGGGACGGTATTTGCTGAGCGGTTTGCGCGCGGTGGGCTGCGTGGACTACCCGATGAAGACGTGGCCGCAGATATGTATGCTTTGACGCAGGATATGACGCGCGCGGCTGGCCTTGTCGGATACGAGACGTCTAACCACGCGGTGCCGGGTGCAGAATCTCGGCACAATTTGATTTACTGGGAGAACGGCGACTGGGCCGGTATTGGCCCAGGCGCACATGGCCGTTTGACGCTGAGTGGGGCGCGGTATGCGACCGAAGCGCCGAGGGCTCCCGGCGCGTGGTTAAAAGCAGTGCGTGACGGTGTCGGTCAAGAAGAGCGGACCGCCCTGACAAGCGAGGCGGTGACCGAGGAAAAGGTGATGATGGGGCTGCGGCTGGCCCGTGGCATCCCGCTTCCGTCGGATCAAGAAATCTCAGATAAAATAAATTATATCAATAAGTTAACTGACAACGCGCTGATCGACACTGCAGGCGGCCGCATGCGCCTAACCGAGGCAGGGCGACCGCTGCTGAATGCCGTCCTTCGGGAGCTTTTAGCTTAAACTTTTCCAGCACCCGTCGTCACAGATAGCCGGCGGCAGAGCTCGTCCAGCTGATCGAGATCTTTGTATTTGACCGTAAGCACACCACCCTCAGCGCCAGGCGGATGTGCAATTACCACCTTCATGCCAAGCGCAGCCGCGAGGTCGTTTTCCAGGGCGCGTGTGTCCGTGTCTTTGACTGGAGACACGTTGGTTTTCGGAGGCTTCGGCGAGTCGGTCTTCTTTGCGAGCGCTTCAGTCTGGCGGACAGACAGGCCCTGGCGAATAATCTGAGCGGCGAGTTTAGTTGGATCTTCGGCGGTAACAAGGGCGCGGGCGTGACCAGCGCTTAGGTCGCCTGAGCGGACGTATTCCATTACTGTTTCTGGGAGGGTCAAAAGGCGCATAAGATTTGCGATGTGGCTGCGACTTTTCCCCAGCGCCTCGGCCAGCTTTTCTTGGGTATGACCAAAGCGATCCATTAGCTGCCGATACCCGGCAGCCTCTTCTATTGCATTCAGGTCGGCCCGCTGGATGTTTTCGATGATTGCAAGCTCGAGTACCTCGATATCATCAAGCTCGCGAACGATGGCCGGAACTTCGTGCAGCTGCGCGCGCTGCGCTGCACGCCAGCGGCGCTCCCCTGCGACGATCTCAAAACGCGCGGGGTCGGCGGGATTCCGGCGCAGAATAAGCGGCTGGATGACACCTTTTTCGCGAACGGACGCCGTGAGCTCGCCAAGAGCAGCTTCGCTGAAAGTGCGGCGCGGCTGATTAGGGTTTGGGCTGATCCGATCGACAGCAATAAAGTTTTCGGCCCTGCGCGGCGTGTCTTTTGCGGCCTGCGGCGGAGACGTATCGATATCCGCCATAAGCGCGGACAAACCGCGACCCAATCCCCTGCGTTCCTGCTTCGCTTGCGCCATTTCGTTACCCTATGATGCGGTTTGTTCCAGCTTCTCTACCAGTTCTTGTGCCAAAGCGCGATAGGCTTGGCTCCCTTTTGAGCCAGGATCGTAAGAAATCACAGGCATCGCGAAGGAAGGCGCCTCAGACACACGGACGTTTCTTGGCACAACTGTCTTAAAGACCAGCTCACCCAGGGTTTTCCGCGCGTCTGCTTCAACCTGCTGGCTAAGGTTGTTGCGGCGATCATACATCGTCAGGAGAACGCCCTCGATGCGCAGATCGGGATTGGCAGTCTGACGCACCTCACGAACGGTCAGCATCAGCTGGGACAGCCCTTCCAGCGCAAAAAACTCGCTTTGTAGCGGGATAAGAACAGAGTGGGAGGCGACCATCGCATTAACCGTCAACAGGCTGAGCGACGGCGGGCAGTCGATCAGGACGAAATCGAGCATGAATGCGTCGATTGCGGGTTGCCTTAGGGCATCGTGGAGCAAGAAGCTGCGCTTCTCTATCGACATCATTTGGATGTCTGCGGAGCTAAGGTCCGTTGTTGCTGGCGCGATTACCAGACCAGCAACGTTTGTTGGCCGGATAACATCCCGGAGATCAGCATCTTCAAGCAGGAGGTCGTAGGTTGTGACCTCTCTGTCGGTTGCATCGATGCCAAGACCGGTAGACGCATTCCCTTGAGGATCAAGGTCCACCAGCAAAACGTTAAAGCCCTCGTCTGCCAAGGCTGCGCCCAGATTGATCGCTGTCGTTGTTTTCCCGACCCCGCCCTTTTGGTTCACGATTGAGATAATACGAGGGCCGACAGGACGTGTTGGATCAGGCAAGCTTAATCTCTCCGATTTTGAGAATGGCGGCGTCTGTGTCCGTCATGCTTGGAATGCTTTCGCAGGTGAAGGACCATGTTTTC